>Ga0272446_1004439_pt1 | contig 16613 bp, 10 predicted proteins | sample YNPCB0061_FD_194587 | JGI IMG/M metagenome (GOLD analysis project Ga0272446, IMG submission 194587) | Hot spring microbial mat communities from Yellowstone National Park, WY, United States - YNP-CB-006-1 | ecosystem: Environmental > Aquatic > Thermal springs > Hot (42-90C) > Sediment | place... | reverse complement strand
TTGAAATCTTCTTAGTTTGGAAAACTTTTCGATAAAAAAGGGGTAATATTAATGAAAGTAAAAAAAGTTATTAGTATTCAGTGGTGGGAGAGTGAAGAGTAATGTTTACGATACAAGAGGTTGAGTGAGTGATGCGGAGGGGCACGCCCTGAATATTTACAAAAAAATTTATATAAATTTGTTGCATGAAACTTTCTTCACGGTTTTTAAGTGATGTTTTATTTGCCTATTTATGGGGTTTTATTTTGATATTACTTTCTATACTGATTTTTTATTTTGTCCATGGAAAATTTTTATGGACTAATTTTTTACAATTCGACGCTGAGCATTATTACAAAATTGCTTTTGTAGGTTACAATCATAAAAGGTCTGCTTTTTTTCCTTTATTTCCTTGGGTTTGGAAAATAATAGGAAATTCCACTAGCCTTTGTATTCTCTTCAATATTTCCTTATTTTCCCTTTCATTTGGGATTTTAGCATCTATTTTTCATTGGAATTTTTTTCAAAAACTATTGTTTTTGTCGATTCCATCATCTATTTTCTATTTTTTACCGTATTCAGAAAGTTTATTTGCTTTTGGTTGCTCTCTACTTTTGTATTGTTTCATTCAAAAAAAATTTGAGTGGGTGATAGGTTGTTTTATATTCATTTGTTTTACTAGGCCTGCTTTTACAATTTTGTTACCTGCATTGATGATTTACCTTTTATTTGAAAAACTTAATATTAAAAAAAAGTTTTTTTTATTTCTTTCATGTGCCTTAATTAGCATTTTTACAATGATTTTAATCAATGAGTATCAATTTTCTTTTACTCAAATCCAATGGAGTTTTTTTTCTGCTCAAAGTACTTACTGGGATAATCATTGGAGACTACCAAAATTTCCACTTTCTACTTACGGAGATAATTTTATTCTTAGTATTGATTTATTTACTTTTTGGTTGGGTTGTTTTTCGTTGTATTTATTAGTGGTAAATTTTTTAAAAAAATTAAAAAATCATAACTTATATTTTGAGCCTTATTGGATTTTTATTTTAAGTTATGTTTGGGGAATAACGATGTTAGTTCTATTAACAAGAGGAGGAAGTTTATTTAGTTTAAATCGTTTTGTATTTTCTACTGTTTTAGGTGGAATTTTGCTTATCCAATTACCCATATTTTTAAAAAAATACCGATTAGCAGGGATTATTTTATATATTATTATATTTTTCATGGAAAAATTTTATCTTCATATACAACACTTTCTAGCTTTGGTATCCATTTTTTTACCCATAGTATTTTTAATGTTTTGGGAAAACAAAATAGCAAAATGGTCTTTGATATTCATTTTTACAGTTTCACAATGTATATTGATGCAAAAATTTATGTTAAGAATTTGGGTTGCTTAAAGAATTTAAACAATTTTTGCAAATTCCTTTCATAGAAAAATGAACCTCATGGGCAATATAGTCTTCTGGTAATTGAATCAAAGGAATTTGAACGTTCAAACAGGTAGTTTGGTTACATTTTGAGCATTGAAAATGAATATGTTCATGTTTATGATGTAAAATGTTTGAATCGGAACACACTTTTGAGCACAAAGCATATTTTAAAGTGTAAGTATCATCTAAAACTTTATGGATTAAACCAACTTCTTCAAAAGTATTCAAGGTTCTATAAAGTGTAACCCTATCCGTAGATTCTACATTTTTTTCAAGAAATGGTTGTGATAAAGCAAAAGGATTTTTTTGAAAAATTTCCAAAACTTTAACTCTTGCATTGGTAACTCTTAATTGATAATTTTTTAAAATTTCTTCAGGTTTCATTTTAATGTAAAAGTAGTTTTTCCAATTTCATATCCATCCGTATAAACAATTACTTGGTATTGTCCTTTTTCATAGACTAAATCTTCGGGTTTATTAAAAGTTACACATGCTTGAATATCAGATTTTTGGTAATAAATATTAGTTTTTGTTGAATAAACTTCTTCTCGATTTCTATAGGTAAAGTAACCCGAATTTTTTTTGAATTGTTTTAATATCTCTTTATTCGGTTTAATAATTTGAACAAAAATAGTTCTATTTCCCACTTCGGCTACATTATTTTCATTAATCTTAAAGCATATTTTAATATCGTGGAATTGTCTTGCTTTAAAAGTCTCGTCAGCAATTTCTTTTCCTCGAGAATTGATATTATAAATGGTAAAATCAGTAGCTTTTAAAATAGAAGCTGCTTCTAATTTGGTTTCTTTTATAGACAAATCTTCCTTTAATAACTCATTGATACTATCTTTTTGATTAATTTTTTCGTGCAAATTTTCAATTTCTACTTTTAATTTTTGATTTTCTTCTTTTAATCGATTAATTTCTTGTTGATACTTAGCTATATAAAAATTTTTTTGGTCTAATTGACCTTGTAATTGATCAGCTTTTGCTTTGGTAATTTTTCCTTCATTTTCATATTTTTTTACTAAATTTTGTAAATTATTCAATTCTTTTTGTAGTTCCTGAACTTTACGGTCTTTTGTTTCTAACTCTGTATTCTTATCATTGATTATGGATTCTAAATCCGTTAATTTTTGGTCTAATTCTTTGATTTCATTTTGTAGCTCAATTTTAGTTTCTTCCCAATTTTTTTTTTCTTTTTCTAATTTTTGATTATCTCTATAAAAATAAAAGCCGATACCAAAAAGACTAACGATTAGTATCGCTAATCCCAATCTTAAAAAAAGGTTATTGTTTGGTTCCATAAATTAATGTACAAAATTAGTGTTTTTTTTGATTAGTGATTTTTTGGCATAGCTAAATGAAAGAAATTTAGAAATTTTTCCATACTTTTTCACCTTTTTCATTGATAATCACTTGTGTTTTGTATTCATTATTAAATATCCAATAACCACAATGAAATTTTCTAAAATCCACAAATTCAGGTTTTACTAACCATTCTTGTTTTTCGTTCATAATTCCCCATAAGTGTTTAATTCTAATCAAAAATAAATTTTTTTCAAAATATTGAATTTCATCGTATTCAAGGGGTATAACGATTTTGCCGGTTGGGCTTATAATTCCCCATTTACCTTTAAACTGAACGATTGCTTTACCTTTAAAAAAAGGATAGGCAAAATCATACATATACGGAATCACCAACTGATTATTACGGTTAATGAATCCCCATCGATTGTTTTTTTCAACGGGAGCTATATTTTCTTGAAAAGATTGAGCATTTAAAAACTCTTTTTGGGTAATCCAATTTCCTTTTTCATCAATAAAACCATACAATTCATCTTTTTTTACAGCGGCTAATTTTTCTGAAAAGAAATGGGCTTCTTCAAATCCATTGGCTATTTTTTTTTGATGAGTAGTGTCTACGTAATAGTATAATTGATTTTCTAATACAATGATATCCAATCCATTCGTCATTAATTCGTCATAAATAGGAGGTATTTTCCACTCTTGATGATAATTTAAAATTCCTTGTTTATTATTTCGTTCTGCATGAATCCAATCATGAAATGCTTGATATAGGGTATCGATATCAAAGGTTATGAAAGTTGAATCTTTCCAGTATTTTAATAAATATTTTTTATTCTCATAAGCTAAAAATTTTTCGGAATCAATCCAATAAATTACCTCGTAATTAGAGGGGGTAAGTTCTTGTAATTTAGAATTTAAAATACCGTATTTTAGTCCTTTTTTATAAATCCAAAATTGGTCATTATAATTTTTAATCCAATCGTATTGAGGCGGTAAAACTTCTGTCAAACTATCATTAAGCAGCCCCCATCGATTATGTTCTATGTAAGGTAAGTAACATTGTGCAAACGAATTTTGTAAGGTTATATATAGAAAAATAAAGGAATAAGCCAATAGTTTTTGCATAAGTTGTTAATCAAAATTGTAAATATACAAAAGGAATTGAACCCAATGTTTTGAATTGATAAATGATAATCACTGTAATAACAATCACAGGAATTTTTAATAACCAATGTAGTTGAATAAATTGATTTTCAAAAAAATTTTTCCACGATGTTGGAAGAAAATGAAGGATTATTCCCGCGATTAAAAGATTAGCAACTAATTGGTATTCAGAATACCATTTTAGGATAAGTTCTAAATGTAATTCATGAAATATTCTATCGAACATTTGAAAGCTTCGGTCTAAGGAAGGTGCATTAAAAAAGAAAAATGTAAAAGTAAGAAAAGAGTAAGTAAAAATGATACTTATGAAACGATGAAATGGATTGCCCCAAAAATTTTTTAAATTTTTACGAAAATTTTTTGATAAAATTTCGTAGCAGATAGCTAATCCATGCAATAATCCCCATACGATGAAAGTAAAATTGGCTCCGTGCCAAATACCTGATAGTAAGAAAGTTACAATCATACTAAAAATAGCTGCTTTCATTCCCCAACTTCTTAGTGAAAAATTTAAGGGAGTAAAAACGTAATCATTAAACCATTGAAATAAAGTAATATGCCATCTTCTCCAAAATTCTGATATGCTTTGCGATTTGAAAGGTTCATTAAAATTTTGAGGTAATTGAATACCGAGTAGAAGGCTCATTCCCAAAGACATATCAGTATAACCAGAAAAATCATAAAATAAATAAAACCCGTAGGCAAAAGCCGCTAACAATGATTCTAGTCCCGTATAAAAACCGGGATTTTCAAAAATTCTTTGTATAAAATTGGAACCCATGGGGTCAGAAAGTACAATTTTTTTTGCCATGCCGCATAAAATTAACCAATAACCGGTGCTTATTATTTTTTCGTTAATTTGTGTTGATTTTTTTATTTGTTCCAAAAATGGCTCAGCTTTCATAATTGGACCTGCCAAAACGGTAGGAAAATAACTTAAATACAATAAATAATGGAAATAGTTTTTTTCAGGTTCTTCAATTATCTCATTGTAAACATCAAAAATATAAGATAAACTTCTAAAAATCCAGAATGAAATTCCTAACGGAGCAGTCCATTGGGGTACCCAAACTTCTTGACCCGTCCATTGATTCCATATTTGTAGTGTAAAAGCTAAATATTTAAAAACAAACAAAATACTAAGATTGGCTAAAATGCTTGTGTATAAAAGCAAGAGTTTTGCGGTTTTATTTTTTTCTTTATAAATTTGATAACCAATGAGATAATCAATAAAAGCGTAGCCCACTAAAAACAAAACAAACTCATTGGTTAGTTTGTAATAAATGTATAGGCTAAAAATCAGTAAAATTGCATTTCTCCATGGAATACTATGCTGTAAAATTGCCCAAAAAAAATAAAAAATTACAAAAAATATTGCAAAAATTCCAGAAGTAAATAAAGGTAAGTAATCTGTTGAATAGGTAAAAAAATTCCAAAAATCCATAAATTAAGGTAGAATCAAAATATCTCCGGGCATAAGTTTTTTATCTTTACCAGGGTTTAGTTGAATTAATTGTTTGACAGTTATGTGATGTTTTTTTGCAATCTCCCATAGGTTGTCTCCGCTTTTTACTTTATACTTTTTTACAGGGTTTTGATTACTAACTTGATTACTATTAACGACGGGATGATTCGTTGGTTTGGAAGCGGAATTCGCGATGGGTTTTGGTTGATTGGGAATTTTGCTGACCGGTTGTGTAGTATTATGGGAAATTTTTTGTTGAATGATTTGATTTTTAGGTACTAAGCTGGAATCTGTATAAATAGTTAAATATTGCCCTGCATAAATGGTATGCGTTCTAAGGTAGTTCCATTTTTGTAAATCAGAAACAGTGACTTCATATCGATTGGCAATAGTTGAAAGGTATTCCCCTTTATTTACACGATGCCATGCCTTAACAGGAACTTTTTTTTCTATTTTATGGGTTTCATTTTTTGGATTTGAATGATTTTCTACTAAATGTGTTGGAATTTTTGCGGGTTCTTCTTTGTTCAAAACTATCAAGCTTAAATCTGATTTTTCTAATCTGCCATTTAATAGGATTTGATGATAAGTATTCAAATAAGCATTTGCGTAAAGTTCACCTCTTAGTTTGTAGCCGGGGAAGTTCAGGTGTACTCTATCTTGTTGGCAGAGGTTATTTTTATGCCATTCTAACATAGAATAACGCCCACCGGATACATTGTAGTAATCAAAGAAAACAGATTGGGTATCAAAAGCTACTTTTTTAGCGATGTTTTGAGCTTTTATGCATTCCGGAATGCTAAGCCCACCTCTATAAAGGTCATGAGAGCAAGAGATGATGATGGTAGCATTAGGGGCTGCGTTTTTAAATCGATTGACAATTGCACGAAGATTGTATTCGTACATGGGTTCATTCATACCTGCATAGTAATCATTCCCACCTAAATCTATTAACAAAACATCCGGTTGCATTTCAGCAATTTGCTGGTCCATTAAGTTTTGTCTTAGAATGCTTAGAAATCCGGCGCCATTGATGCCAACACTATGATACAAAATACCGTGATTATCGGGTGTTTCAAATGAAATTCCATGACATTCAAAAAAAGTTTGGTTTTTCTCAGAAGCATAAATAAAAAAAGTTAAATGATCGGAAGCTTTGGGAAGCTCAACCTCTACATAGGGTTTATCCGGGTTATTTTTGGTATTAACATAAATGGCAGACTGCTGAACACCAGCAGGTAAAATTTTTAAATCAAAACTATTTTCTGAATATTTTCGATAAATTTTTATAATTCTATTATTAGCATGTTGAGGATTGGGTGCAAATCGTATGGTAAAAGTTGCTTTTTTGTCATAGGTTTTGATTGTTACGCCGGATATACCGATATCTAATTTAGGTTGAAATTGAACATTTTTGGCACTTTCCCAAATTCCTGTAAAAGATGTAGCATAATCAGAACCGGGGTGAGTTCTTGCTGCTGAATAAGGAAAAACCATGCCTCTTCCACCTGGACCAAACACTTCTTGTAACCTTGTGCGTATTTCGTGGGTGAATATATCTGCATGTACATGCGAGTCCCCAAAATGAATAACTTTTAATTTTCTCGCACCTACATTCATTAGTGCTTGAACCAAAGGTTCTATAGATTTGTAATCTGACCATTGAAAAATATTGTATTGATAACGAATAAATGGATATTTTTTGGAGTAATTGATTTTTTGTTCAATATATTCAGGGCATGAATAACAGGGCTCAGATTTCAATGAACAACCTGAAAGTAAAAGGAAAAAATGAAAAACAAGGATACAGGAAAATCCACTTTTGGCAAGGTATTTTTGCATCGCTGCAAATTTATAATAAATCATTACTTTTTCCAAATATTGTGAATAAATGTTATGGAAGGATAGGAAGAATACATTTTTCTTGATTGTGAGGGAAGCGGAGGGCGGCGAAACCACCCCGTCCTTCGGACACCCCTCCTATGTTAGGAGGGGCAAAGGCGGCACTGCCTTTGGGGCTAAGCGAAGCGAAGTCCCCAAAGGATATCCCTCCTAATAGGAGGGAAGGGAGGTTGTACCCCTCCTAATAGGAGGGAAGGGATGTTCAGCCCCAACCGTAGCACATAGTGCAAGGGACAAGCCCATTTACAAAACTATCTATTAAAAATCCTTATTTCACGTGCTTACCTCCAACCGCCTCCAAGAGCTTTATACAATCCTATTCTCGACTTCCATTCATTGAGTTTAATCTCGATTAATTCAATTTTTGCATCTAAAACCTCTTTTTGTGTTAATAATATTTCTAAGTAATCTGCTCTTGCTGAAATAAATAAATTGTTGGCTACATTGATGGATTGCTCCAAAATTTCTACTTCTTTTTGTTTTATTTGAAAACTCAATTGAAAATTATTCAAAAATGTTAATTGATTTTGAACTTCTAAAAAGGCATTCAAACAGGTTTTTTCGTATTCTAATACCGACTGAACTTGTTTGGCATTTGCCATAAAATAACGAGCTTTTATTTTATTTTTGTTCACTAAAGGACCTATCATATCAGCAAAGAAACGAATAAAAAAGGAATGAGGGTTCATAATATTAGTAAGGTCAAAAGATTGAATACCAGATAATAAATTAATACCGACAGAGGGATAAAACTCAGCTTTAGCAGACAAAAAATCAAAATTAGCAGCTTTGATTTGATAGGCTGCTTTTTTAATATCTGGACGATTTTGTTTTAATTGTTCGGGTGTACCAATAGAATAATTAAGATTGGTTTTGTTCCAGAATTTTTGAGAATTTCTTAAAATATCTTGCGGGCTTCTACCTAATAAAAAGTGAATTTTGTTTTCAGTTTGTGTAATTTGGTTGAGTACTTGATATTTTAAATTTTGAGTTTTAAGCAATTGGGCTTCAAAACGATTGACAGCAAGTTGAGTAACCTTAGAAGCAATTTTTTGTTCATTAATAATTTTTAAGGCTTTCTGTTGAATTTCAATATTTTCTTCAATGGTATTTAATAAATTATCCAGTGCTAACAATTCGTAATAGTTTTCTGCAATTTCAGCTACCAATTGAGTTATCAAAAAATTTTTACCTTCATTGGAAGCTAAAAATCTCATTTGAGCAGCATTTTTAGCATTTCTAAGTTTTTTCCAAATATCAATTTCCCACCGAAAATTTAATCCGAGATTAAAATCTGTTAAAGGACTTGGAAATTTTTTTCCTTCTTCGTATTCTACATTTTCTTCAACAGCACCTAATTTGGTATATCTTGCTTCTTTTTCTAATCCCAAACCTCCACCACCATTCAAAAATGGTAAATATTCTGCTTTTTTTTCTTGAATTTCATATTGAGCAATTAAAATTTCTTGTAAATAAATTTGTAGTTCTTGTTGATTTTGGAGGGAATAATCAATTAATTGAGCGAGTTCATCATCGTTAAAGAATTCTTTCCAATTCATTTTTGAGAGGTTCGTAGTATCATTAGAGGTATTATTAGGAAAATTTTGGTTAAGAAATTCTTTGGGATTTCTTTGATTAACGATTGGAACTTTACAACTTTGTAAAGTAAAGATTCCGATAGTCACAAGTATTAAAAAATTTAAAATGAATTTTTTCATGATTGTAATGTGATTAAGACCATTTTTGATTATTATGATTAGCTAAATCCGGGAGATATTTATCCTCTTGGGCTTCTTTAGGCATGATGTTAGCCTTGTCATTAAATTGAGCAAAGATATAAAAAAGCCCAGGTATTATAAAGACACCGAGTAAAGTACCGAGTAACATGCCACCGAATGCTGAAGAGCCAATGGTTTTACTGCCCATTGCACTGGCACCTTTGGCAAACAATAATGGAATTAAACCTGCTATAAAAGCAAAGGAAGTCATTAAAATAGGACGAAAACGTAGTTTAGCACCTTTTAAAGCAGCTTCTAAAACAGAAACACCATGGTGATGTTGTTGTAAAGCAAATTCTACGATAAGAATAGCATTTTTACCTAATAAACCTACTAACATAATAAGCCCAATTTGTGCATAAATATCATTACCGAGACCCATCAAAATGAGCATAGAAAATGCACCGAGAATACCGATGGGTATAGTTAAAACGATTGCCATAGGAATAATAAAACTTTCATATTGTGCAGCTAAAACCAAATACACGAAAACTAAAACAATTAAAAAGATAAAAATGTCTTCGTTGCCTCTTCTAGCTTCGTCATAGGACAAGCCCTCCCATGCGATATCGTAGTTATTCGGTAAAGTACTTTGAGCTACTTCCTGAATGGCTTTCATGGCTTGCCCAGTGGTGTAGCCGGGAGCAGGTCTTCCTCGAATCGTTGAAGACATGTACAAATTAAATCTTGTGATTTCATTAGGTCCTAATGTTTTTTCCATTTTCATAAAGGAAGATAAAGGAACCATTTCACCCGCTTCATTTTTTACAAAAATGTTTAATACGTCAGAAGGAATTCTTCTGTATTCAGGTGCAGCTTGTGTATAAACTTTAAAAAAATTGTTAAAACGTGTGAAACCTTGTTCGTAAGTACTACCAATTAAAATATTCAAATTTTCCATAGCTTTCCCAATACTAACACCTTTTTGCATAGCTAAACCATTATCAACAATTACTTCGTATTGAGGGAAGTTGGAAGCATAGAAGGTAAAAAGACCGGTTAATTCTTTTCTTTTTCTTAATGAATCCATAAACTGGCGATTGATTTTATCAAATTTTTGGTAGTCTATGGTAGTGTTTTTGTCTAATAATCTTAATGAAAAACCATCAGAAGAACCAAATCCAGGAACTGCAGGTGGTTCAAAAAATTCAATGATCGCACCTAAATTTTTGGATTTTTCTTCTAATTCTTCAATGATTTCATGAACCGTTTTGTTTCTTTTCTCCCAGTCTTTTAAGTTAATTAAGCAAGTACCTGCATTAGAACCTCTACCTTCTGTTAAAATTTCATAACCTGCTAAACTGGTAACGGATTCAACTCCTTCAATAGATTTAGCAATTTTTTGGAGTTTTTTGGATGTATTGTTAGTAATTTCTAAGGTTGTGCCGGGAGCAGTTTGAATAATGGCATAGATAATGCCTTGGTCGTCATTAGGAATGAAGCCAGAAGGTAAATGTTGGTTAGACCAAAAAATTCCCATTCCAACGATACCTAATACAGAGTAAATGAATAATTTTCTGTGTACAATTTTTTTTAAAATACTGAGGTAGCCACCGGTAAGTTTATCGAAATACTTATTGAAAGCGGTGATTAGTTTAGCAATAGCTCCTTTTGGCTTTTCGTGATGTATGGGTTTGAGAATTAGAATACACAAAATGGGAGTTAAGGTTAATGCGATGATACCAGAGAGTATAATGGAGCTTGCCATAGTAATAGAAAATTGTCTATAAAATACACCTACCGGACCCGACATAAATGCAATGGGTACAAATACGGACGTCATAACCAATGTAATCGCTATAACTGCGCCGCTAATTTCATTTAAAACTTTTTTTACCGCTTGGTAGGGTGTTAAGTGGTCTTCTTCCATTTTCGCATGAACGGCTTCTACTACTACAATAGCATCATCAACCACAATACCAATTGCTAAAACTAATGCAAATAAGGTTATCAAATTGATGGAAATACCAAAAAGTTTCATAAAAATGAATGCACCAATTAAAGAAATCGGTACAGCAATGATAGGAATAAGGGTAGAACGGAAATCCCCTAAAAATAAAAATACAACGATAGCAACCAAAATGAATGCTTCTACCAAAGTATGCAAAACTTGTTCTACAGAGGCATAAATGAAATTGGAAACATCGTAGGATATTTCATAATCAATACCCACGGGGAAATCCTTTTTCATTTCGGAAAGTTTTTGTTTAATTTCTTGGATAACTTCAATAGCATTGGAACCGTATTGTTGTTTTAATACAATAGAAGCAGCGGGGTAACCGTCTTTGTTGGTGTAAATATCATAAAATTGGCTTCCTAATTCTACGGTTGCGATGTCTTTTAATTTAAGAATTTCCCCTTCTTTATTGGCTCTTACGATGATATTTTCGTATTCTTCGGGTTTTGAGTATCTACCTTTGTAAAACAAAGTGTATTCAGTGGATTGAGTAGTTTTTCCGGAGGCTTGTCCTAATCTACCGGGTCTGCCTATAAAACTTTGTTCTTCCATAGCTTTCATTACTTCCTCAATAGAAATATTGTAAGCACGTAGTTTGTCGGGTTTTATCCAAACTCTCATTGCATACAATCTACTTCCAAGAATTTGGGCTCTTGCTAATCCACGAACTCTTTGGAGTTCTGGTAAAATATGAATATTTGAATAGTTATAAAGGAATTTTTCATCGGTATTAGGATTTTTGCTAAAAACATTTACATACATTAGCATACTAGGCTGAATAGGGGTTATGATGATACCTTCTCTTTGAACTAATGGTGGTAAATTGTTAATAATTTGGTCTAAACGGGTTTTTACATTTACTACGGCAGTAGCCGGGTCTATTCCGGGTTCAAAAACTACTTGAACCGTTGCTTCACCGGCACTGGTTGCATCAGATATTAAATATAGCATTCCAGGCGTACCGTTGATAGCTCTTTCCAACGGAATTAAAGTCGTTTCCACTAAAACCTTTGCACTTGCCCCCGGATAGGCTATGAATATATTTACCCGCGGCGGTGCAATCTCCGGTAACTGTGTTATCGGTAAGGTATTGATGGCTATATATCCTAGAAAAACAATTCCAACGGACAAAGCAATAGCCAAAATCGGTTTTTTTAAGATGTTAGTAAACATAATCTTGATTTTAATCGATTATTCTGCACTAATTTTTTGAATATGATTTACTATCTCAGAATAACTGGATTCTATTGGAATAATTTTATCATTTTCACGAACCTTATTAATTCCTTCTACCAAAATTTTGTTATTCATGTTTAAACCCTTTTCTATTACTAGAACATAAGGCAACTCAGCCCCTACTTTGATTTCTTGTGCTTTTAATTCATTTTTTTCATTTAAAATATAAACAAACTTTTTGTCTAATACTTCAAAAGCAGCAGTTTGAGGAATGAGTATAGCATTTTTCAGTTGAATAGGTAATAAAACCAAACCAGTTTCGCCGTTTCTTAAAATTCTATTTTTATTTTCAAAATTTGCACGAAAGGCTATATTGCCCGTTTCAGTATTGAAATCTGCTTCGATGGTTTCAATAAAACCTTCCTTATCAAAAAGTTTTTGGTTAGCCATTTTTAGTTTTACTTTTCGGTTTTTGAGTTCAACATTTTGAGAAATATATTCTAAATATTCTTTTTCGGGTACATTAAAATAAACCCATAAATTAGAATTATCAGAAAGCGTGGTGAGTAATTCCCCTTCTTCTAATAAAGAGCCTAAACGAACGTCTTTAAATCTACCTACGATACCATCAAAGGGAGCTCGAATTTCTGTAAAACCTAAATGGGCTTTTGCTAAATTGTATTCTGCCTTGGCTTTTTCTAATTTGGCTTTTACTAATGCTAATTCACTCGGAGAAACTATATTACTATCAACTAACCTCTTAGTATTTTGGTACTCAATCTCGATGTAATTTACTTCCGCTAAGGCTTTTTGTACTTCTGCTTGGTATAATGTCGGTAAAATTTGGAACATCAAATGTCCTTTTTTTACAAATTGTCCCTCATCTACCAATATTTTTTCCAGATATCCCTTTTCAAGCGCTCTTAATTCGATATGTTGAATAGAACGAATTTGGCATACATATTCTTTGAATATGGTTGTATCGGTTTGAACCGGATGAATGACTTTTAGTTTCATGGGTTCATGTTTCTGATGATGCTCGTGATGGCATCCTGTATGGATTATTGCTATTGCAATGGTAATAATGAATATTAAATTATGCATTTTTTTTTACTTTTTTTGTTATGTTATATTGGAATTTTTAGGCTATTGCCCGATTATCATTTAATAAAACTAATGAATCGGTGATATAACACCGTGTTTTTTGAGACAATGGTTACAGGTGGAAACTAAACTAATTTCTTAAAATGCAAAAACTTTTGTATTTTAAGTAATAATATGAATTTTGGAGGTAATGAAATCCTATTAATAAAAGTGTAGAATTGTTGAGTGTTGGGCGGTGTTGATAGTTATAGTAATGGTTTATGTTTGCATAAGTAAACGAAAACAGAGTATATGAAAAATTTTTTGGGGTACTTTCATCGGTTGTTATTTCGTCAATTTTATCTTCGGTTTCCATTTTATTTTCTTCATTTTTAATGGCGCAATTACTAAGAGGAATAGATTTTTCATGATTGGAATTGGGTAATTCAAAGGAAAGTTGCGGAGTAGTGATTACTGCATTAAATGAGTGTTGAATGCAGTAAACATTGAATAAGCTCAACATCATAAGGGTAAACCCTATGAGAAGCATATAGAATGCTTTGGAGGATTTTATGCTTTTCATGATGTTGGAAAGTTTATTTGGTTGCAAAAATAAGTATTATTTTCATTCAAAAAAGAAACTTATGTTACAGAAGTAAAAAATTTTTGGTTATATTCAATCAGGTGAGGAGAAGTTATGAGAGGAGATGTTTGTAAACCTTATAATCGTGAGGGAAGCGGCGGGCGGCGAAACCACCCCGTCCTTCGGACACCCCCCAATGTTAGGAGGGGCAGTGCTGAACCTCCCTATATAGGGAGGTTCAGCACGAAGTGCAAGGGGCAAGCCCTAAATATTATCAAAATATAATGAAAATTTCGCCTTTATTTTAACTTCCATTGCAATTGAATTACATAGTTTCTTGCAGGTTCATAAATATTTAATAAACGGTATTTGCTCAAATGATAAAAATAAGGTCGGTTGAAAAGGTTTTGAATTTGGAACCCGAATGTAAAGGTTTGCTCTTTGAATTTTTTTTGTGTTTGTAAACCTGTATTAAACAAGTGAAAAGCGGGAGTAGCAGGTTCATTGATTACCACTCTATTTTGAGGAAAAGAAAATCTATGTTCCAGCCATAATTCCATATTTAGCCATTTTATTACATTGGGATTCCATTCAAAATGACTTACAATAGAGGCGGGAGGCATGAAAGGTAAAGGACGTAATCGGTTTAAATTTTCACCCCAAACAAAATCACCAGCAATGCTGGCATGCAAATGGTCTATGATATGATAATCCCAAAATATTTCTCCACCCCAAAGAACTGCATGGTCTTGTAAATATTGGTAGATTTGTCCACCTTCTGGTAAATTAGAAAATTTTGAGGTAGGAGATAAATAGATATAATCCCAAAAATAAGCCCCAAACCCAGAGAGTTTGATTTCTAATTTTTTGTTTTCAAAATGAAGGTAAATATCCGATTGAATACCTTTTTCGGGAAGCAGATTAGGATTGCCTTGTTCATGTCGAAAAGTTCCATGATGAACTCCATTACTAGCTAACTCTGATGGGGCAGGGTAGCGAAAATCGGAACTTAAGTTCCACTTGATATTCCAATTTTCTGTAATAAAATAGGAAGTTCCTAATGAAAAACTGTAGTTCCAATAATTTCTAGCAATAAAAGGAGATCTTAATTGTTTACCTATATAAATACCTCTACGATAAAAATCTACATAAGCTTCTTGTAATTCATCGTTGGCAAAATCAATTCTTAAACCTGCATTTGAAACCCAATGTTCATTTTTTTTGTATTGAAAAAATTGAAAAAAACCGAATTGAAATCGTTGAAAATTAGGAATTAAATATTCAAAACCTTGAATGTGATTTTTTTGATACTGATGATTTAAACCCGATACCCATTTCAAATGTTTCCATTTTTTAAAATATCTTGTATTCAAAGAAAAAGTATTTAAAATTAACCCTAATGCTAAACTGTCATTTTTCAATTGGTTGTGAGAATGTGCGTTAGAAAACTCATTTCTTATATTTTGTTGCCATGCAGCATCGATTTCTAACCAATTTTTGCCTAAAAGAATTTTGTTATTGGTTTGTAGTTTCCAATGATGAATTTTTTGATAAGGCAGTTGTATATTTCTAAAATTACCGTCTTGTTTTACACTAAAAGAAGTTGGAATACCAAAGGCTCCGGAAAAAAAACCTAATTTTTGGTAAAAATTAGTAAAGGTAAACAAACTATTGAAAACATTTCCATGATAACCCAACCGAAACATTTGATTCCACTCTCGACCAGAGGTATTTTTAAGACGCTTTTGTTCTATGGGAAGCACATAAGTATTGTAAATGAAGCTATCAGATGGTACGCCATAATCGCCATAATTTTGGTAGGTATGCCTTAATTGAAAAGATAAACGATTTTTTTTGAAAGCAGCATAAGCAGTTTGAAAAATAGAATGATTATTTGAGCGATAACCTTGTAAAGTTTGTAAGGTTAAACCTTCATGAGTAGGTGCTTTTTGATGGATATGCAAAACACCCCCCATGGCATCAGAACCATAAAACAATGCAGCAGGTCCTTTTAATATTTCTATTTCATCAAAATTGAAACCGTCTATTTCTAAACCATGGTCTCCGCCCCATTGTTGCCCCTCTTGTTTGATTCCATTTTCTACTACTACCACTCTGTTAAAACTCATGCCTCTTATAACCGGCTTCGATGCTCCTACTCCTATGTTAATCGTGTTGATTCCTGGTATTCTATCGATACTTTTTAACAAATTGTCAAAATTTCTTTTTAATACCAATTCTTGTGTAACGATAGAAAGGTCTTGCGAACTCTCCTGAACAATAATTTTTTGAATATTTGCCTCAATCACTACATCTTTTAGTTCTAAATCGCTGGTATTTAATGAGACTTTTAAAAATGTATCTTTTTCTAAATAAAATTCCAAAATTTTGGATTTGTAACCTAATGATGTAAAATGTAAATGATAGTTACCACGTTTCTGGACTTGGATTTCAAAATAGCCTTTATCATTGGATAAAACTCCTTTGTTGAGTTCATGAAGCCAAATTTTTACATTAGGAACAAAAAGTTCTTGTTCATCAACTATTATTCCTGAAATTTTTATTTGATTATACCCCAAAGAATAAAAACCAATGAAAAAAAAGCAGAGCTTTAAAAATTTTTTCAATGTTGATCGTTGAAAATTGAAAAGAAGCGCAAAGTAAGTAAAAATGCAATAAAGTTGCAAGAAAATTTTATACAAGAAGGAAGAAAAGAAAAATAATGTAACAAATAATTGATAATGAATTTGTAAAGGATAAAATGAAGTGATAAACA
>Ga0272446_1004438_pt1 | contig 16614 bp, 10 predicted proteins | sample YNPCB0061_FD_194587 | JGI IMG/M metagenome (GOLD analysis project Ga0272446, IMG submission 194587) | Hot spring microbial mat communities from Yellowstone National Park, WY, United States - YNP-CB-006-1 | ecosystem: Environmental > Aquatic > Thermal springs > Hot (42-90C) > Sediment | place... | reverse complement strand
TTGATCCAGAGGATCTGCGTGGCCAGCAACGGCACCACCAGCAGTGAACCTTCGTGCGGCACCAGCCCGATCAGGTCCGCCAGGATCACGCCGCCAAACATGGTCAGCACCTCGCCGATATTCGACGAGAGCAGGTAGCGCAGGAACTTCTGGATATTGGCAAAGATCGAGCGACCCTCCTCGACTGCCGCCACGATCGAGGCAAAGTTATCGTCGGTGAGGATCATATCGGCGGCTCCCTTGCTGACATCGGTGCCGGTGATGCCCATCGCGACCCCGATATCGGCCGCCTTCAGCGCCGGGGCATCGTTCACGCCGTCGCCGGTCATGGCGGCAATCGCTCCCTCGGCCTTCAGCGCGCGCACGATGCGCAGCTTGTGCTCCGGCGCCACCCGGGCAAATACCGCGCAGCGCCGCACCGTCTGCCGCAGGGTGGCTTCGTCCATCTGCTGCAACTCGCCGCCCGTCACCGTCGGCTGCCCTGGCTCGCTGATGCCGAGCTCCGCTGCGATCGCCGCTGCCGTCCGCGGATGGTCACCGGTGATCAGGATCGGCCTGATGCCCGCCATTCTGGCCCTGGCCACCGAGGCCTGCGCCTCCGGGCGCGGCGGATCGATCAGCCCCAGGACACCCAGGAAGACAAAGGCCTGCTCCACCTCCTCGCTCAACTCGCCGCTCACCGCATCGCGCGCCAGGGTGCGGTAGGCCACCCCCAGGGTGCGCAATGCCGAACTGGCCAGGGCCTCGACGCGCGCCAGGATCGCCTGGCGCCGTTCGGCGCTGAGCGGGCGTACCTCGTCGTCGGGGCCGACCCGCTCGAAGTCGCAACGGGCCAGCAAGACATCCGGCGCCCCCTTGGCGAAGACCATCACCCGCTCTTTGCGCTGGTCCATATGGGCCGTGCTCATCAGCTTGCGCTCCGAGCTGAAGGGCACCTCACCTACCCGCGGGAAGCGCTCGCCAAGCTCGGCGTCGCTGAGGCCCACTTTGCGCGCCGCCACCAGCAGGGCGCCCTCGGTCGGGTCGCCCTGAATGCTGAAACGTCCATTCTCCTCGATCAGCCGGGCATTGTTGACCATGGAGGCCGCGCGCAGCGTCTTGTGCACCTCCTCAAGCAGCGCCGCGTCCTGCAGCGGCTGGCCATCGTGCTCCAGGCCGCCCGCTGGCTCATAGCCCGTGCCCGAGAGCTCCACCCGGCCACTGGCCGTCACCACGGTGCGCACGGTCATCTCATTCCTGGTGAGCGTCCCGGTCTTGTCCGAGCAGATCACCGTGGTGGAACCGAGCGTCTCGACCGCCGAGAGCTTGCGCACGATCACGTTGCGGCGGGCCATGCGCTGCATGCCGAGCGCGAGCACGATCGTGGTAATCGCCGTCAGCCCCTCCGGCACTGCGGCCACCGCCAGGCTCACGCCGAGAATGAGCACGTCTACCAGGTCGGTGAGCCGGCGCACGCCGCTGCTCACAACGATCGTCCCGCTCATCAGCAGCGCGATGCCGATGACGACCACGCCAAGCAGCCGGCCCACCTGGGCCAGTTCCTTCTGCAGCGGGGTGGGCTCTTCCTCGCTCTCCTGAAGCGTGCCGGCGATCCGCCCGAGCTCGGTGTGGGGCCCGGTGGCCGTTACCACTGCGCGCCCACGGCCCGCAGCCACCGCGGTGCCAGCGAAGAGCATGTTGTGCTGGTCGCCAGGTGTCGCCGCCGCACGCAGCGGGGCGCTGTCCTTGCTCACGCTCGCGCTCTCACCGGTCAGGGCTGCCTCGGCGGCCCGGAGCGCGATCGACTCAATCACCCGGGCATCGGCGGGCAGCGTATCGCCCTCCTCGACCAGCAGAATATCGCCGGGCACCAGTTCGGCGGCTGCAAGCTCCTGCTGGCGCCCATCACGCAGCACGCGGGCGCGGGGCGTGGCCAGCGCGCGCAGGGCCGCCACGGCCTGCTCGGCGCGGCTCTCCTGCACATAGCCCAGCAGGCCATTCAGCAGCACGATGGCGAGGATGGTCAACGCCTCGAACGGGAGCGGGTCCCCACGTTCGAGCAGCCAGACGACAAACGAGATCACCGTCGCCACGAGCAGCAGACCGGTGAGCGGGTCGCGGAACTGGAGCAGGAAGCGCAGCCAGGCGGGTGTCGGCGGCGCCTCCGGCAACTCATTACGCCCATGGCGCGCCAGGCGCGCCTGCGCCTCGGCAGTGCTCAGCCCATGGGCGGCCTCCACCGCGAGATCGGCCAGCACCTCGGCCACGGTGCGCCGGTAGGCTGCATCTTCAGCTACGAGGTCTGGCGGCGTCATCGGCAGAATCGGCACTGGCACGGGGCTACGTCACGCCCTGGCCATAGACGCGCCGGATGCTCATGCGCACCGTGGCCCGTGGCACATCGGGACGCCGGGCCAGCCACTCGTCGACCCGCTCCGGGCTGAGGTAGCGCAACGCCAACCGCCGCCGGAGCGCCGGATCCGCCGCTTCGACCAGGGCCGTCCCGCTCAGGCTCAGATAGCGGATGCCATCCTCGATCGTGACCGTGATCGTCGGGTTGCGGCGCAGATTCTGCGCCTTGATACTGTTGGCGCCAACACTGAACCGGATCTGTTCCCCCTCCAGCAGATACCAGACCACCGTCTGCTGGATGCTGCCATCGGCATTGAGCGTGCCGACCACCGCATAGTGCCGCCCATCCAGGAACTCGCGCTGCCGCTCCGTCAAGCGCATTGGACTTTCCTCGCCACCAGGCTGTGCGCCAGCGTTTCAGCCCTGCCTGACAGTGGCTGGCGCCAGGCGCGCTGTACGACTATGGTTCATTGTACCGCGAAACTCGCAGCCCTGAGCAGCCGGGCAGGGTTTGTGAACCAGAGTACGACCGCTCCAGGGTGCGGAATGCTCGCGGTTTCTTTACCGGGGAGGGGTTGACTTTAACCGTTGCATAATGCTATAGTACCTCTAGCAAAGTGAATGGGGTGCCACGATCGCGTCCCTCCATGGGTGTGAATTGAAATGGGGTTAGAGGCATGACGCTCGACCCCATCTTCGTGCCGATACTGGCGCACACCATAGGCGTGAGGGGCCTGAGCGGGCAAGTGACCCGCTCCGGCCCCATTAGTTCTCTCGTGCGCCTGCGTATCCGGCAGACAGCGGCTGGGGTCAGTGCAGCCGCTGTCAAACGTGGGAGCCGATTGTAATCAATCAGGAGTCTGGGTCGATGAGCGAGCGGTTGCTTGAGTTGGCGCGGCAGCGCGGCTATCTTACTTATAACGATATCCTTGAGTTCTACCCTCAGCCAGAGTTGCACGTGGCGGAGGTCGATCACCTCTATGCCCAGCTTCAGGCTGCGGGCATCAAGGTTGTCGAATCGCCGGCCGAGCTCGAGCAAGGCGCCAACAACCACGACGACGAGACCCTGAGCGAACTGCCCGATCTTGCCGATGTCGCCTTCGACGACCCGGTGCGCATGTACCTCCAGGAGATCGGCCAGGTTCCCCTGCTCACCGCCGAGCAGGAGGTTGAACTGGCCAAAGCCATGGAGGCGGGCGATCTGGCCCGGCAGCGCCTCGAGCGCGAAGAGTATGAGAGTGGTCGCGAGAAGTTCCTGCTGGAGCGCACCTTTGCCAAGGGCCAGGACGCGCGCCAGCACCTGATCCAGGCCAATCTGCGCCTCGTCGTCTCGATCGCCAAGAAGTACACCTCCTATGGCCTGACGATGATGGACCTGGTCCAGGAGGGCAATATCGGCCTGATGCGCGCGGTCGAGAAATTCGACTACACCAAAGGGCACAAGTTCTCAACCTACGCCACCTGGTGGATCCGCCAGGCGATCACCCGGGCCATCGCCGACCAGAGCCGCACCATCCGCCTGCCGGTGCATATGGGCGAGGCGATCAGCCAGGTCAAGCGTACCAGCCACAAGCTCCAGCAGTCGATGCAGCGCGAACCGACGCCCGAGGAGATCGCCGAGGCGATGGGCATCAGTGCGGGCAAGGTGCGCCGGACGCTCGAGGCCAGTATGCACCCGCTCTCGCTCGAAATGCCCGTCGGTCAGGAGGGCGAGGGGCGGATGGGCGATTTCATCGAGGACGATCGCATCTCTACGCCCTCGGAGGCCGCAGCCGCCGCGATGCTGCGCGAACAGATCGAAGAGGTGCTCCAGAAACTGCCCGAGCGCGAGCGCAAGATCATTCAACTGCGCTATGGCCTGAAGGATGGCCGCTATCGCACCCTCGAAGAGGTCGGCGTCGAGTTTGGTATCACCCGCGAGCGTATCCGCCAGATCGAGGCCGTCGCCCTGCGCAAGCTCCGCCATCCGCACCTCGGCAAGAAGCTGCGCGGCTACCTCGAGTAATACGATTTTGGATTGCAGATTTTGGATTGCAGATTGCCGCACATGGCGTCACGATGAGCGATAACGGCAACGACAATGCGGAACTGCCAACTGGATTTGGTATAACGCCCCGCACCCATCCGTTCCACAGCGCCCCCGTTCCCATCCTGGGAACGGGGGCGCGTGTGTCTGGCGCTCAGCGGAGCGACGCACGACCGCGCGTCGCTCCGGCGATGGGTTCGGGTGTTCGCTCCGTGCTTATGGCGCGCTGAGCACGGCGTTGACCTCCGGCGTGTCCGCGCCGGCACTCACCGCCACCGTGGGGATGCTCGTGCCAGCGTAGGTGCGCACCCGCAGCAGCGGCGCTGTCAGCGTGACAAACTCCACCGTGTATGAGCCCACCGGCAGCCCCGCCAGGGTGTAGCGCCCGGCGCCATCGGTCGAGGCGGTAGCCACCGCGACCCCGTTCGCGCGCGCCACGGCATAGACGCCCGCCAGCCCGGCGCCCGTATCCGCCGCCGTCACCCGCCCGCTGATCGTGCCACCCTGCTGCAGCCGCACGTCGAGCCCCGGGACGTTCACGTCCACCACCACGAAGCTCGCTGCCTCGTCGGGATTCGGCGTACCGCCGCTCTCGTTCCACCACGCATCCACATAGGTCCGCGCCGTCGGGTCGAGGGCAAACACCGTGGTGAACTTGAGCCGGTAGACGCCGCGATTCACCCCGCTGGTCAGGAAGTTGCCGTCCGCATCAGTGAGCCCCACACTGACCGGCTGGCCCGTGAACTGGTCGATCAGTACGGCGTACACCCCTGCGACCCCGGCGCCCGTGACGGCATCGGTGACCCGGCCGCCCACCTGTGCGCCACGCCCCAGGGTGATGTCGATCCCCGCTCGGCCCTCACCTGCCCGGACTTGCACCGGCGTGGGGTTCGGCGGCGCGTTGCCGTTGGGATCGTAGAGGGCGCGCTGGAATTGCCGGCTGGCGCTGTTGCGCGAGACGGCCGTGATGAACTCGACCGTGTACTGGCCTGCCGGCAGACCACGCAGCGTGTAGCGGCCGGCGGCGTCCGTCACCGCTGTGGCCCGCGCTGGCCGCGCCGGGTCGCTCGCGTCGTAGGCCACAACGAAAACACCCTGCAGCGCGCCCGCCCCATCGCCGCTCACCGTGCCACTGATCGAGGCCCCCAGCCTGAGGCTGGCATTGATCCCGCTGACGGCCGCTCCGGCCGCGACGGGCACTCGCTCTGCCAGGCCATACACCGCCCGCCCGGGGTAGTACTCGCTGAGATAGCGCGCCGTCGTCGCGCGCTCCGAAGTGAGGGTCAGGAACTGCACGGTGTAGTTGCCAGGATCGAGCGGGCCGCTGGCATAACGCCCGTCGGCCTCGGTATGGGCGACACCGAAGCCGTCCGAGTCGGCATCGTCGAAGACGACGATCACGTCAGGGATGCCCAGGCCGGTGACTGCGTCCGTCACCCGGCCACTGATCGTCCCGCTCCGCGCCGCGGCGCTCAGCGTCACGTCCACCCCGGTGCTGATCTGGCCGATCGTGACCGTCCGGTCGCTCAGCCGGGTCACCCCGTAGCTGCCACCTCCCGGCGCCGAGCGCGGGTCAAACACCAGGCTGTAGCTGCCCGCCGGCAGATGGGCCAGGGTGTAGGCGCCGCTGGCATCGGTCAGCGCGGCAGCGGCGGCCTCGCCTGCGCTGTCAAAGGCCACAACGCGCACGCCGGCCAGCGGGCCAGCAGCCTGTACGGTGCCGGCAAAGCCACCAGCGGCGGGCAGGCTCACATCCACGTCGCGGGTCATCTCAGGCGCGCTGACGGTCACCGGGCCGACCGTCGTCGCGGCAGCGAGCCGGAGCGCCGGATCGCTGTTCAGGCTCGGCTGGGCGCGCACGCGGTACTGCCCGCTCGCAAGGCCCGTCGGGACAAAATAGCCGCCATCGGCCCGGCTCGTCGCCGTCGCCACGATCCGACCATCGGCATCGAGCACCGCGAGCGTCACCCCGGCCACCCCGGCGCCGGCTGCATTCCGTACCACGCCGGCCAGCCCGCCCGCGCCGAAGCTCTGGGCCGGCGCGGCGGCAGGCGCGACGAGCGGGGCGGCGGCGGCGCCCGCCACCGCCAGATCCAGCCCCCCGCTCAGGCCGAGACCGCTCGCCAGGTTGCTGCGCGTCCCGCTGACAATAAACGCGCCGACTCCCTCGACGCTGCTTTGTCGCCCGTGGGCGACCAGGCTGTAGTACCCCGGCGCCAGCGCGCCGCTCCCGAAGACAATCCGGATGCGCCCCTCACCGTCGGCGGTGGTGGTGATCGGCAGCGACTCGGTGCCACTGGTCGTATTCAACCAGGTCACCACCTCTTCGCCCGGAGCGTAGAAGTTCCCCGTGAAGGTGTGCGCCGTCCCGGGCGGCCCCTGATCCGGCGAGACGGTCAGGTTGAACAGGCCACCGGAGACCCCGCCTTCGCTCTCGTTACGCACCACCTGCACCTCGGCGAAGTTGCTCCGGCAGGTGCCGGCCGGGCAGGGGAAGGTAGCGAACAGGCCGATCAGGTCCCCCTCCCGAGCGTTCCCGCGCACGAAGAAGTTGATCCGGCCCCTGCGCGTCTCACCGGGTGCGACATTCACGACCCGTACCGTCACCTGTTCATCGTCAAAGGAGACCCGCCCATCACCGTCCGCCAGCGCCGTATCGGTGAAAATCAGCAGGCGCGAGGGATAGAAGAGGCTGAACTGGGTGCTGGGGGCGACAATCTGGTCCTGGTTGGTGAAGCGAAACTCAACCGAGAGTGCGCTCGCCCGTTGCACCTGCTCGAGCGGCACCGGGCGCAGGAAGAGATCGGCATTGACCACGGGCGGCGGCGGCGGCTCGGTGCGGACGTCGCGCGCGGTGAGCGGCAGGAAGATCAAGCGGCCGGCAGCGCGGCTCTGGGCAGGCGCCTGCTGGCCTGCTGCCGGTGGTTGCGGCGCCACCTCGGCAGCGACCGGAATCACCCCCGCCAGCAGGGCGAACAGCACAACCAGCGTGATGGCACGACCTGGCCATCGGGCACAACAGTGTGTCTGGTTCATCAAACAACTCCGTGAGACGATGTGCGGGCGGCAACCTGGCCGCCCGCGTAATGGACATCAACGTGGCTCGGCGATCGTGATCAGGCGTTCACTGTAATCGACAATCCCGCCGCCGGCGACGATCCCCTCGCCAATACAGGATACCATGGTCACCAGCTCGCGGCCCTGGTGAAACACATACTCGATCTGCTCGGGCGCAACCCGGAGTTGCTGGGTGACCACATACTCGTGGGGCTGGCCCAGGCTGTCATAGAGCACCACCTGCGCACCGATGCCCAGCTGATCCAGCCGCGCAAAAGGCGCCGGCAGGTGCGGCGCAGCGAGGAAGGGCAGCACGTGGCCCCAGAGCACGATGTTCTCCCCCTGGCCCGGCGCGGCGCTGCCGTTGTACCAGCCGACCTCGTGGTCGGGCACAACAAAAGCGCCGCTGGCGTCGGTGCCAACCGGTACCGTGGCCTGGTCGAGCCCGATCGCAGGAATGCGCAGCCGGGTCGGCACGGCGGCCGGCGCGGCGGGAGGCGGTGGCGGCCCCGGGGCAACCCGGGCGCTCCCAGGCGGGTCAACGGCCACCGGGGCCAGTTCGCGGCCCAGCAGCCCGCGCAACACCAGATCCTCGGCGATCTGCGGATGCAGCTCGAAACGCGCCCGCTCGAACCATTGCACCACGTGGGCCTGCCCATCGGCGAGCCGCTCGGTACGCGGCGGTGTCAGTGGCAAGCCGTAGAGTGCCAGGCTCTCGGCCTCGCTGATCAGGCCATCGCCGTCCAGGTCCGTCCCACCGGCGCGCCAGGCCGCAAGAAACGCGCCACAGACGCTGATCCCCGTCTCGGCGGCCTGCCAGCATTCGCCGGGCATCGCCGTGGCGGCGATCGCCCGGCTGAGGCCGCCCTCGTGGCCCAGCACCTCGGCGCCGACCCGGCCGATCAGCACGTCGTAGGGTGGCGGATTGGCGGGGTGCAGTTCGATCCGCGCCCGCTCAAACCACTGAACCAGGTGCGGCTGACCCTCAACCAGTTCTTCCTGCAGCCCCGTGATTGGAAAGCCAAAGACCAGCAGGCCGCCGCCCCGCTCCCAGACCTCGCGAATGCGCCCGCCGATACAGTAGCCTGTCTCGACGAAACAGGCAGACGCGGCATCCTGCAGCGCTGGCGCAGCCACCGTGGGACGCGCCGCTAGCCAGCCGGCCAGCAGCGCCCCGAGCAGCACAAGCAGGCCGGCACGGTACACATGTGGAGGAACACGGATCATCGCACTGCACTCACCTGGCGACACCACGGCCCGTACGGGCGGCCCACCGTGGCCGTCCCTCGTCGCCCTGCACCGGTGGCACATGGGCGCAATAATCCCGCACCCCAGGACCACGGCCCGGGCCGGGTGTCCGATCGTGGGGTGCGGGCCAGGAGCGCCAGGGCGTACCCGAGGCAGCCGGCTTAGACGGCGCGCTCGCGGTCACGCGCGACGACGAAGCGACGCACCACAAAGACAGCGAGCGCGGCGAGCAGCGCCATCCCGCCGATCAGCAGGGGCAGGGCGCCACCACTGGTGTTCGGCAGACGCCCGCTCGCCACCAGCGTGATGTTCACATCATTGACGGGCGCCCCCCCCGTGATCACCCGGTACACCCGGTTGGTCGTGTAGCGCGTCTGGCCACCGACAGTAATATTGGCCTGCACCGTGTAGGCCCGGCTCTGGTTGATGCGCGCCGGGTCGAACGGCACACTGTAGCGGAAGGGCGGCTGGGCGCCATTGGTGGTGAAGCGCTGCTCGGCAATCACCTGGCCGGCGCCGCCCGCGCTCGGCACCTCAGCAATCTGGACCGTCACCACCGCGTTTGCCGGGAGCAGCGTCCGATCAAGATAGGTCAGCGTCCCGGAGACGGCGCTCGGCGTCGTCTGGGCGCTGGCCAACCCCGGCAAGGCGATAAGCACGACGGCGAACAGGAGCGCAAACGCTGCACGAAGCACTTTCATACGACCTCCTGGGGGGCGATCTCAATCTGCTCCTTCGGCAGCCCGGAGTATAGCAGTCCTTGTGCACTTTGTACAGATTACGAATCCATTAATGGGCTGCAGCGCCCATCCGCGCCAGTTCCTCATCGACGATCTTCTCGTCGAGCTTCTTGAACAGCGGCTCCGGCTCGCGCAGCGCCTGGCCGATCGGCAGGTGCGGCGCCTCCCAGCGCCCGATCCAGCTCGCATAGTCGCCAGTCAGCACCCGGTGGCTGTGCCCGTCCTCCTCGGTGTACTCGCGGAACTGCAGTGGCCCGGCGATGTAGCCGTCGTAGCCAAGATAGCTATGCAGCCGCTGGCTGCTGAAGGGCAGGAAGGGCGTAAAGAGTAGCTTCAGGCTGTCCACACAGCGCAGGGCCACGTACCAGATCGTCGCGGCTCGCTCGCGATCGGTCTTGATCACCTTCCAGGGCTCCTGCTCGCTCAGGTAGCTATTGACCAGCGCCGCCAGCCGCATCACCTCGCTCAGCGCCGCCTTGAAGCGGGCCGCTTCGAGCAACGCGCCGATGCTGTCGAAGCCACCCTCCACCTCGCTCAGCAGCGCCTGGTCGCCGGCATGCAGCGGGCCGGGCCGCGGCACGACGCCAAAGTTCCGGTGCACATTGGTGAGCGTGCGGTGCACCAGATTGCCCCAGGTGGCCACCAGTTCATCGTTGTTGCGGCGCACGAACTCGGCCCAGGTAAAATCGGTGTCCTGGTTCTCCGGGCCGGCGATGGTGAGGAAGTAGCGCAGCGGATCGGGGTCGTAGCGACTCAGAAAATCCTTGACATAGATGACGATCCCGCGGCTACTGGAGAACTTCTTGCCCTCCATGGTCAGGAATTCGCTGCTCACCACGTTGTAGGGCAGTTGCAGCGGCACTTCAGCGAATGCTCCGACCGCGCTGCCGGCATAGTGACCGTCGCTGAACACGCCCATCAGCTGCGCGGGCCAGATCACCGTGTGGAAGACGATGTTATCCTTGCCCATAAAGTAGTAGTGGCGGGCAAAACGGTTCTGCCACCAGTCGCGCCAGGCGTCGGGCGTGCCCTGGTTGTGGGCCCACTCGATGCTGGCCGAGAGATAGCCGATCACGGCATCGAACCAGACGTAGATCCGCTTGTCGTCACGCCCCTCGTACTCGGGCAGCGGGATCGGCACGCCCCAGTCCAGGTCGCGGGTGATCGGGCGCGGCTTGAGGTTCTTGATGAAGTTCAACGAGAAGCTGCGCACATTCGGACGCCAGTGATCCTGCTGCTCGATCCACTCGCGCAGGCGCTCGCCGAACTCTGGCAGGTTGAGGAAGAAGTGCTCGGTCTGTTTGAAGACGGGCGGACTGCCGTCGATCTTAGAGCGCGGGTTGATCAGATCGACCGGGTCAAGCTGGTTGCCGCAGTTGTCACACTGGTCGCCCCGCGCCTCGCTGTAGCCACAGATCGGGCAGGTGCCCTCGATGTAGCGATCCGGCAAGGTGCGCCCCGTTGTCGCCGAGAAGGCCCCGAGCGTCTCCTGGCGCAGGATGTAGCCCTTGTCGAACAGCGTCTTGAAGATATCCTGGGTCACCCGGTAGTGGTTGAGCGTCGTCGTGCGGGTGAACAGGTCGTAGCTCAGCCCCAGATTGTAGAGATCGTTGGCGATGATCGTATTGTAGCGGTCAGCGACCTGGCGCGGGGTCAGGCCTTCTTTGTCGGCGACGATCGTGATCGGCGTACCGTGCTCGTCGGTGCCCGAAACCATCAGCACGTGGTTGCCCTTGAGCCGGTGGTAGCGTGCGAAGATGTCGGCGGGCACACCGAAGCCAGCGACATGGCCAATGTGGCGCGGGCCGTTGGCGTAGGGCCAGGCAACCGCCACCAGAATGTGCTTGGGCATAGAAGCGCCTTCCTCCGGTCAAGCACCGGACCCGTGCAGAACGCCATCAATCAGGGGCCCGCCAGTCACGCGATTATACCATACCAGTGGGCCGGACGGCCTCCCAGCCGGCGCGCTCATCGGGCGATGTCAACGTCTAGTTGATCGTCCGCGCCGTGGGCGTCAACGCCCCGGCTACCGCTGCGAAAGCCACCTGCGTGGCCTGTTAAGCCCGCGGCTTCAGTCGCCGGGCGGACGACGTTGACGTAGCCCTGGCCCGCTCAGCACGGCTGTTGCTGTTGCAACGTCGCCATGTGCGCCGGAACCTCACGCTCAGGGAGATGGGGCAGGGGGAGGGCCAGAAGCGGGTCGTTTGCAGAACCGCCCCCATTGGCATATCATAGTGGAGATGCGTCGCACAATCCGCACTTTCTGCCGCTGAAGGACGTCATCTCCATGCAAGATCTGCTCAGCCAACTGGACATGCCGATTATCATCGGGCTGATCGTCGCGATCAGCCTGATTCTGGTAGTTGTCATCCTGTTCGTACGGCGTGCCCGCGCCCGCCAGGCTCCACCCGCCGAGCAAGCCCCCCTGAGCGAGCCGATTGACTACACCTCGCTGCCGCTCGATGACGAGCCCGCCGGCTGGCGCGAACGTTTTGCCCGTCTCTCGACCGCGGGCAAGATCCTGTCGATTCTGGTGCCGGTCCTTGCGCTGCTCGGCATCCTCGCCCTCATCCTCACCCTCCTGCCCCCGGGCGAGCAGGGTGCTGCCGTGCCCACCCCCGAACCGGTGACGGTGCGCGTGCGCGATGCGGCAGTGATCCGCGCCGAGCCGCTCACGATCAATGTGACGATCGAGACCAGCGGGCTGGCCAATGGCAGTGTGGTCACCGCCGAGTTGCTCGAAGATGGCGAGCCGTTCCCCTGGATGAACCCCGAGCAGACCAGCGCCACGGTGCGCAACAATCGCGCCGAACTGCAGGCCCAGCGCGCCCCCGATGCCCCCACCCCCAGGGCGGACCGGCGTTACACGGTGGTTGCTCGTGCCCCCGATGGCACCGCCAGCGCCCCGACCGAGCTGATCATTCCCTCGATCAACCTGATCGCCGATGCCTTCTTCGCGCGCAGCGCCGCCGCGCCGACCGGCACACCCGCGGCCATCGCCACCAGCGCGCCAACCACCGCACCAACCGCGCCTGCCAGCACCCCGACCGCCGCGCCCACCAGTACACCCGAGCTGCCCACCGGTCCTGCCGCCAGTGTCAGCAATGGCGGCAATGTGCGCAAGCAGCCCATCCGCCTCGCCGACAACGTCGTGGCCGGGGTGAACGCCGGTGAGACGGTGCAACTGCTCAGCCGCACCCCCAACGGCGAGTGGTATCGTGTGCGCACGGTCCGCGACGAGATCGGCTGGGTCGCCGTGAGCCTGCTCCGCATCCCCGCCGACGCCCAGGTACCGGTCGCGCCAGTGGTCACGGTCTTTGGCAATGGCCCGCTGTACGAGCGCGCCGCTGCCACCAGCACCGAGCTCGACCGGGTGAACCAGGGCGAGGTGGTCGAATTGACGGGCCGCACCGCCGCCGGCGACTGGTACGCGGTGGTCAATGTGCGTGACATCGCCGGCTGGGTGCCCGCCAACCTGCTCGGCATCCCCGCCGAGATAGCGGCCAGCGTGCCTGTGGCAGAGTGACTGTGGCCACCACCCTGCCGCTCACCAGCCGGCTCGACGAACTGCCCCTGGTTTTCCTCGACCTGGAGGCCACCGGGCTTGACCCGGGAGCCGGGCATCGGGTCTGCGAGGTGGCCATGCTGCGCGAGCAGGCCGGCGCCGAGGCCGGCCGCTTCATCAGCCTGGTCGCGCCCGGGTGCCCGCTTGACCCGGGGGCCGCCGCGGTGAATGGCCTCGATGAGGCCCAGCTCGCCGGCGCCCCGCCCTTTGCCCGGGTGGCGCCCGCCATCACGGCCCTGGTCGACGACGCGCTGCTGGTCGGCCACAACCTGTGCTTCGACCTGGCCTTCCTCAGCGCCGAACTGGCCCTGCTTGGCCAGCCCGCCCTTGCCAGCCCCGGCATCGACACGTTCAGCCTTGCCCGCCGGCTGCTCCGCTGCCGCAGCTACAGCCTCAGCGCCCTCGCGGCAGAGCTGGGCCTGCCAGCGCCCAGCCACCGGGCCATGGCCGATGTGCTGGCCACACGGGCCCTCTTTCACCACCTGCGCGGGCTCATGGCCGACCTGGGGATCGTGACCCTCGGCGATGCAATGCGCTTCGAGCGCGGGCTGCGCCCCGGCGTCGCCGAACCAGCGCCGCCGCCGCTGATCGCCCGCGCGCTGGCCGAGGGCCGGGCCCTGCGCATCGTCTATCGCTCGCGCCGCAGTCCGACGCCTACCACGCGCATCGTGCGCCCGATCGACCTCACGCTGGAGGCCAGCGGCGTCTACCTGCGCGCCTTCTGCGAACTGCGCCAGAACCTGCGCGTCTTCGCGATCGCCAAGATCGAACAGATCGACCTTGCCTGATGCGGATCCAATTTTTCCAGCGGATCTTTCCGAGCGCCAATATGGCGCTCATTCGCGGGCCACGGCCCATCCTGGTCGACCCGGGCTACGGCGCCGATCTGGCCACGACCATTGCCCTGCTGCACGAGGCAGGCGTCGCGCCGGAGTCGCTGGCGCTGATCGTCAACACCCACTACCACGGCGACCACTGCGGCGGCAATGGCGGGCTGCAGGCCCGTTACGGCACGCCCATCGCCGCGCACGCCTGGGAGGCCGGCGCGGTCAACCGCCGCGACGCTGAGGCCTGCGCCGCCGCCTGGCTCGACCAGCCGGTTGAGCCCTACCGCGTGCAGAAGATCCTGCACGACGGCGACCTGCTCGAGACGGGGGCGGCAAGCGTGCGCATCATCCACGTGCCCGGGCACACGCTCGGCCTGATCGCGCTCTATGTCGAGGAGGAAGCCGCGCTGATCTGCGGCGACGCCTTCCACGGCGATGACGTCGCCTGGATCAACCCCTACCGCGAAGGCCCCGGCGCACTCGAGCGGGCGCTGGCGAGCCTGGAGCGGCTGGCCGGGCTGCGGCTGGCCCGGGCCTACTCGGGCCACGGCCCGCCGATGAACGACCCCCTGGCGGCCATCGACGCCGCCCGCCGGCGCTACGAACGCTGGGCCAGCGAGCCCGAGCGGCTGGGCTGGCACGCCTGCAAGCGTCTCTTCGCCTACGCGCTCATGATCCGCGGCGGCCTGCCACGCGAGCAGCTGCCCCCGTACCTGCTCGCCTGTCCCTGGTTCCAGGATTACAGCCGCGGCATCTTCGGCGTCGCCCCCGCCGACTTCGTGCGCCCCCTGATCGAAGAGATGCTGCGCTCCGGCGCAGCCGGCTGGGCCGGCCCGCGCCTGGTGGCCCTCGGCGCCCATACGGCACCGCCGCCCGGCTGGCCCCTGGCCCTACGTCCCCGCGACTGGCCACGGCACTGATGCCGGGGGCCGGTTGCTGCTACAATCGCCAGCGCGTGTTACAACCGCACCAGTTCGCAGAAAGGAGCCTCGTATGTCCACCCCGTTGCGCGAGTTTCTGGAGATCCCCTACGACCAGCTGGAGGAGCTTAACCTGGAGGCCAAAGCCTGGCGCTTGAGCCGGGCCCCGATCGACACCGTCCGCGAGGAGCGCATGCGCTACCTCACCGACGAGAAGCGCATCAAGGCGGTGACCGTCTGCTTCACCGACCTCGAGGGCCGCCTGCACATGCTCGACTACGACAAGAAGTTCCTCCTGAAGTCAGCCGACAACCTGACCTTCGACGGTTCGTCGATCCGGGGCTTCTCGGTCCAGTCCGAGTCGGATCTGCGTCTGGCGATCGACTGGCCGGCCTTCTACTGGCTGCCCGCCGATGTCTTCGGCCCGGGCAAGGTGCTGGTCTTCGCCGAGGTACGGGCCCAGGACGGCTCGCCCTACGAGGCAGACATTCGCTCGCAGCTGCAACGCTACACCACCGAACTCTATGAGCGCGAGGGCCTGACCTGCAACGTGGCCAACGAGATCGAGGGCTTTCTCTTCCAGGGCCGCAACGCCGAGCAGCACTACCGCGAGACCGGCGAGTTCAAATTCGTCAGCACCAGCGGCTACTACCACTCGCTGCCCGGCGGCCCGCTGCGCACCTTCATCGACAGCTGCGCCGAGGTCCAGCGCGCCATGGGCTTCGCCAACGAGAAGGATCACCCCGAGGTGGCACCCTCGCAGTTCGAGATGAACTACAGCTTTACCGAGGCGACGATCGCCGCCGACCAGATCCTGCTGTACAAGCTGATCTGCCGCCAGGTGGCCAGCCGCCTCGACATGACCGCCAGCTTCCTGCCCAAGCCGGTGACCGGCGTGAACGGCAACGGCATGCACACCAACATGTCGGTTGCGCGGGGCGAGACCAACCTCTTCCACGACCCGAACGGCGAGGAGGGTCTCTCGGACTACGCCTGGGCCTTCGTGGACCGCATCCTGCACAGCGCCCAGGATCTCTGCCTGGTACTGAATGCCAGTGTCAACGCCTACCGGCGGCTCGACCCGCACTTCGAGGCGCCCAACGAGATCAAAGCCTCGGCAGTCGATCGTGGCTCCATGGTGCGTGTGCCGATCGGCAACGCGCGCTCGGCGCGCATCGAGGTGCGCGCCATCGCCCCCGATGCCAACCCCTACCTGGCGATCTACGCCCTGCTGCGCACCGGGCTGGCGGGCCCCAACCCGGGCACCCACCTGCGCAGCGGCGGCACGATCCTGCCCGACAACATCTACGATGCGATCACCCACTTCCGTGAGAGCGCCCTCATGGCCGAGTTGCTTGGCACAGAGGTGCGCGACAAGTACGCCGACCTGAAGCAGACCGTCGCCGACCGCTGCCCACGCGGCCTGGGCACGCTGATCAAACGTGCCGAGGTGCAGTTCCACCACGAGGTGACCAACCAGTACCTCTGGAGCCGCTTCTAATACCATTTCCGATGGCGGATTTTGGATTGCAGATTGCCGCACATGGCGTCACGATGAGCGATGACGGCAACGACAATGCGGAACTGCCAACTGGATTTGGTATAACTGCCTCCCCGCACGTACGCGCCGGCAGGTAGTAGTTCCCCAATTCACAACTAGACGCACAGCCCTGCCAGGGGTATGCTAGGGGTAGGAACACGCAGGTTTGCACAACTGGCGAGGGAGCTATGGGCACCTGGCTGATCTTTCTGCAGATGGCGCTCGCGCTGATGGCGGGATGGGTAGCGCTTGTCCCGCTGATGGCCTCGTTGCGTGCCCGGCGTGTCGTGCGGCGAGCGCAGCCTTCAACGTCCTCGGGGCAAGCCCCAGGTGTGTCCGGTGGTGGTGGCGGCGCAGCCG
>Ga0272446_1004437_pt1 | contig 16614 bp, 11 predicted proteins | sample YNPCB0061_FD_194587 | JGI IMG/M metagenome (GOLD analysis project Ga0272446, IMG submission 194587) | Hot spring microbial mat communities from Yellowstone National Park, WY, United States - YNP-CB-006-1 | ecosystem: Environmental > Aquatic > Thermal springs > Hot (42-90C) > Sediment | place... | reverse complement strand
TGCGACCCTGCTCACCACGCTGGCGACCTCACCCAACACCAGCCGCAGCGCCGCCGCCAGGTGGATCACGCCATCCAACAGCAGGCCACCGGTGAACCCGGAGCGACGCCACGTCGTCGCGTAGTAGGGGTTGCCCGGCTTGAGCGCAGCAAAACGACTCCAATAGGCTGTGACCGGGCGGCCAATCTGATGCTCGCCGATGAGCCGGGCGGCGCGCTCAAATGCCTCTTCATAGCGCCAGTTTTCTGCAACCATCCATACCTGCGCAGGCCGGGCGGCGTGCAGCGCCAGCAACTGGCGCGCCGTCGCGCTGTCGGGTGCAATTGGCTTTTCGCTGATGACGTGCTTGCCAGCGCGCAGAGCGGCTTCGACAAAGCCGGCCTGGATCGGGATCGGCAGCAGGAGATCGACCGCGTCAAGATCGGGGCGCGCCAGCAACGCTGCCAGGTCGGTGTAGACCGCCACTCCTGCACCAATTCGCTGCGCCAGCGCCGCCGCCGACGCGTGCGTGCGGCTGTAGACGGCGACGATCTCGATGCGCTCCTGCAACGCCAGGAGCGCCGGAAGATGGGCGTTTTGGGCGAAGACGCCTGCACCCACCAACGCAAGTCGAATGGGTTGATTCTTGTACGCCATGTTACAATTGCCTTTCGTGTCTGACCGGATTGCTGTATGCCGCCTTTGTAAACGGGTCGGAGAGATTATGCAACATTGGATGCGCCGGATTCCGTGGTTGACGCCCTCTGGCACACAGCAGGTGGCGCCGCCGGAGTTGCAGTCACGTTTTCATCATCTGTATTGGGACATTGCCTGGTTTGGGCTGGTGGCCGGCACGACGCTGGCTTTCCTCAACGTCTATGCGGCGCGCCTGGGCGCCACAGCGTTCCAAATCGGTCTGCTGACAGCCGGGCCAGCGTTGATTAACCTGATTTTCACGCTGCCAGCAGGGCGGTGGTTGCAAGGGCGTCCGCTGGGCCGCTCGGTCTTTGGGACAGCGCTGGCGACGCGCGGCATCTATCTGATCTATGCGCTGCTGCCGCTGTTGCTGCCCGCCCTGGTGCAGGTTGAAGTATTGATCTGGGCGACGCTGTTGTTTACGATTCCCAGTGTGGCGCTGGTGATCGGCTTCAACGCGCTCTTTGCCGCGGCGGTGCCGTTGGAGTGGCGTGGCTATGTCGCCGGGCGACGCAACGCCATGCTGTCAGTCGTGTATGTCATTACGTCGCTTGCCGCCGGCTACATCCTGCAGAATACGCCGCTGGAAGTTGGTTATACGCTCGTCTTTGGGATTGGCTTCATCGGCGCCGCCATGAGCACCTATCATCTCGGTCGTCTGCGCGATGTGAGCGAACGCCCGGATGCGGCGCCGCCGCGCGTCCGTCAGATCATCGGCGACACGGCGCAGCTTGGCGGTATGCGCGCCGGACAGGGTGTGGGGCAGCGCACCAACATTGCACCGCGCGTCTTTGCGCGCGGGCGCAACCTGTTGCGCCCCGACGTGATTCGCGGCCACTATGGCTGGGTGATCCTGGCGCTCTTTAGTTTTCACCTGGCGCAGTTCATGCCGGTGGCGCTCTTCCCGCTGCGCTGGGTCGATGCGCTCGGCTTCGACGACATGGAGATCGCCATTGGCACCGCCGTCTTTCATGCCTGTGTGCTGGTCAGCTCGCTTCAACTGGATCGGTTGACGCGGCGCTACGGCAACCATCTCATGACAGCCGTGGGCATTGCGCTGTTGAGCACCTATCCGCTCCTCACTGCATTCATGCCCAATCTGTTGTTCTACGCCGTCACCTCGGCGATCGGTGGGCTGGCGTGGGGGCTGGTCGGCGGTGCGCTGCCGAACTACCTGCTGGAAAAAGTGCCTGCAGACGACCGGCCAGCGTATTTGGCCTGGTACAACCTGGCGCTCAATGCCGCGGTCTTTCTGGGCGCGTTATTGGGCCCCCTGCTGGCGCACTGGTTCAATTTGCAGGCGGCGTTGGTGCTGGCTTTCGTCTTTCGTTTTGGCAGCGCCGTGTTCATCTGGTCTATCGAGCGCACAAAGCCAGCAGAGGCGACGACGGCGCGTTAGTGGTGCAGCCACCGCACGTCGGTGTGTTCATCCAGCGCGCTTTCTGGCATCAGATCGACGGGGAGTTGGAGCAATTCTCCGATGTGGCGCTCTGCCTCAAAAAAGCGCTCCAGCGTAGGCGTCCGTTGAAAGCGCACGACGACATGGACGATGCCCGTTGCGGGCGCCAGGCCGATCGCGTCTATCTCGAAGCGCTGGCGCAAGGCGGGCAACAACGCCTGCAGGCGGGCGCCGAGGTCGAGATTGGAAGCTGGCGCCTTTACAGCCACGTTCGCAGCGGCGCTCGCCAGCCGATAGTGCACACCGCGACCTTTGCCTTCCATCTGAAGATAGCCCTTTTCCGTCAACGCCGCAAGCCGGCGCGTGGCAGTGGCGCGGCTGACGTGCAGCGCCTCGACCAGCCGCTGCGCAGTGAGCCGCTGTTCCCGTTGCGCCAATGCGAGCACAGCGGCTTCATCGGGCGCCAGCACATCAGGCGGCTGAGCATACGTCGGCGCCGCGGCGTGCAGCGCAGCTATGGGCAGGTGCAACGTCGCCGCCAGTTTGCGGAAGTCCTTTTCCTGGTCATCGAAGCCGTGTCGGCGGCAGACGGCAACGCCGAGTTGCCAGTGTTCGCCAGCGATGGCAGTTCCACCTGTCGCGGCGTAGGCTTCCGCCAGATTGTAATGCGCCTTGATTTCGAGCAAGGGCAGTCCCAGCGTTCGGCTGATTTCCAGTGACGCCTGATAGCGGCGCACCGCTTCGTCAACATTGCTCGCCAGAAAATGCGCCGCCCCGATGTTGAGCTGCGCCACTGCTGCCAGCTCTTGATTGCCAAGACGTACATAGGTGGTCATTGCTTCGGTGTAAGCCGCAATGGCGTGATCGTAGTCGCCGTGCGCGCGGTAGAGCAACCCCAGGTTGCCGTGCGACTTGGCGACGCCAAGCAGGTCGCCATCTTCTTCGCGCAGGGCGAGCGCCAATTCGGCGTAGCCGATGGCGCGAGCAGGATTGCCGCTCTTGCGGTAGAGGTTCGCCAGCGCGTCGTAGATGGCGCCCTGCAGCGCCCGCGCCTCCGGGGAAACGACTTCGAGCGCGCCGAGTAGATCGGCTTCTGCGCGCGGCCAATCCTCACGCAGAAAGTGGAGCCAGCCGCGATCCTTGAGCGCTTCCGCCAGTTCGGGCGCATTGGCCGGGAAGCGATCCATGGCCTGCTGATAGTACCGCAGAGCGTGCTGTTGGTTGCGCGTCTCATAGAGCTTGCCGATGCGCCGATAGACGCGTGCCTGCTCCTCCGGCGTGTGCGCGGCCTGGAGCGCCTGCCGGCTGGCTGCGAGCGCCTGCTCTGGTTTGCCGGTGTGATGGAGCAGATCGCTCAGAAGCAGCGAGAGGGCGTACTGATCACCGGCGTCGAGCTGGCGCATGGCGAACGCCTGCAGCACTTCGATCAGCGCGCCCGGCGGAACTTCTTGAAGCAACTCATCGACGGCGGAGAGCAGCAAGCGCGCTGCGCGTTCAGCTTGTCCGCCGCGTTGGTGGTGACGGATGGCGGAAAGGAGCCTGCCTGGTTGCGCTTCATCGGCGCTGGCGATCAGACGATGGCGCTGCTGCATGTCTCTGGCGGGTTGGCGTGCGTAGAGATGGGCGCGGAGCGGCGGCGCCAGCCACAGATTGGCGCCGCCGTCGCCAGTGAGCAAGTAGCGCTGGGCGATCACTTCGTCCAGCACGGCGTCCGCCCGCGGAATGTCCTCGCGTCTGGCGAGGTCGAGCAGTTGTTCGCGTGGGAAGACCTCATCGAACGTGGCGGCAATCGCCAGAATGCGACGCAGCGATGGTTGCCTTTCCAGCGGCGCTAACGCATCCTGGAGGGCAAGCTGCTGGATTTCGCCGCTCCAGGCGCCCTCCGCCAGCTGGCGACGCAGCCACTCACCGACCTCGCTGATGGCGCGGTTGCGTTCGTCGTAGAAGGCATCGGCGCTGCTGATGCCAGTCAACGCCAGCAGCGTCTCGGTGAAGCGTCCGCCGCCTGTGAAGTCATCCGGGTGCAGCGGCTCCAGATAGCGGTGGCGCAGGATCGTGTAGCGCCACCAACGCGGGTCGCGCCAGGTGGGATCGTCGAAAGGACGAAAGACGCCAAAAGGATAGGGAGCCGGGGAAGGCGCCAGCTTTTCAACCGACCAGCGCAACACCAACCGGAGTGCGCCGCCGCGTTCTTCCGCCGTGGGAGAAACGTTGTCCTTGACCAGCGCCGGCGTGATCAATGGCGAGTTGGCGAGCGGAGAGCGGGAAAGCGCCAGCAGACTCTGACAGGTGCGCAGTGCATCGTTGACCAGCGGCAGCAAGGTGGCTGTCGTTGACGGATCGACAAACGAGTCGGGTTGAGTAGAATAGAGCGACAGATTGGACATAGTGCAGGCGCCTGATGCAATCCTGACGCACTTCATCGACCACGATTGCCAGCAGACCGCAAGCGCGACGCGCAATACTGGCGACGATAGAAAGGTGAAGTGATATGGTGCACGAAAATCAACGACACGACGATGCGACGACAACACACAAGGCGCGGCATGGCGGCATCGTCGTCATGTTCTTCGTCGCTTTGACGACGCTGACAGCGCTACTGGTTGCTGTGGCCGGGAGCGTCTTTCCCGCTACAGCGGCAGCGCTGGCGGGCGCTGCTGACTGCACCGACGTCACAGCAGTTCCCGTCGCCGAATGCAGCGCACTGGTTGAGCTTTACCAGAATACGGGCGGCGACGACTGGGGCGACCACACGGGCTGGCTGGACTTTGGCGCGGCGACTGCGCCGTGCACGTGGTCTGGCGTTGTGTGCCGCGACGGCCGCGTGACCGAACTCCTCCTGGCCGGCAACCGGCTCAGCGGCGCACTGCCCGCCAGCCTCGGCGCGCTCACTGCGCTCACGCGGCTGCGGCTCGAAAACAATGCCCTCACAGGATACATCCCCAAAAGTATTTGCGCGTTGACCGCCACCCTCACCGACGCCAACTTCGCCTACAACGCGCTCTTCACGCGTACGCGCAGCGCAGCGCAGTGCACCGATGCGCTCGACCCGGACTGGCGCAGCACACAGACCGTCACGGTGGACGATCTGCGCCCGGTGGAATTTTACACGAATGCGCTGCGCATCGCCTGGACGCCAATCAGCTATACAACGGATGGGGGATATTATGAAATCCTGGGTGCGCTCGATTTCACCGGCCCTTATACTGTCGTGGCGCAGACAGCGGACAAGACAACGTCGAGCTACCTGGTGACGGGGCTGGCGCCGGGCAGGAGTTATTTCTTCGCCGTGCGCACCGTCACGCCTGCACATGGCGACCAACCGAACACATTGACCAGCGAACCGGCGCTGACGGTTGGCGCAACACTGGCTGCCAGCGGTGCGCGCGTGCTGGTGGCAGCCTACTTCCCGGCTGACAATGACCTGGCGGCTGAAATTCCCTACGTCGTGGAGCGCTTCCGACGTGGCACGGCGCTCAATCCCAACGTGCAGGTCGTCATGTTGGTCGACGGTCGCCAGGATGGGGACACGCGCGTGTTGGCGCTGGCGGGCGGCGTGCTCACCGTCACCGCTGTTGTGCAAGAGCATTGGGGCGTGGACGAACTCGACACCGCCGACCCCGCCGTGCTGACCTGGTTCTTGCAGGACGCGCGCACCCGCTATCCTTCTCAGCGCGAGGTCGTAGCGCTGATGGGGCACGGCGCTGCTCCCGTGCCGGCTTTTGCCTTTGCGCCGACGAATGCCAGCACAGTGAACGCAGCCGCGCAATTCCCGCCGCTGCCAAAGGAGCACGAGTTCACGCCTGCGGACATCACCGACAACAGTTTCATGGATACAGTGACGCTCGGTCGCGCGCTGTACAACGCCACCAACCTGGGCGCCGACCCTTTCGACGTCCTCTTCTTCGACCAGTGTTTTCAGGGCAGCCTGGATACATTGTATGAAGTGCGCCAAAGCGCAACGGTGCTGGTCGCCTCGCCAAATTACGCCTGGTTGGTGGCGGCCTACGACAAGTACATTGCCCGCTTCAACCCTGGCCGGACGCCAGCGGCGTTAGCCGACGACATCATCGGTGCGTATCAAGGCTCGCTCGACGCTGACCATCCCAACGCGATCTTTTGGGTGCGCAGCAGCGACGTTGTGACCATTGCGGCGGCCGTCAGCAGCCTGGGCGACGCGTTGCGGCGTGCGCTGGACGCAGGCGATGCCGCCCTGGTCGCCAACGCCGTCAAAACCAGCAAATATGTCGACACCACCCAATGCGGTCGCGCCAATCTGCATCTCGGCCCTCCCGATGAACTGATCGGGCTCGACACCTTCGCCGAGCAACTCAAGACAAGTTTCGGTCCGGGCGACGCGGCAGGGGTGTCGGCGGCGGTCGATGCACTGCAAACCGCCATGAGCCGGGTCAACAAGCTGGCGCGCAGCGGCAACCCCTACCTGGCGCCGGACGAATTCTGGGATTATCGCGACACGCTCACCGTGCTGGCTCCCCTGCCGCCGAATTCGCCGTCAACCGTCGCCTGGCGCGCCAGCCTCTACCGCGACGATGCCCCCTTTGCGGCGCGCTGGATGATCGATCCGGCGCAACCTGTCACAGTGACGCAAAGCCTGGCCTTCGCCAACGACGGCCGTTGGGATGATTTCCTCGCCCAGTGGTACGACCCGCTGGCGCCGACAATCGGCGCCTGGTGCAACTACAGCCCACCGGAACGCGTCGCACTGGTTGACGCCGAGAGCATCACGCTGACAGCCACGCTGAGCGGGACTGACGCAATCAAGCTCAGTTGGACGCCGATCGATGTCGTTGGCGCCAGCGAAGTGCGCCTGTACGCGGTTGCGCCGAACGCCATCGGCTTGAACGTAGCCGCCACCCTGCCGGCCACCCAGACTACGTTCACGGCGCCGGCGGCGACGGCGGGCGTCTACAGCTTTGCGTTGTTGGCTCACGACGCGGCGCTGAATGGCGTGGCGCGTTCGAGCATCGTCACTGTCACGCTGGCGGCGTCGCCGGAGCTCTTTCTGCCGCTCGTGACGCGATGAGCACAGTCCGGCAAGGTGCAAGCGTCCTGGGGTGCGTTCGGGTGCAAAAAGGCGGTGTGCTGGTTGGCAATCTTCGTGTATAATGGCGGCGTCTGTGAAAATCTCCGGCGGATCAAGCCAATCTCATGCGAAGGAGGGTGTCCATGCAGCCATTTCGCTACATCCGTGCCCAGAATGTTGAACACGCCGCCACGCTGTTGCAGCAGCAGGATGGCCGGGCGCGCATCCTTGCTGGCGGCACTGACCTGATCGTGGCGCTGCGTGAGCACCGGATCGAGGCCGACCTGGTTATCGACATCAAGGGCGTTCCCGAAGTCGATGAACTTGCCTTCGATGCACACAACGGTTTGCGATTGGGCGCCGCCGTGCCTTGTCATCGCATCTACCGTCACGCCGATGTCCTGCGTTACTATCCCGGCATCATCGACGCCGCCAGCCTGATCGGCGGCATCCAGATTCAGGGACGCGCCAGCCTGGGCGGCAATCTTTGCAATGCGTCGCCAGCGGCGGACTCGATCCCGGCGCTGATTGTGCACAGTGCGGTCTGCGACATCGCTTTGCCCCAGACACGGCGTCGCGTAGCGGTCGAGGAGTTTTGTACAGCGCCGGGCAAGACTGTGCTCGGGCGCGGCGAGTTCCTTGCCAGCCTGCACTTGCCGCCGCCGCCGCCTGGCTTTGGCGCGGCCTATCTACGTTTCATCCCGCGCAACGAAATGGATATCGCTGTCGTCGGGGTGGGGGCGTCGGTGCAACTGGACGCAGACCGTCGGCACATCGTCGCCGCGCGCATTGCACTGGGGGCGGTGGCGCCGACGCCCCTCCTTGTACACGAGGCGGGCGCAACGCTGGTTGGCGCCGTAGCCGATGATGCTGCATTCGCACGCGCCGCCGAGATTGCACAAGCCGCCGCCCGTCCTATCACAGACATGCGCGGCACGGCGGAATATCGCCGCCATCTGGTCGGCGTATTGACACGGCGTGCGCTGGCAAAAGCCGTTGCGCGAGCAAGCAAGTAAACGGAGAGCTCTCGATGAAATCCAAAGTGATCGTAGCCACGACCATCAACGGCGAAGATGCAGAGTTTCTGTGCGAACCGCGCCAGAGTTTGCTCGAAGTGTTGCGAGACAACTTAGGACTGACGGGCGCCAAAGAAGGCTGCAACAACGGCAACTGCGGCGCCTGCAACGTGCTGCTGGATGGCGTCCTGGTCAACGCATGCCTGGTGCTCGGCGTCGAAGCGGAGGGGCGCACCATCGAAACGGTGGAGGGGCTGGCGGCAGGTGGGCAGTTGCATCCATTGCAGCAGAAGTTCCTGGAGCACGCGGCGCTGCAATGCGGCATCTGCACACCGGGCTTTCTGCTCGCCGCCAAAGCGCTGCTCGACCAGAACCCAGACCCGACCGAGGCGGAAGTGCGCCACTGGCTGGCGGGCAATCTTTGCCGCTGCACCGGTTACGACAAGATCGTGCGCGCCGTGCTCGACGCGGCGGACGCTGGATAGGCCAGGCTGCATAGCCCGAGGCGCCGATGGCAGAGCTGAGCAACCCGCACGACCGCTACTTCCGCGAAACGTTGGCAAACCCACAGGCAGCGCGCGACTTCCTGCGCTATTATCTGCCTGCGGAGGTGACCGCTTTGCTCGATCCGACCGCAACACCTGAGTTGATGAAGGATTCGTTCGTCGATCCTGAGCTGCGCATCTACTTTTCCGATTTGCTTTACAAGGTGCAACTGCTGGGAGGGAAAGAAGCCTACGCGTATCTGCTGCTTGAGCACAAAAGTTATCCAGAGCGTGAAGTTGCCTATCAAGTCTTGCGGTATATGACGCGCATCTGGGACAACGACCTCCGTCATCTTGGTAAATTACAGCCGATCTTTCCCGTCGTCATCTATCATGGGGCGGCGGCCTGGCGGATTCCTGACCGGCTGCACGACATTGTCGAAGACTTGCCGGACGTGCTCGCTCCGTACACGCCGGATTTTCGCTACTGGCTGTGCGACCTGTCCACTTTGAACGATGAAGAATTGCAAGGTGAGGTGACGCTGCGCGTGGCGCTGTTGGCGCTCAAATACGTGTTCCGACCGGAATTGCCGGAACGGTTGTATGCTATCCTCAATCTGCTGCATGATGTTGCCACGCAGCCAACCGGGTTGCGCGCATTGGAGGTCCTGCTGCGTTACTTTTCAGTCGCCACCACGCAGATGACAGGCAGCGACCTGCGACAGGCAGTGGAAGAAACCTTTCGCGAATCAGGAGGTGAAACAATGATGACAATTGCGGAACAGTGGATCGAAGAAGGCATGGCGCGCGGTCTGCGACAGGGAATGGACGCAGGGCTGCAACAAGGGCTGCAACAAGGCCTACAACAAGGGCTGCTGGAAGGCATCAGACTGGCGTTGGAGTTGCGGTTTGGTATTGAAGGTCTGCGCCTGTTACCCGAAATCGACAAAATCGAAGATGTTTCCGTGCTCAAAGCGGTGCATGAAGCCATCCGCGTTGCCGAGACGCCGGAAGACCTGCGCCGCATCTATCGCCCAACGTGATCAACCCACGTTGCCCGTTGCCAGATTAAGCGCTGTTCACTGCGAGGAGCCAACCACCATGACAACGACAGCTTCTTCCTACAAGGTCATCGGCAGCCGCCCGTTGCGGCCGGACGGCGTCGACAAGGTGACGGGGCGCGCTATCTACGGCGCCGATGTCCGGCTGCCTGGCATGCTGTACGGCAAGGTGTTGCGCAGCCCTCACGCCCACGCGCGCATCGTAGCAATCGACGCAACGGCGGCGTGGGCGCTGCGCGGGGTGCGCGCCGTGGTGACCGCGCAGGACATGCCGGCCATCGGCGACAAGATCGCTGATCTGGGCGAGTCGACGGTCAACCTGCGTTACACGAGCAACAACCTGTTGGCGCACGACAAGGTGTTGTATTACGGTCACGCGGTCGCTGCGGTTGCTGCAGACAACGTCCACATTGCCGAGGAAGCGCTGGCATTGATCAACGTTGAATACGAAGTGCTGCTTCCCGTGTTGGATGGCAAAGCGGCGATGGCGCCCGCTGCGCCGATCCTGCTCGACGACCTGCGCACCAATGAACTGGGTAAACGCGGCGACGCCCCCACCAACATCGCCGAGCATTTCCGCCATCAACGCGGCGACCTGGCCAAAGGCTTTGCCGAAGCCGATGTGATCGTCGAACGCACCTTTCACACGGCCACCGTGCACCAGGGCTACATCGAGCCACAAAACGCCACGGCGCTGTGGAACGAAGATGATCAGGTGCTGGTCTGGTGCAGCACGCAGGGCGCCTTCTCCGTCCAGGAACAATTGGCGGAGTTGTTGCAAATCCCAATCTCGCGTGTGACCGTCACGCCGACAGAGATCGGTGGTGGCTTTGGCGGCAAGATCAATGTCTACCTGGAGCCGTTGGCGGCGTTGCTGTCGCGTAAAGCCGGGCATCGCCCCGTCAAGCTGGTGATGACGCGCGCCGAGGTGCTGGCCGCCACGGGGCCAACCTCTGGCTCGCACATCCGCGTCAAGATGGGCGCCCGGCGCGATGGCGTGATCACAGCGGCGGAAGCCGAGCTGATCTACGAAGCGGGCGCCTACCCCGGTTCACCAGTCGGGGCGGGCAGCGGCGTGATCTTTGCGCCCTATCGGCTCGACAATGTGCAGGTGGACGGTTACGACGTTGTGGTCAACCGGCCCAAAGCGGCGGCGTATCGCGCGCCGGGCGGTACGAACGCTGTCTTTGCCGCCGAGACCGTGGTGGATGAGCTGGCTGAAAAACTCGGTCTCGACCCCATCGACTTTCGCCTGCGCAACGCAGTGCGCGAGGGCGACCGCCGCGTCGATGGCCCCGAATACAAGCGCATCGGCTTTGTCGAAACGCTCGAGGCGGCGCGCAATCACCCGCACTACACGGCGCCGCTGACAGGCAACCATCGTGGGCGCGGCATCGCGGCGGGCTTCTGGTTCAATTGGGGCGGCAAGTCGAGCGCCACCGCCACCGTCAACGCCGACGGCACAGTCAACCTGATCGAGGGTTCGACCGACATCGGCGGCAGTCGCGCCTCGATTGCGATGCAACTGGCGGAGACGTTAGGCATTCCCTACGAAGACATTCGCCCACAGGTGGTGGGAACCGCCAGCGTCGGTTACAACGACGTCACCGGCGGCAGTCGCACCACTTTTGGCACTGGCTGGGCCGTTTACGAGGTGGGCAAGAAGCTGCTGGCGGAAATGTGTCAGCGCGCCGCCGAGTATTGGGACGCGCCTGTGGAGGCGGTCAGCGTCGCCAACGGCGTCTTTGCGCACAACGGCGACGCCATGACCTTCCGCGAACTGGCAAGTAAGCTCGATGTGCCCGTGACCGCCAGTGCGTCGGTGCATCCGCAGAGCTACGGCCCCGGCTTTGGCGTACACATTGTCGATGTCGAAGTCGATGTCGAGACCGGCAAGGTTTCCATCTTGCGCTACACCGCCGTGCAGGATGTAGGCAAGGCGATACATCCCAGCTATGTCGAGGGCCAGCTCCAGGGCGGCGCGGCGCAAGGCATCGGCTGGGCGCTCAATGAGGAGTACGTCTACGACGACAAAGGGCGCCTGCTCAACGCCAGCCTGCTCGACTACCGGATGCCGACGGCGCTCGATCTGCCCATGATCGACACGGTGCTGGTCGAGGTGCACAATCCCGGTCACCCTTACGGCGTGCGCGGCGTGGGCGAGGTGCCGATCGTGCCGCCTGCCGCCGCTATCGCCAACGCCATCCACCGCGCCATCGGCGTGCGTATGACAGAGTTGCCGATGTCACCGGCGCGTATCGTCGCCGCGCTGAACGGCGGGGCATAGGCTCGCTATGCTGCACGATGTGTGGATTCCGCCCGTACATCGCGACCTGACGGGTGGTGCGGAACGCGTGCAAGTCGAAGCTGCTACGATCGGCGAAGTTGTGGCTGCGCTTGACGTTCGCTTTCCTGGCATCGCCGCACGGCTCACACAGGACGGCAAACTACGCCATGGCATCATCGTTGCCGTCAATGGCGTCACTGCCCCACGTGGATTGCGTCAGCGGCTGACGGCGCCGAGTGAGATCCACTTTGTCCCGGCGCTGGCGGGTGGCTGAGCATGCACCAGGCAGGTGCTCACCGGACTTCAATGATCAATGTCACAGTGTCGCCCGCATCGAGGTGCTCAGCGCGGCGAACGCTGTCCTTGAGCGGGACAACGTAGCCGCCGTCTTTGGGGAACAGGGAGGTTTTCCATTCGGTAGCGCCGATGCGCACCGTGACCGGAATCATCCCCCAGCCATAGGTTACACGCCCGGCAACGCTCTTGAGTTTGCTGCACTGCTCCGCTGGCGCCGTGACGAAGTAGTACGGCGAGGGGCCGCGCCAATACCAGATTTTGCCGCTAAACTCGACCTGCACCGGTTCATGCAACCAGGGTTCCATGCGCAAGTCCTCTCGAAACGCGTCAACTGCCCGGCCTGTTGCTCGCTACGCACTCGCAGAGTGAGCGAAACGGATTATAGCACACGCCTGGTCAGCCTGCCGGCGCATGATGCAACTCATCTTGCGTCGGCAAATGGCGAGGGGGTGCGCTCACCAGAGTTCACCGCGCAACAACCTGCCCAGACGGGAAGCAGGCTCATGGCAGGAGGGCTGACCGCTATGCTGCCGGGAGCGTGGTATAATCTCCGGCATGACCATCCAGATTCTTGCACCAGAAGTCGCTTCTAAGATCGCTGCCGGCGAAGTTGTCGAACGGCCTGCCAATGTCGTCAAGGAGTTGTTGGAAAACAGCCTCGACGCCGGCGCCACTGAGATACGCGTGGAAGCACGCGAGGGTGGACGCCGCCTGCTGCGCGTGATCGACAACGGGCACGGCATCCCCGAGGCGGAGCTGCCGCTGGCTTTCGAACGCCACGCCACCAGCAAACTCAGCACCGTCGATGACCTGAACCACATCGCCACCTTCGGCTTTCGCGGCGAAGCGCTTTACAGCATCGGCGCCATCAGCCAGGTGACCGTGACCAGCCGCCACGTCAGTCAGCCCTATGCCGTCAGCGTGCGCAACGTGGGCGGTGTGCTGCAGCCACCCATGCGCGCCGGTGCGCCGGTGGGCACGACGGTGAACGTCGAGCATATCTTTTTCAATGTACCGGCGCGCCAGAAGTTCCTGCGCGCCGCGGCCACAGAGTCTGGTCAGATTGCCGCCATCGTCCAGCGTTACGCGCTCGCTTATCCAGAGCGCCGCTTCAGCTTTGTCAACGATGGCCGGTTGGTCTTTCAGTCCACCGGCAGCGGTGATCTGCTGGACGTGCTGATCATGATCTATGGGCGCGAGAATGCCCGGCAGATGGTCAGCCTGACCGGGACGACCAGGCGCAACACCGCCGGGCTGGACAACCTGGCGCTCGACGTTGATTTTGGCGGCGCCTCGTCAGCGCGTCCGGACGCCAGCAGCGAGCGTGCTGATGTGCGTGTCACCGGCTATGTCAGCCTGCCTGGCCTTACGCGTGCCAACCGCAGCGCCATCGACCTCTTTGTGAATCGCCGCTATGTCGAGGATCGCAGTCTGACGCACGCCGTGGTGCAGGCCTACCACACCCTGTTGCCGGTGGGGCGCTATCCGCTGGCTGCCATTTTCGTGGAGATCGATCCAGCGCAGGTCGATGTGAACGTACATCCACAGAAGACGCAGGTGCGCTTTGTCGAGGAGCGGCGCGTCTTTGCGGCGGTGCAGAAGGCAGTGCGCCGGACGATCATCAGCGCGGCGCCGATCCCCGATGTGGGCGTCGATGAAGCGGGGCGGTTGGTGCGACCGGAGGGTGAGAGCGGCGTGCTGCCGGCTGGCTGGGCCACGCGCCGCGACGTGATTCTTGGCGCAGGCGCGCAGCCTCAGCTCGATCTTGTTACACCGCCTGCGCAGCCGTTGCAACAGTTGCCTTCATTCTTGCCGGACGCTGAGCCGCCGTCCGCGCCTGATACGCCGCCACGTTATGCAGAGTCGCCGCGCACCGCCGCGCCGCTGGTGGGCAGCACCCCCAGGTTGCCGCCGCTGCGCGTTGTCGGGCAGGTCGGTGCGATGTACGTCATTGCTGAAGGGCCGGAGGGACTCTTCCTGATCGACCAGCACGCTGCGCACGAGCGGATTCTCTACGAACAGTACATGTTGCAGCGCGCTAGCGGTGCGAGCGGCGTGGCGCGCCAGCATCTGCTCGAGCCGCTGACGCTGCATGTCGGCGCCCGACTCACCGGCCAGGTCGCTGCGCACCTGGAGGCGCTTCAGCACATTGGTTTCGACATCGAAGCCTTCGGCGGCGACGCATTTCTGGTGCGCGCCGTACCGGCGGTGTTGGCGGGCGAAGACCCGCAGCGCGTCCTGGAGGAGATTGTCGCCACACTGGGCGACCGGCGCAACCTGGTGGGTGAAGGCATGGAGGCGCAACTGGTCAAGATGGTCTGCAAACGCGCGGCGATCAAGGCAGGGCAGTTGCTCAGCGACATTGAAATGCAGGAACTGGTGCGCCAGCTCGAACTGTGCCAGTCGCCGCGCACCTGTCCCCACGGCCGCCCGACGATGATCCAGCTTTCTGCAAATGAGCTGGAAAAGGCGTTCGGGCGAATATAGCGGCAACGTCTCAACTATAGTTTAGCTTGGGTTTACGCAGCTTCCAGTGCGTCACCTTCCTGGAAGCTCTCAGCTTCCAGGAAGGTTGCTGAGCTAAATGCGTAAGTCCTATTAGCTAACGCTGTCTTAACCGGCGATAGATGGACACCAGGGTCGAATCGTCAAATGCTAATTCAAACTGCTTCAACCACAACATCGCCAATCACAATTGACGCAATATTATTGCGGTCAAGCCGTTGTTGCAGCTTCTGGATCGATGTGTACAGGTTCTGCATGTTTCGCTTGCCATTCTGCAAGACGCTGCAACCGGGCTTGCAGTTCGCCCAGCGCGATCCAACGCTCACAACTGAACAGATCAGCCGTCTCCCTGTGTTGGGGCTCGAACGTCTGTAAGTCTTCCATTCACAACCTTCACCATAGATTATAATACGTTGCACCCACACGCGGGTTATGTCCTTACTCCTAACATCCGCGCCAACTTGCGCACCGTGAAACGGTTGCGCAGATAGTGACCGCTGTCCAGCGCCAACGTGGCTTCGGCGTCGCTGAGTCCCAGCTCCGCCGGCGTGGTCGGGCCGCCAACGATGGCGAGCAGCCGGGCAATCTCGGCGGGCTGCGGCGCCTGCGCAGCGATCGCCTGAATGTCCTCCCAGTGCTCCAGGACGCGGCGCTTGATGTCGTCATAGGTCGTCGCTGACATGTCGAGGAAGGCGCTATGATTGCGCGCTACAGCCTCCGCTTCGGGGCCAAACGCCGCCTGGATCGCAGCAAGCTCAGCTGCGCGGTCGGGCAGTGCTGCAGCTTCGAGACGGTCAGCCACCTCGGCGCGTGAGAGGCTGCTCACCTGTGCGTACAACGCCGCCATCATCACTGTCGCCACGCCAACTTTGGCGCCATGCAGGATCGCCGGTCGTCCCTGCCGCAACAACATCATCTCCCAGTAGTGCGACAGGTGATGCTCCGCACCTGACGCCGACGCCGAGTCGCCAAAGTCGAGGATGCAGATGCCGGACTCGACCAGGCCAGCCATCAGCAGGCGGATGCTTTCAGGTGTGGCCTGACCAATGGCTTCCGCATTGTCTTCGCAGAGTTTGGCGACGGCGTACGTGCGCTGCGCAATCGTTTCATCGTAGCGTTCGTCGCGCAGCAGGTGACCAAGCCGGAAGTCAGCGACGGAGGTGAACTTGCCTAGAATGTCAGCAAAGCCAGCCGCAATCATGGCGCGCGGCGCGCGCGTTAGCACGTCCAAATCGGCAAAGATGGCGGCGGGCGCGTGCGTCGGCAACGAGATTTTCACGCCGTCAATCAGCATCGGCGCGCCGACTGAGGCGAAGCCATCCACCGAGGGCGCCGAGGGGGTGGAGAGGAAGGGCCGCCCCATGCGGTGGCTGACAAAGCGCGTGATGTCGGTGATTGTGCCGGAGCCAGCAGCGATCAGCGTGCGGGGCGTCCCATCGAGCGCCAAGAGCACCTGATAGACGCGCTCGGCGTCGGCGACGATCTCGTGACCGCGCAGGATCACCTTGTGGACGTCGAAGCCGGCGGCGCGCAGCACGCTCTCCACCTTGCCACCCAACACGGCGTCGGTGTTGGCGTCGGCCACGATCAGAAAATGCGAGAGGTTGTGCTGCCGGCAGTAGGCGACGAGCTGATCGAGCGCGTCGTTGGCGATAACGACCGGATTGGGTTTGGTGTACGGCATGATAGGTTCCTCAGATTTCGAGATGCAAGACATTTTCTTAGCTCGACTTTATCCATTTATGTAGCGAAAGCAAGCGTATCCGTCAGGCGGTCGAATAGCGCCCTTGGGATTTGTACAATGTCAGAGTTGTTGGGCGACATCCAAATAATGTCAACGGGCCA
>Ga0272446_1004436_pt1 | contig 16615 bp, 13 predicted proteins | sample YNPCB0061_FD_194587 | JGI IMG/M metagenome (GOLD analysis project Ga0272446, IMG submission 194587) | Hot spring microbial mat communities from Yellowstone National Park, WY, United States - YNP-CB-006-1 | ecosystem: Environmental > Aquatic > Thermal springs > Hot (42-90C) > Sediment | place... | reverse complement strand
GAAGATTTTGTGCGTACTCAGAAAATTGAACGTCCCATCCTGCTCGGGCATTCCATGGGCGGACTTACCGCGATGGCGTATGCGCGGAAGAAGCCCGAGGCCGTACGGGCTATGATTGTGCTCGATATCGCTCCCCGTAGTTACGAGCCCGGGCATAGCAGCGAGATCGCCGCGCAGAAACTCGATGTGAGCGCGTGCGCAACGCGGCGCGAAATTGATGTGAAAATGGCGCAATTTGTACCCGACCCGGTAGTGCGCCAATTTCTGCAGCTGAACCTGGCGCGCGATGCGGAGGGCAGATTTTACTGGAGCAATAACATTACCGCCATTGAGGCTTCGCCCGAACGGACACAATTTCCCGGCTTTGAGGGAGTGCTCTACGGTGGGCCCGTGCTTGCCATCAGGGGGCTGCATTCGGATTTTGTGCGTGATGCAGATGTCGCGCTGATGCGCGTGGCGTTTCCGCGTCTCGAAATGCACGACATCGCGGGGGCACAGCACTGGCTGCACCACAGCCACCGAGAACAGGTCACGGGGCTGATCCTGCCGTTTTTGCAGAAACTGTAGCGGGTTCACGAAGGGGCTGCGCGGCAGGTCGCTGCGGCAACTTTTCTGCTCCCGCAGATAACCTAATCGCGACGAATTCTTCCGCAAATTCAGGGAATTTGCTCCACGAGGCGCCTTTTGGACGCGAATTCGTCGCGATTTTTCGCCTGCGCAGCGAAACTGGCCATCTGCGAAAGCAGAAAAGTTGCTTCTTGTGAAAACTTGCGCTACCTGCCGCGCAGCCCCCGAATGCACCGCACCATAGCGATTGACGGCTTCTCTGAAATACCATTTACGCCTTAAACTCCTGGGCATAATCCATTGCGACGCAGTTATCGTTTCATCTCTCAATTCTGGATTCCCTTAACCGCGATGGTGACCGTCGTGGCGATGGGTATTGCCACGCACGAATCTGTGTACGCGCAGGCAGAGCGTTTCATCGGTAAGCGCATACGCAAGGTGGAGTTTAAGGGTAACATCAATGTTTCCAGCGATACCATCTATAACGACATTATCCAGATGAAGAAAGGGCAGATTCTGACACTGCCGCTTATCAACGGCGATATCAAGGCCCTTTTCGGAGAAGGCTCTTTTGCCTATGCGCGTATCGAGGGTGAAGATTTCGAGGACGGCGTCGCGATTACCTTTTACCTGCAGGAGCGTCCGCGGGTCAAAGACATCACCTTCCTGGGCCTTGACGAGCTTTCAGCCACCGACGTGCAGCAGGCTATCCCGCTGAAAGAAGACGACATCTACACAGAACGCAAGGTCGCCGATTCGATACAGCGTATCCTGGGTAAATACCGTGAAAAGGGTCTCTTTAATGCGAGCATCCGGGTACGGAAAAGCGAAGTCGACCCGGCAAAAAACACGATCAATATTACGTTTGTCGTGGATGAAGGTGAACATATCAAGATTGCCAAGATCAACCTGCTCGGGGTGACGAAGGCAGACCCCGAAGACGTGCTTGCGGTACTTGAGCTCGAAGAAGACGGCTTCATTGCCGACGGTACTTTCAAGACCGAAGTTTTCGAGAAAGACAAGAACGCGATTCTCGATTTCTACAAGAACCAGGGCTTTCTGGATGTCGAACTTGAAGACGCGCGCTACGATTACCGCTGGAAGAATCCCAAAACGCAGGAAGAACGCGTTATTGTCATTACCTACAAGATACGCGAGGGCGAGCAGTACTTCTATAACGGTTACGACGTGACATGGGATGAGCGCTACCTGAACCCGACGACGAAGAAGCAGCTCTTTACTCGCGACAAGATTGAAGAGTTTTTCGAGTACACAAACTCCGATATTGGCTCGGTATTCGACAATGGCAAGTTCAGTCGCGACCGCGGTATCATCAACTATCTGTACTCACAGGAAGGTTATATCTACGCGCGGGTTCAGCCCGAGCGCACAATTATTCCGCTGACCAAAGAAGCCATCGCCGAAAAGCGCAAGGCGCCGCAGCAGGCCGAAAGTGAGAAAGAGGGCAAGGACTATTACAACCTGGCACAGCTCGAACGTATTCTCGAGCGAAATCCCGAAATGAGGGGAAAGAAATTTGTGCATACGCGTTTCGTCATCTCTGAGGGTGACAAGGGCTACATCGAGAACATTCTCATCAAAGGTAATAAGAAGACCCTGGATAAAGTAATCCGCCGTGAACTCCTTATCCATGAAGGTGAGCTCTTTAACTCAGAGCTGGTGCAGCGCTCGCGCGAGCGCGTGCATAACCTGCAGTTCTTTAAAGAAGTCAACGTCGATGCGCGCCCTGGTTCGAGCGAAGGCAAGATGAATCTCGTAATCGACGTCGAAGAACAGCCTACTGGCACGATTTCGCTCGGTGGCGGTTACGGTACCAATACGGGCTTTTCCATTTTTACCGAGGTGGCTGAAAATAACCTGAACGGAACCGGCCAGCGCATTTCTGGCCGTGTCGAGTTTGGTCCGCTACGCACGGCTCTTGAGGCTTCCTGGACCGAACCGTGGTTATTGGATACTCCCTGGTCGCTGACGCTGACAGGCTTTTACGTGCGCCGCCGCGTGCTTTCGGGTTCGATCAACATCGCGACCAACGATGAATCGGCAACGTATAATCTCGATACCGTGGGTGCAACTATCGGTATCGGCCACCGCCTGTGGGTCAACTGGGGACACTATCACCGCTATTCACCACAGCTTTCAGTGGCCAACAATGCCTCGAGTATGGTGGACGACAGCGTCTTTCTGCTTGTCCAGCGCGGCTGGCAGGTGAGAAATATGGTCACCAACGGTATCTTCTACGACAACCGCGATAACATTTTTAATACGACACGCGGGGCGCGCATTGAATTCTCGCATGACTTTGTGGGCAATATTCTCGGAGGCCAGGACCACTTCATGCGCTATTACCCGCAGGTGGATTTTTTTTGGTGGCTGATGGACTATACATTTTTCAACCTAATCCGCAAGAACATCCTGCGGCGCTGGCGCGTGGTGCAGGAGATTCGCGCTTCAGCCACCTTTACGCAACCTATCAAACCTTTCTGGAGTTCTCAGGACAACGCGACGAACCCGTATGTCGAGATCCAGGATCGCCTTTATCTTGGTGGCTACGAGAGCTTGCGCGGATGGACGCTCTTTGACGCCTTCTACGGTGACACACCTGCGGGGCAAACCTGGCGTAACGGTGGTTCGCACCGCATTCTCTTTGGCAGCGAAATTCGTGTGCCAGTGGAACCTTCGCTCTTTTGGCTAGTCTTGTTTTTTGATGCCGGCGCGCTCTACCAAAATTTGGCAGAGTACAGTTTTAGCTCCACCACGCCGGCGGCGACCGTCAACGCCTACAGCCAGGCGCAGCTTTCGCAGCAGACGTTTGCGCTCAGCTACTTCCGTTACAGCTGGGGTTTTGGTTTTCGCCTGCAGATTCCGATTCTGCCGCTGCGTATCTACCTCGCCAAGCGCCTCTTGTGGGACGACAACCTGGGCTGGTTTCGTGACCACCCCAACCAGAGCGGCTTCGAGTTTGTCTTTGGTATAGGCGACCGCCGCTTCTGAAAGATGCTCGAAAACGGCGAACTTGTTCTGGTTATCCGAAATGGTGCAGACGTAGCCGCCTTGCGACAACAGTTGATTGAGCACGGAGTAACTACCGTGGCTGCACCCGAGGCAGCAAGCCATGTGCAAGCGGCGACGAAATACGTGCTGCCGCTTCAGGCAATCGTCGACCCGGCACAGCTGCGGGGGGTGGTGCTGCAGCACCAGGTGTCACTGCTCGCCTGGGCATTGCGGCCGGCAACACTCAGGCCCGTCGGTTTGCTGGTTTTCGATACAGATTCTACCTTTATCAACGAAGAAGTCATCGACGAAATTGCCGGTTATGCCGGTTACAAGGCGCACGTCGCGGCGATTACCGAACGCGCGATGCGCGGCGAACTCGACTTCAACACGGCGCTGGCTGAGCGCGTGCACCTGCTCAAGGGCCTGCCCGAACACACGCTCGACGCCGTGCTGCGCACGAAAATTACGCTCACAAGCGGTGCAGCAGACCTGATCGCCGCGGCGAAGTCGCGCGGTGTGCACACCTACCTGTTGTCAGGGGGATTTACTTTTTTTACCGGCGCACTTTCGCAGTCACTCGGCATGACCGGGCATTACGCGAATGAGCTCGAAATTGTTGACGGCCACCTGACTGGCCGCACACTGGGGCCGATTGTGAACCGACAGCGCAAGGCCGAACTGCTGCGGGAACTCGCAGCAAAACATGCAATCCCACTCACGAACACTGTTGCCGTCGGTGACGGCGCCAACGACATAGATATGCTCTCGCTTTCGGGCTTGGGGATTGCTTTTTGTGCCAAACCGGCGCTTGTAAAAGCGAGTAACGCCGCAATTTTTGAGCGGGATCTGCGCCTGGTGCAAGAACTGATCTTTTGATATGGCCGACCTGCGCCACCTGCTTTCCGGGGCAACGGCCGATTTCTTAAAAAAACACCATGTAATCGGCAGCCTCAGCGCCGATGCGCTCTGGGAAAAGCTCAGCGAAGCAGAACGGACGGCGCTCGCCGCAGGTGTCGCAAGCGGTACGTGGCGGCTGAACGGTCGCCTGCTGCATTCAGAGCGCGACCCGAAACGCGAGGCCGACCGGGCGGCACAGGCGCTCGCTGCGGGCAATGCACTTGTGGCGGTGTCCTGCGGAGTGGGATGGTTGCTCGATGTGCTGCCGCGCGGTATGCGCTCGGTGCTGTTGATTGAACCCTCGGCCTTTGTCACCGCAGCCTTTTTGCTCGCACGGCGCTACGAAAACTTTTCCGGCACGATTACACTCTTTGGCGACGATCTGTCGCGCCCCGATGCGCTCGAGGAAGTGCTGCCCTGGCTGCAGGGCAAGAATCTGAAAAAGACGACCATCTATTATCACGCGGCTTCACTCGCCGCGAATAAGCCACTCTACACGCGCGCGTACGAGCGCGTCGTGGCGCTGTTTGAAAAACGCAGCGTCAATCAGGCAACAATCGTCAAATTCCAGCAATTGTGGAACAAGAACATCTTTCTAAACCAGCGCGTGATCTGGGCATCTGCGACCTTGAACGACCTGCTGGCGCTTGAGCCGCCGTCGGCAATTGTACTTGCGGGTGCTGGTCCTTCCCTGGCGCATTCTTTTGCAGAACTGAGAGAGCACCGCGAGCGCTTTCTGCTCTTTGCAGCCGATACCGCGCTCGTCCCATTGAACAAGGCAGGTATCTATCCGGATGTGGTATTTGCAGCCGATCCACAATGGGTGAACCACCACTTTGCCGAGTCGCCGGATGCAGCGCGCTCGCGCTGGCTGATGGATCCTGTCGTTTGCCCGGTGATTGCACACCGCATGCAGCAGCTTGGCGCTGAAACTGCTTTTTGGAACAACGTCTTTGCCGCGGACGCCATCTTTCGCAACAGTGACCGGGGTGATGTCGCGCACGGTGGTTCGGTTTCGACCAACGCGTTCGATGTCGCTGTACGCTGGCTTTCTATGCGGCAGAGTGTGGCAGGCCGACTTATCCTCGTCGGGCAGGATCTTTCCTTTAGCGACAAGCAGGCGCACTGTAAGGGAGCTATACTGGAATCAGCGGTATATTACCGTGCGAACCGGCTGTATTCCATGGAACTACACAACCTCCGGCAGATGAAGGCTATGCCCGTGCTGTGGCAGAAAGGCATCCGGCAAAATCAGGTTCGTACGAATGGCAAATTGCGAATTTTCCATGATTGGTTTGAGGCGCGCGCAGCGGAAATCGACAAGGCGAAGGTACGGCTCATTAACGCGACATACGACGGAGCGTACCTGCGCGGCTTTGAACACTTGACACTAACCAAAGCACTCGACGGTCTTGGTATAGAGTCAGCCAGGTGTAATTGGCAGAAATCGCATACGAGTACAGATATGCGCGCGCGAGCCGAGAAACTCCTCGCCGATCTTGACGCGGTTTACCGCATAACCAAAGAAAATGCCGCGCTGTCACGGCAGAAGCAGCCCGATCCGCAGACAATCCAACAGTTAAATGCAAATGACAGCAAGTTGAAAGCAACCGGCATAGCACGCGAGATTGCGGGCCTCAACGCGCAGGCGTTGATTCTTAAGATCACCGAGCAGGGCGAAGAGCCTGATGCGGCGCTCTTTTACAGCACGCTTGCCCGCGCGGCGCGCGAGGTGCGGCACTGGGCCCGGCGCATGCTGTGAAATTACTCTCACCGCTGGAATCTGCGAGCCCTATACGGGTTAGTCTGCGTCGCTCTGAAACACTGAGTGATATTCTCAAGTTTGCAATGGCGTGGCCAATTATTGGAGAGAGGTCGGAAAGAGACAAGAGTAATATTTGCGCAGATCTGCGTAGGGGGCGGTCAATTGCAGAGTACCAATCGCGTTTGCGCGCAAAAGGATTAGTGTGAATTCTCTCGTGCGCGCTTTACTGTCTAAGTTGGGGGTCGAAGAGTTCGCGTTTCGTGAGGATGCAGTATTTTTGGCGGTAAATGAGTGCCCGGCTGTCATTTTTCAGCGTTCTGCAGCAGTAATTAACAAAAATTTCCGGCTGTGGCTTGTGCCGCCGTTCATGACGTGCTTGCCAATACGGCGCATTGCGCTGCGACCTGCGATGCCCCGGAATCCCATCCCGCAAACAGTCCTCCAAAAACCGCGGCAAATAGTACGTAATCGCAAAATCGAGCATCCGCGACACCGACTCTCCCGAGTGAATCGCCCGCGCCCACAGAACCAGGTACAGCCGCATGTCCATATACCACGAGACTCTGACATTCTTTTTGCCGCGGCAACGGTTGTACCGCCGCGTACGCTCCGCCTTTTGTTTTCGCCCCCGCCAATGCCGCAGATACACCTTCGCCAGCCGGTGCAGGAACTCGGATTCTGACCAGGCAATCCCATTCCTGTCCAAAATTTTGAGCGCCGCTGAAAAACGCCGGTAGGAGTTCTCTCTCAGCGAAATGGATGTGTTCCTGTAACGTCGCTCCATGAGTTTTCCCCCTATATATTAAATACCACAAAACCCCGATTTTTTCTCACGCAGCGCGAAAAAAATGCAAATTTGACGAAAATCTTGAAATTTTAGTGGATTCTGGCCGGTTTTGGATTTTTAATAATTATTCAAAAATTCCAATTTAGGCAAAATCACTCCCAAAATATCCCGAAATAATTTTTAATAATTACCTAAAAATCCCGGAGCAGCCTGCAATTTGAAGTCCTTCAGTAACACGAATGTTTACCAACATAACTTTAGCGAAGTTCCGTACCCAACTGCCGTGAAATCATTCCGTTACCAAACTAATGACTCCAACCGCGCAGCATCGTGTACAAAAGCAGGGATATCTGGAGATTCAGAGACGTTGATTCAACAGACTTGGTGGCGAGATCTTTTTCGTCAGGATCACCTGGTTGCCCTTTTCGTTGAAGACAACCGAGTCGAATACATTCTTCGTCATGATGATGCCGCGGCCGTGCTCGAGCATTGCCATGTGTTCGTCGTTGGCCGCTCGGCCTAAGAAAGCACGGTGGTCAAAACCTTCTCCTTGGTCAGTTACCCGGAACATAAGTACACGCTCGTTAATCAGGTAGTCGATATAGACCTTGCGGTCTGCGTAGGTGGGGTTGGCCTGCCTGGCCAACAAGTATTCCATATAGTCACCACTTTCGATCGCGCGCGTTTTTTCTTCGAAGGTGATACCCAGGTTGCCATGTTCAATCGCATTAATAAGTATTTCGCGGAAGCAGATGCGGATAGTATTGAGTATCGAGGTGGGAAAATAGCGGCTGAGGCGATCGGCCAGGCGTTGGCTTAAAACTTCTGCATGCGTGATGTTGTTGCCGATAATGTAGCGCCCCTTTTCCCTGACAAGGAAACGTAGCGCGATGTCTTCCTGCAGGCGCGAGACCTTGCCGAGAATTTCTATTTGTCCCTGAAGGGTATTTTTCTGTAGTGTGACATCGACTTCGAGCGGTTCATACAAATGCTTCTTGCGCAGCGTAGTTCTAAAAACGGTCCTGTCAGCACTTTTTAGAAAATTATGAATCTGTGCGCGCGCAATTTCCCGGTTGAGCTCAGCGTCGCGATCTGCGGCATCGGTGATAAAGTCATAGAGAGTCTGTCCGATCATTTCTTCTGGATTAAAGCCGAGCATGGTACGCGAGGTCATGTTCATGCTTAAAATTTTTCCGTGTTCATCCATCTGGAAAATCAGATCTGCTGAATCTTCGACCAGGTGGCGGTATTTAGCTTCGGCAGACTCAAGCTTGGGTATTGTTTCGCCCAGAAGGCTTTCGACCTGCTGCTTTTCATCGGCGAGCTGTCTTTCGGTCAGGTGTACCTGTTTCCAGTTGAAGATCGAGTAGATCAAGAGCAGACCGATGGCGCCAAAGTAGCATAGGTAACCGGCTACTTGCGCAATATCGTGCGGCAGGGGGTAGAGAGGGGGCTGCACCCGGTAGAGCACAAGACTCGCGATAAGCCCTGCGAGCATAATCACAGAGTGAACGCTGATTTCTTTCCAGCTACCGTAGTCGTACATAATGAAGACAATTGGAATCACCACGAGCAGAATCAGATGAATACCCACCTGTTCACCGAGGTACGCGCTCAGCGTCACGCAGTAGGCAGTGTAGATGAGGGTACTGAAATACGTAATTTTGAACGTACCGTGACGGTTCTTCAGAATAATGATAACCGCAATGAGTGCCGGATGTGCAAAATTGATGATTGCGAATGGCCAGAAGTAGCGGATGTAGGTAGCGAAATCGCGCTTAAGCAGTATTGCAAAGATGGCAAGCTCCACCGCAATGAGAAAAGCATTGGCCACAAAATTGAGCGAGAACAGCAGGTTAAGAACCCGATTATGCTTGAGCTCGGTTGCAGTTTTGAAATGGTGACTGCCCGAATTGAGGTATCGCTCCCACCATTCGGCAAAACGTTGCATGCGGGTTGGCATTGCGCATGCAAATGCCTCGTAAACCATGTTTGGCTTGACCGGTTCGTCCGAAGTTTCGAGCAAGCCAGAATGTCTGCGCGCGACACTTGGGGAAGTAAGCTCGGTGTTATTCTGGCGGTTACCGGCTCTGCTGTCGGCCTGGGAAATTTTCTCCGCTTTCCGGGGCTTGTGGCCAAGTATGGTGGCGGTACCTTCATGATTCCGTACTTTCTGGCTTTTTTGCTGCTCGGTCTGCCGGTTGCTTACGTTGAGTGGTCGATTGCCCGTTACGGCGGCACGCGCGGTTACCATAGCGCTCCCGGCATCTTCAGCGTGCTCTGGCCACGCCGCATTTCGCCCTACCTTGGTGTGCTGGGGCTCATCGTGCCGGTAGGCATCTACATGTACTATGTGGTTATCGAAGCGTGGTGCCTCTACTATGCGTGGGGATTTCTTACGGGTGCGCTCAATTTGGGCCGCGACGTGAATGCCTACCGAGATTTTTTTGCGACCTTTACCGGCAGCGGCGCTGACGGCTCGCTCTTCGGGGGAGCTTCCCCTGCGTTGGTCTTTATTGCTGTGTGTTATGGCTTCAACTTTTACTTTGTCTACCGCGGCATCGCAGGTATTGAAAGGGTCAGTCGCATCGGCATGCCGCTACTTCTGCTGACAGCTGTTATTGTGCTCGTGCGCGTGCTGACGCTGGGAACTCCCAACCCCGCACTGCCCGACCGCAATGTTCTCAATGGCTTAGGTTACCTTTGGAATCCGCCGCAGCAGGCTGGCCTCTTTGAGTCACTCATGAACGCGCAGCTCTGGATGGATGCTGCAGGACAGATCTTCTTCTCACTTTCGGTCGGCTTTGGTGTCATTATTAATTACGCAAGCTACCTGAGTAAGAAAGACGATATTCTGCTTTCTGCAACTACCGCCGCTTCGGGCAACGAGTTTGCGGAGGTCGCACTGGGAGGATTGATTACAGTACCCGCTGCATTCGTCTTTCTGGGGGCATCTGGAATAGGTAGCACCTTTGGTCTTGGCTTTGTTTCGTTGCCGGCGGTTTTTGCCCATATGCCGCTGGGACAGCTCTTTGGCTTTCTTTGGTTTTTTCTGCTATTCATTGCAGCCATTACAAGTTCGGTTTCCATGCTGCAGCCGGGCATTGCCTTTCTCGAAGAGGGGTTGCATCTTGACCGGCGCAAAAGCTCCGCCGCGCTGTTGGGTATCACGCTCATCGGTTCGGCATTTGTGGCTTACTATTCGGGCAACCGCGAGGCGCTCGATACGATGGATTTCTGGGCGGGAACTTTCTTCATCTATGTGCTCGCAATCTTTCAGGTCGTTGTGGCCGGCTGGTTGTTTGGCGTTGAGAACGTACTCGCCGAAGCTGCAGAGGGGTCGCGCATGAAAGTGCCTCGCTCGCTACCTTTTCTAATCAAGTACGTGAGCCCCGCGTTCTTAATTACTATCTTTGTCTTGTGGTGCTGGCAGAAACTACCTGAGCATTGGGTGAAGATCCAGTCAAATACGGTAACGCAGATTACAGTGCTGTTCCTGCTGGCGGCGATGCTGCTTTTTCTCGGTATGACTTATTTCGCTGTTGCCCGCTGGCAGCACCGCGAAGAGCGGAGGCATAACCCATGACGACCGGTGGCTGGCTGGTTATGATTCTCTCGATTTCGTTTGTGACCGTATTTTTCGCGGTCAGCCTCTATTTGGTCCTGCGCAAAGATTCTGAGTAGCGTGCAGATATCGTGAAGACGGCCGTCATCACGTGTTTTTTTAATCCGCAGCAATATCGCTCGCGGCTCGAGAACTTTGCCATTTTTGCACGTGCGATGCGCCGCCGGCGTATTCCGCTTTTTGCCGTCGAGGCTCTCTTCGCGGGCGAAGCGGGCACTATCGGAAAGTTTGCCGATACACTGATTGTAAGCTGTGAAGCAGTCTTGTGGCAGAAAGAATCTCTCCTCAACCTGTTACTCCGTCAACTTGACGAACGCTACGAAGCTGTTGTCTGGTGTGATGCCGATGTGCTGTTTGAAAATCCAGGCTGGTTTAAGATCCTAAAGAGGGAGCTCAAAAAATATGCTGTGGTGCAGCCTTTCTCCGAAGCGCTGCGTCTGCCACGCGGCGCGCGGCGGGCTGTAAAGAGCGCTGAACGCTTTGAGAGCTTTGGATCGGTCTATGTTAAGAAGCCGCAGCTCTTGCTGAAGGGCGATTTTGCCGCGCACGGGCACACGGGTTTTGCCTGGGCGGCGCGACGCGAAGTATTGGCAGAGCACGGGCTTTACGATGCGATGATTGCCGGTTCAGGCGATCATGTCATGGCGCATGCTTTTGCAGGAGATTTCTCTTCGCGTTGCATACGGCGCATCATGGCTGATAACGAGCCGCATATCCGGCATTTTGTGCGCTGGGCAGAGCAGATTTATCCGCGGGTGCGCGGTAGGGTGGGCTTTGTGCCAGGCCGCCTGCTGCACCTTTGGCATGGTGAGACCGAACACCGCCGTTATGTGGATCGGAATCGTGAGCTGGCGGCATTTGGCTTTAATCCGGAGAAGCACCTCGAGCGCGATGCTCGCGGCCTTTGGCGTTGGCGTACAGGAAAATCCGGTTTACGCGGTAGCATGGACCGGTTGCTTTTCGGCATTAAACACAGGCAGATGCAGGATTGGGCCATACGCTATTTTGCTTCGCGCCGGGAGGACGGCTAATGGGTTTATGGAGTGCGATTAAAGATGCTTTTTCCGGTAAGGACGACGCTACGCGTATCAAAGAAATGGCGGCGGAGCTCTCACGTTATGCCGACCGCTACGAGAACGCAGATGACGCCGAAAGCGCCGCGCTGGCACGTGACTACGCCAGGCGAGTATCCGCTGCCCGGACCCTCAAGGAAGCCAGGGCGCTTTACAACGAATTCCAGCAAGCTATCAGCAAATACCACGATGCCGATGTTGTGCGTCGGGAACGCGAAACTTATGATGAACTCGGCAATGACCAGGACGATGACTGGTCAGATGATTCGTGACGATCAGGCCGTAGCAGGCACGACCCTATAATTGCTTTATCGTACAGGCAAATTCCGGGCTTTGGCGCATGCGTTATCTTGCAGCACTTGTCATAATCCTTTTGCCGCTGCCACTCCTGGCTGATCCGCTGGAATGCCTTCCGGAAGGTACCGTTGAGCAGATAGCCGAGCAGCTCCCACCAGGCAGCATACTCTACCGCGACTGCTATTTTTGCCAGTCGCCGGCGTACGAAGTAATCAAAATAGAAAAAACAGAGTTGCGTCCCTGCCACTTGCACGATTTGCCAGCTGAACGCGCACTCTATGTTACGGGTACGGTAGAGCGGCGGTTTAAGATGGAAAAGTGTGGCGAGCCGAAAGAAGAGGAGCAGGTGCAGCTAAGACTCTCGGGTGAGCTCGTCGTGCTCAACTACGCCTGGCTCTACGACAAAAAGACTGGCGAAGCGACCAATATTGCAGACAGGTTCGGTGAAACTTCTCACCACCGTTGCCAGCGGTTTATAGATCGCACGCGGGAATCCAAAACCAGGCCAGCGAAGAAGTTCGGCGGTTAAGTTATGCTGCGCACGATTCTTGTCGGCGCACTATTGTTGACCCTCATTACTCCCACTGCTGCAAAGGGCAAACGCCCGCGGCTGATTATTTGGTCGATAGACGGTTTTGCCGCCGGTTATCTGAAACAGCCGCGATTTGCGGAAAACGAAAACTGGCAATACCTGCTGCGCCGCGCAAGGGTCTATGGCGATGTTGAGACGACAGTGCCTGCCGTGACATATCCCGCGCACACCTCGATGATAACGGGAGCGCATCCTGCTCGCCACGGTATCCAATCCAATCACCCGGTTGATCCTTTTAATCTCGCGAAAGGCGGTTGGACCTGGTATACAGCCGACATTCGTGCCCGCCAACTCTGGGATATCGCGCGTGAACAGGGAAAATCCGTGGCCAACATGCAATGGCCGGTCACAATGACGCAGCCATCACGCATACGCTGGCACATACCACAGTTTGAGCGCGCGCGCGGCCCCGAAGAAGCCAAGCTGATGCGCGTGATCAGCACGCCCGGGCTCCACCGCGAGATTGAAAGAGAGACCGGTGTCTCGCTGACAGAATACAGCACTGACCGTGAACGAATGAACGCAGCCCTCTATGTTTGGGAAGCGAAAAAGCCCGATCTCATGCTGCTCTACCTTCCGGGGCTCGATGCGACGGAACACGCGGCAGGTCCCTATTCACCCGCAGCTTATGCGGCGCTCGACGAGCTGGGCAAAATGGCGGAGAAGCTTGTGCGCAAGGTGCGCGGATCCGGGCGGGAAAACACCGCTGTGCTGATTGTTTCCGACCACGGCTTCATGACCTTTCGCGGCCGGTGCTACCCGAACTCGCTGCTGCTGCAGCAGGGTTTTATCAATCCCGAACAAAAGACGTGGAGCTTCTATTTTGATACGGCAGGTGGCGTCGCGCGACTGGTACGTAATGCCGGTGTAACACAGGAATTTCCCGCCGCACGCTTTGCGGCGCTTGTCAGCAAGCAGTGTCCGGGTATTGAATTTATCGACGCAGATCACGCTGAGTATGATTACCTCCGCAGCCACTACTCAAAAAGTGCTGAAGGTTTTCTCGTTTCGCGCGCGAATAGTGTGATGAGCCCAAGCTGGGGAGCTCAGGTGTTCGACGAATCGGCCACCGGTCATACGCATGGCTTTTTGCCGCAGCGCGAAGACATGAGGACCGTGGCGATTGCGTTTACCGGCAATACGCGCAAAACCATACCTATTCGCCATGTTACTGATACCTACCGATTCGCGTGCCGCTGGCTGCGGCTTGAGTGTCCTGCGCAGAAAACTCATCGCGCAGAACCGGCAGAATAACCCATTTTCTAAAGCGTGTTCACTTTTAGCTCACTGCACACCTGGTGAGTGACATAATTTTTTTTATCAAAATAAAAATTGCAGGCGTCGAAAATCAGTATGTAACATGCGTCATAACGCTACAGAGCCTGTGGTTAAGTGAAACCACAGGCCTCTGCGGTGATGGCCCCACGTAAGGAAAACAGATGAGCAAAACCGCCTCGAAACGTAACTTTGTCAGTAATTTTAAGGAGTACCTTAGTATTGAGCGGGGCCTTTCGGAAAACAGTATTTTTTCCTATGTTTCAGACGTACAAAAACTCGAAAAGTTTCTGAGCAAAGAAAAGAAGCAGCTCCATTCGGGTTCCGAAAAAGATATCGCCAATTTCCTGCGTGAAGAGTCGCGCAAGAAGCTTTCCAGTCGTACACGCGCCCGTGTTGTTGCCTCGTTGCGCCAGTTCTACGGTTATCTCGAAAACCGTAAGCTGATCGAAGTAAACCCCATGCAGGCGATCGAAGCGCCGAAAATTGAGAAGGTTCTGCCGGATTTCCTCACGCAGGAAGAAATCCGCAGGCTCTTTGAAGTGTTCCGCGAAGACAACGTGCTCGAGCTGCGCGACAAGACCATGTTTGAATTTTTGTATTCCTCGGGCCTGCGTATTTCTGAAGCCTGCTCGTTGCTGATGGACGATATCGACCGCGAAAACCAGATTCTCACGATCAAGGGTAAGGGAGGGCGTGAACGCCTGGTGCCTTATGGTGAAGTCGCGGCAAAGCTGCTTATGCAGTACCTTGACAGGGCGCGCGCCGAGATTCTCAACCAGTACACATCTGATTATGTATTTGTTTCCAAAAAGGGTGGAGCGCTGTCACGCAAGAGCGCATGGCGGCTGCTCAAGCGCTACATGAAGCGCGCAGGCATTGGCCGCAACATCACTCCGCACACGCTACGGCACTCCTTCGCAACGCATCTGCTGCAGAACAAAGCAGATTTGCGTGCAGTACAGGAACTTCTGGGGCACATGGACATTGCTACCACGCAGATCTACACGCACCTTGCTTCGGGTGAGCTTAAGAAAACTCATCGGGAATTACACCCCAGGGCCTAGACATTCCTCATGCTGCCAGTTTCAGGGTCGCCAGCTTGCGCTGTATAAAGCGGTAGCTGAGCGCCTCGAGCACATTAAGTTCCGAAACTTCAGCATCTTCATAATCGGCAATAGACTGCGCGACCCGGAGTACGTTGAGCCATGAGCGCATAGATAACCGCTGCTGCGATGCGTAGTGGTCATAGAGGCTCTTTGGGTTAAGATGGCTGAAACGGCTGTAGAGCATTGCAGCTTCAAGGCTGTTATTCAGCACACCCCCGTTACGCTTTTGCGACAGAGCACGGCACTGCGCGATGCGCTCCTGCATTCTGGATGTCGTATAATCTGCTTCGTCCAGCGGCCATGAGGGCAGTTCATTCAGGTTGAGTTCAATTGCAATGCGGTCTAAGAACGGGCCAACAAGTTTGGCAAATTGGTCGAGACCCGAGCCTCTGCGGCAGGTACACTGGCCACCGTCGATAAAGAGGTTACCGCAGCGGCAGGGGTTTGCCGCGGCGATGAGCTGAAAATCCGCAGGGTAAGTGATCGCACCGCGTGCGCGGGCAATGGTAATCCGCTTTTCTTCGAGCGGCTCGCGCAGGCTTTGCAGCGCTTCGTTGCGGAATTCGGGTAGCTCGTCGAGAAAGAGCACACCCTTGTGCGCAAGGCTGATTTCCCCGGGGCGAATAAGCGTACTGCCACCGACGAGCGCCGGAGTTGAAGTCGTGTGGTGTGGTGCGCGGAAAGGCCTTTCGCTGATGAGTTCACCATTGCCCAAACCCGCAAGCGAATAAACGCGGGTAATTTCAGCCGCTTCGGCAAAGTCCGGGGGCGGCAGCAGATGCCGGTAGGCGCGGGCAAGCAGGCTCTTGCCCGTTCCCGGAGTGCCGGCAAGAATGACATGGTGCCCGCCAACTGCTGCAATCGCGAGTGCGCGTTTTGCCGCGCTAAGCCCGAAGATATGTTCCATCGGTAAATCGACGTCGGGAATCTGCGGTATATAGCGTGCGCTTTCAGCAGCGTTCATGCCCCCGTGGCAGAATAGCGGGAGCTCGGCGATACTGCGCAGGGTAAAGAGCGAAATATCTGCGGGCACCGTGACGCGGCCGGTGTCGATCTGTGGCACAATGATCCGGCGGATTTGCTTCTGTCCTGCGGCAAAAATTGCGGCGGCGGCAAGGCCGCGCGCTACGGTGATTTCTCCGGATAAAGACAGAGCTCCCAATATGGCTGTGTCGGAAAAGGCGTCGCCCGGCAGTTGCCCGGTTGCGACAAGGATTGCCGTTGCCATGGCTGCTTCGAGCAAGCCCCCTTCTTTCGGGATGTCGTTGGGTGACAGGTTTATCACAATGTGCCGTGCAGGAAAATGAAAGCCTGCATTGACAATTGCTGCCCTGATACGGTCGCGGCTTTCTCTCAGTGCGTGGTCGGGCAATCCGACAATACTCAAATTGGGCATACCAGGCAAGACATCGGCCTCAACCGAAACCAGTGTTGCGTTTAATGCCGGCCGTGCGGCGGTGTAGATGCGTGCGTACATAATTTCTCCTATGATCCACGGGTTATTTTTAGGGACGGCGGACAGCCTGTGCTGATGCAGGCAAACGCCGTGGCTTCCATGCCGTCCCTATATATTAAATACCAGAAAACGGGCTTTTTTTCTCACGTTTTGTGAA
>Ga0272446_1004435_pt1 | contig 16615 bp, 15 predicted proteins | sample YNPCB0061_FD_194587 | JGI IMG/M metagenome (GOLD analysis project Ga0272446, IMG submission 194587) | Hot spring microbial mat communities from Yellowstone National Park, WY, United States - YNP-CB-006-1 | ecosystem: Environmental > Aquatic > Thermal springs > Hot (42-90C) > Sediment | place... | reverse complement strand
AGCCCGGCGGGCGGCCGCCGCGGCCGAAGTGCCGGTCGGCGCGGTCATCACCCATGCCGGCCGGGTGGTCGCGCGCGCCCACAACCAGGTCGAGCTGCTCAAAGACGCCACGGCCCACGCCGAAATGCTGGCGTTGACCCAGGCCCAGGCCGCGCTGGGCGACTGGCGCCTGAACGCCTGCACGCTCTACGTGACCAAGGAACCCTGCCCGATGTGCGCCGGAGCCATCGTCCAGGCGCGGGTCGGGCGGGTGGTCTTCGGCGCGCCGGACCCCAAGGTGGGCGCGGCCGGCGGCGCGCTCAATCTCCTCCAGTGGTCCGCGGCCAACCACCGCTGCCAGGTCACCGGCGGCGTGCGGTTGGAGGATTGCCGGCGGCTGCTGCTCGAGTTCTTCCGCGCGCAGCGCTCCGGCAAAAACGGGGACACCGCGCCGGGTTGAGCGCGGTCGGCGGCGGCCGCGTCAACTGACCGCCCGCACCGAGGCCGGCTCGTTCCGGGCATCCCGGGCCACGCCCTGGGCGCGCGGGTCCAGCACCGGCCGGCCGTCCACCAAGAAGCGGTACAAGTGGTGGCCGTGGTGCAACGGCACCTGGAGAATCCAGGCGCCGTCGGGCTGCCGCTGCATGGGGTGGGCGTCCGGCTGCCAGTGGTTGAAATCGCCCACCAGACTGACCTGGCGGGCCCCTGGGGCGAACACGATGAAGGTGACGGGTTTGGTCATGCGCCGGGCCGAGTAACGGTGCAAGCCCCGGCCGGGCGCCGCGGAGTGTGGCGAAGCAGGCGATGGCGTCATCAGGAGTCTCGGGGCGACCTTGGTTTTCGCGGTGTCCCCGTCCGGGGTTTGATTTAGCAGTTGCCATGCCCGAAAACGGCCGCGCCGTTCGCGGCGATGGGGGTTGAGAAACGGCGCGCCGTCGGTATGGTGACGGCGGAAACCACCTGGCCAACCATGAACTCGACTCCGAACCCCGCGCCCGCCACCGCGACTCCGCCCGAGTCCGCCCGGGCCCAGTTCCCGCCGCGCCGGATTTTGCTGCCGCTGGACCTCTCGGCGCACAGCTTCCAGGCCCTGCCCACCGCCGAGGCCCTGGCGCGGCTGGGCGGCGCCACGCTGCACCTCTTGCACGTGGCCGAGCCCATCGCCTACCCCACCGACCTGGGCTACGCGCCCGTGCTGTCCGGCGAGGTCGAGGCCGGCCTCCACCAGGGCGCGCGGCGGCGGCTGGAGGAGTTGGTCCACGACCTCAAAGCCCGCGGGCTCACCGCCGAGGCCCGCTTGCGCGTGGGCCGGCCGTTTCTGGAAATCGCCGAGGCGGCGCGCGCGGCGGCGGCGGACCTGGTGGTGGTGACCACGCACGGGTTCACCGGACTCAAACACGTGCTGCTGGGCAGCACCGCCGAACGGGTGGTGCGCCACGCGCCCTGCCCGGTCTGGGTGGTGCGGCGGCCCGCCCCGGCGGCCGAGTCCACGGCCACACCCGGCGGGGCGGAGCCGGGCTTCACCCTGCGGCGCGTGCTCATGCCCACGGACTTTTCGGAGCCCTCCCGCGAGGCGCTGGCTTACGCGCAAGCCGTGGCCGCGCGGTTCGAGGCCGAGTTGCTCCTGGCGCACGTGACCGAGCGGCCGTACGTGGACCCGAACCTGGCCGAGATTGACACCCGGGCCTTCGAGGACAACGCCCGGCAAAGCGCCCAACAACAACTCGACAAGACCGTGGCCGGGCTGCGCGCCGCCGGGCTGCGGGCCAGCGGCCGGTTGTTGACCGGCGTGCCCTGGAACGAGGTGGCCGAGCTGGCCCGGCGCGAGGCGGTGGACCTCATCGTGGCCGGCACGCGCGGCTTCACCGGCCTGAAGCACATTCTGCTGGGCAGCACGGCCGAGCGCATCCTGCGCCACGCGCCCTGTCCGGTGGTGGTGGTGCGGCAGGGACCGGCCTGAAGCCGCGGCGCGCACCTTGCCCGGGCGCGCCGGGCGCGGTAAGGTCTGGCCATGACGATGCCGGGTTGGTGGTTTTCCTTGCTGTTGACGGGCCTGGCGGCTTCCCCGGCAGGAGGCAGCGCCGCCGAAGCATCTCCCGCGCCCGCGCGGCAGGTCTATGTCCTGCCCATCCGCGAGGACATCATGCCGCCGCTGACCTACCTGGTGCGCCGCGGGGTCAAAGAAGCCATGGAGGCCCGGGCCGACCTGTTGGTGCTGGACATGCGGACCGACGGCGGCCGCGTGGACGTGACCGAGGAGATCATCCGCATCCTGGGCCAGTTCCGCGGACGCAAGGTCACACTGGTCAACGACCGCGCCTTCTCGGCGGGCGCCTTCATCGCCGTGGCCACCGAGCAAATCTACATGGTCCCGCAGAGCGTGATCGGCGCCGCCGCGCCCCTCCTCATGATCCCCGGCGGCGGCGTGCAGGACATGCCGGCCACGATGGAGGCCAAGATGAACTCGGCCATCCGCGCCCTGGTGCGCAGCCAGGCCGAGAAACACGGCTACAACCTCGAGGTCATCGAGGCCATGATTGACCGCAACCGCGAGGTCATCATTGACGGTCAGGTCATCAACCGCAAAGGCGAGATTCTCACCCTCACCGACACCGAGGCGGCGCGGACCTACGGCGACCCGCCCCGCCCGCTGCTCTCCTCGGGCACGGTCGAAGACCTGCCGGCCCTGCTCCAGAAACTCGGCTTCGCCGACGCCCGGGTCACGCGCATCGAACCCACCGGCGCAGAGCAACTGGCGTTCTGGATCAACTCCCTCAACTGGCTGTGGCTGATCCTCGGCGCCGCCGGCATTTACCTCGAACTCAAGACGCCCGGCTTCGGGCTTCCGGGCATCGTGGGCCTGGCGGCCATCGCCCTGTACTTCCTGGGCAGCTACATCGCCGGGCTGTCCGGGTTGGAATGGCCGCTCCTGTTCGTGCTGGGTCTGGTGCTGGTCATCCTCGAACTGTTCCTGTTCCCCGGCACGCTCGTGCTGGGGCTGACCGGCGCGGTGCTCATGCTCGTGACGGTGGTCATGGCGATGGTGGACCATTACCCCGGCATGCCCGCGCTGCCCACCCTGCCGCAATTGCAAGCGCCGCTGCGGGACCTGCTCTACGCCGCTCTGGGCACGGTGGTGGTGGTGCTCGTGCTGGGCCGGTTCCTGCCCCAAACCCGCCTCTACGGCATCCTGGTCTCGCGCGCCGCCAGCGGCATGGAAAGCGTGCGGCAAACCGCCGAACACCGCGCCCGCCTGCTCGGCCGCGAAGGCGTGGCGCTGGCCGCGCTGCACCCTGGCGGCAAGGCCCAATTCGGCGACGAAATCCTGGACGTGATCACCCAGGGCGACCTGATCGAAAAGGGCGCCCGGGTGCGCATCGTGGGCTTCAGCGCGCGCGAAGCGGTGGTCGAGCCGGTCGCGGAAAACTCCCCCGCCCCGGCCGCGCCGCACGCCCCCCTCCCGGCACACCAAAACGCGTAGCCGGAAGGCTGCCGTCGTGCCGCGGGTGGCCGGGCAATTTGCTCGGGCGATGGGCCGCCTGACTGCCGCGGCGAGAGTGGCTCGGGCGCAACCTTGGGTGTCGCGGCGAATTGGCGCTGGGGCGGAAGCCAGAGGCCAGATGCCAGATCCCAGATGCCAGATCCCAGATGCCAGATTCCAGATGCCAGATGCCGGATTCCAGATGCCGGATTCCAGATGCCGGAGACCGGAGGCCGGTGCCCGACCCTTGAGAAGGCGCGCAGCCGATGGCCGGTCGCAGGTCAAAGCCGGCATGTCCCGCGACACTTGGGGACCGGTGGGTTCCCCATCCCGTCTTCCGGGATCAACGCGCCGGCGCAGCTTTTCCTCAAGCCTCGGCCCGCCCGGACCCGCTCGCCGGCTTTGGCACAGGTTCGCCGCTTTCCCCGTCCTCGTCCTCGTCGCCGGGCTCGACGCGCGGGTAAATCGCCTCGGGCAGTTCCCCGCGGCGGATGAGTTCCTGGAGGTCGCGGATGATGGTGCGCCGCGCGACGCGGAACTGCCGGGCCAGGGCCGAAATGTTGGGGCGCTCGGTGGTGCCTTCGAGTTGACGGCGGATTTCGGTCTGACGCCGGAGCCGGTCGGTCGAGCGGCTGAGCAGTTCCTCCACGTCCACGCGCTTGGAGCGTTCGAGGGCCTCGAACTGACGCACGATCTCCGCCTCGCCGCATTGTTCGAGGGCCGTGGCGACCACGCGCCGCAGTTCGTTCAAGTCCAGCGGCTTGGTCAGGCAGTAATGCGCGCGGCGCGGGCCGGTGAGCGCGCCGATTTGCTGGTGCACCTCGAGCGCGCCGGACACGACAATGATCGGCACGTAGGGCAGCAGGTCCTTGAACTCGGGCAGGTAGTCCAGCCCCTTCTCGCGCCGCGCCAGCACGTGGTCGAGGATGATCACGTCCGGCCGCTCCCGGGGCAGGCGGGCCAGGGCGGCCGAGGCGGTGGTGGCACGGCTCAACTCGTAATCCGCCAGCGCCTCTTCGTAGAGTTCGTAGTGGAGGTCGTCGTCCTCGATGATGAGAATTTTCTTGCGCGCCATCGCGGGGGAACATGGCCGCCCGGGCGCGGCGAATCAAGGGCCGGGGCCTGTGCGTTCGGCGGCGCACGTTGCGCGGGCGCGCCGGGCGCGTAGGCTCGCGGCCGCACGCGGCATGAGCGAACTGGGAACCATCACCGGGCTGGGCGGCTTTGCCCTGCTGGCCGGCCTGGTGGACGCGGTGGCCGGCGGGGGCGGGTTGATCCAACTGCCCGCGCTGCTGCTGCTCTGGCCCGCCGGGGAGGCCACGGCCCTGGCCGCCGTGCTGGGCACGAACAAGTTCTCGTCCATCTGCGGCACCGGCCTGGCGGCGGTGCAGTACGCCCGGCGCGTGCCGCTGCACTGGGCTTCTCTCCTGCCCGCGGCGGGCGCGGCGCTGGCCGGCTCCTGGCTGGGCGCGCGGGTGGTCACGGGGCTGAATCCCGCGTTGTTGCGGCCGCTGATCCTGGGGCTGCTGGTGGCGGTGGCCGGGTACACGTTTGCCCGGAAAGACCTGGGCCGGCTCCACGCCCCGCGGTTTTCGCCCCGGCAGGAGCGCTGGCTGGGCGTGGCGGTGGGCGCGGGCATCGGGTTCTACGACGGCTTTTTCGGGCCGGGCACGGGGAGCTTCCTGATCTTTGCGTTTGTGGGCTTGTTCGGGTTCGACTTCCTGACCGCCTCGGCCGGGGCCAAGGTCATCAACTTCGCCACCAATCTCTCGGCGCTGGCGTACTTCGCGGCCACGGACCACATCCGCTACCGCTATGCCCTGCCGATGGCGGCCTGCAACATGGCCGGGGCGCTGCTAGGCGCGCGCCTGGCGCTGGGGCGGGGCAACCGGTTTGTCCGCGGGTTCTTCCTGGTCGTCGTCACCGCGATGATCCTCCGCTACGGCTACGAGGTGCTGGGCCGTTAAAGTTGCCGAGCAGCCGGGCGACGGGCCGGGACGGGCGCGCACCGGCGGCTCGGAGATTCGCCCTGAACCCAGTTGCCCCACCGCCCAATCACACCTTGAACCGGCCGACCCGCGGTGCAGCAATGCCCCGCGCTCCGCCGTGGACGCCAGTCCGTTGCCCGGTCCCGATTCGGGAAAAGCAAACCCGGCTTGCGTCGGCTCTCCCAGGGCCGGGTCCGCGCGCCACGCGCCAGCTCCGGCGCCGCCCGTTCGGCCCGGCGAAACGCCGAGCGCCCCTTTTCCGGTTTACCGCCCGCGCTTGACAGCCGCCAGCCGCTCGCCGACTCATGGCCGGCAAATGACCGCGGGGCTGCCGTCTTACTACTCCGCGCTGAAACCGTTTCGCGCGTGCTTCCGCGCCGGCCTGCCCATCCTGACCTATCACAGCCTGGGACCGCGCCCGCGCGGGGCGCGCCTGAAAGGGCTTTACCTGCCCACGGCGTTGTTTCGGCGGCAATTGGCCGAACTGCGCGCCGCCGGTTTTGCGACCGCCCCGCTGCCGCGCGGCCGGCTGGACGCTCCCGCCGCGCCGCAGGTGGTGCTCACGTTCGATGACGGTTGCCGCAACGTGTTCGAGCACGGTTTGCCCCTCCTGGCGGAAACCGGTTTCCGCGCCGTCCAGTACCTGGTGGCCGACCTGCTCGGCCGCGCCAGCGAATGGCAGGCCCGCGAAGGCGGCGTGGCCGAGCCGCTCATGGATGCGGCGCAGGTGCGCGAGTGGCTGGCCGCGGGTCACGGGATCGGCTCGCACACCTGCACGCACCCCTGGCTCACGCACCTGCCGGTGGCGCGTGCCCGCGAGGAAATCACGGCCAGCCGCAAGAAACTCGAGGACCTTTTCGGCGTGCCGGTGCCGGACTTCTGCTATCCGTACGGCGACTTCGACGCGCGCATCCGCGACCTCGTGGCCGAGGCCGGCTATCAAACGGCCGTGACCACGCTGGCCGGCGTCAACCTCCCGGGCGCGGACCTGCTGACGCTGCGGCGCTTCACAGCGCGGTATCCCTCGCGCCGGCTCAAGGACCTCTGGCAACGCTGGCGCGCGGCGCTGGCCGGTTGAGCTCCGCCGCGGCCCTGGCCGATGGCGGCGCCAGCGCAGCAGCGCCCTACCGGCAATCCTTCGCAACGGGCTAGTGGCCGTTGCCCCCACTCGGAAACGGCACCGATCCGGTTTGGTCGTGCACCGGTCCGTTCAAGCTCCGCCGACCCGCCGCACAAACGCGCACAAGAGCCGCGTTGCGCGGTCGCGGATTTGCCCCGCCACGGTCAGCACCTCGGCGTGCGTGATGGGCCGATCGGAGAGTCCGGCCGCGCGGTTGGTGATGCAGCTCAAGCCGGCCACCCGCAGGCCGCATTGCCGGGCCACGATGGCCTCCGGCACAGTGCTCATGCCCACCGCTTCCGCCCCCAGCCGGGCGAAGGCGCGGATTTCGGCGGGCGTTTCGTAACTGGGGCCGCTCACCGCCAGGTACACGCCCGCGCGCAAGCGCACGCCGGCTTCCCGGGCCGCCGCGTGCAAATGCGCGCGCAGTTCCGCGTCGTACACGGCCGAGAGGTCCACAAACCGCTCAAGCCCGGGCAGCGCCGGACCGCGCAACGGGTGGGCGCCCATGAAATTGATGTGGTCGCGCAGCGCCAAAAAATCGCCGGGTCGCAGCCGCGGGTGAATGCCGCCGGCGGCGTTGGTCAGCACCAACAGGCGCACGCCCCAGCGCGCCAGCACGCGCACCGGATAGGTGACCGTGGCCAGGTCGTGGCCCTCGTAGTAATGCGCCCGGCCGGCCAGCACGCAGACCCGCACACCGGCCAACCGCCCCACCAGCAATTCGCCGGCGTGCCCCGGGACTTCCGGAACCACAAACCCCGGCAACCGCGCGAACGGCGCCGTCCACTCCACCTGCACCGCGTCCCGCACGCCGGCAAACCCGCTGCCCAACACCAGCGCCAGCGCCGGGGCCGGGCCGGCGCCGGCCTGCAAGCGGCGCACCGCCGAAGTCAGTTGCCGCAAGTGGCGGGCAGGGCTGACGGCGGGTCCGGACCGGGCGTGCCTTGCAACGGGAGTTGGCTTCATTAGGCTGGGGCGGTGGCGGAGTTGAACATGGACCTGAGCAACGCCGAACGGCGACGTTACGCGCGGCACCTCATCCTGCCGGAGGTCGGCCCGGCCGGCCAGCAGAAGCTGCGCGCCGCGCGCGTGCTTTGCCTGGGCGCCGGCGGCCTGGGGTCGCCCGTGGCGTTGTATCTGGCGGCGGCGGGCGTGGGGCGGCTGGGCCTGGTGGATTTCGACGTGGTGGACGTCTCGAACCTCCAGCGCCAAATCCTGCACGGCACGCCGGACGTGGGCCGGCCCAAGGTCGAGTCGGCCCGCGACGCGCTCACCCGGCTCAACCCGGACGTCGAGGTCGTCCCCCACCCGGTGCGCCTGAGCGCGGCCAACGCGCTGGACCTGATCCGGGATTACGACGTGGTGGTGGACGGCACCGACAACTTCACCACCCGCTACCTGGTCAACGACGCGTGCGTGCTGCTCCAAAAGCCCAACGTCTATGGCGCCATTTTCCGCTGGGAAGGCCAGGCCAGCTTCTTCGCCCCGCACCTGGGCGCGCCCTGCTACCGTTGCCTGTACCCGGAGCCGCCCCCGCCCGGCGCCGCGCCCAGTTGCGCCGAGGCCGGCGTGCTCGGGGTGTTGCCCGGGCTCATCGGGTGCATCCAGGCCACCGAGGCGATCAAGTTTATCCTGGGCCGCGGCGTGTCGCTCATGGGTCGGTTGCTGCTGGTGGACGCCCTCCAGATGCGCTTCAAGGAACTGCGCCTGCGCCGCGACCCCGGCTGCCCGGTTTGCGGCGAGCATCCCACCATTCGCGAGTTGCGCGAAATTGCCCCGGTCTGCGACCCCGCCGCCGCGCCCGCGCCGGAGGGCGACGAAGTCAGCGTGGCGGACATGCGCCGGGCGCTGGCCGAGCCGGCCCTGGGCATCACGGTGGTGGACGTGCGCGAGCCGGCCGAGTGGGCCATTGCCCAGGTCGAGGGCACCTTGAAACTGCCGCTGTCCGCGCTCCCGGCGCGCGTCCATGAACTGGACCCGGCGCGCACGTACTACCTGCACTGCAAGTCCGGGGTGCGCTCGCTGCGCGCGGTGGCCTGGCTCAAGGCCCGCGGCTTTCGCGCGGTCAAGAGCGTGCGCGGCGGGCTCGAGGCCTGGGCCGCGGCTTACGCCCCGGACCTGCCGCGCTATTGAGCCAACCCGCCGCGGGGCGGCTCAGGGCAGTTCCTGCAACCGCACGTTGCGCCAGCGCACCTGGAGCGGCTCGGTGCGCTCGCCCACGCCGTGGACCTGCAGCGCAATGAAGCCCGCCGGCGTCACGCCGTCCCGCAATTCCGCCGCCGGCACGCCGTTGAGCCAGGTCTTGAGGAGATCGCCCCGGCACTCGATCCGCAGCGTGTTCCACGCGTCGGCCTTGAAGGCGCGCCGCGCCGGCTCGTTGTCCCGGAGGTCGCGCAACCAGCCGCGCCGCGCCTCGTCGTAAATGCCGCCGGTCCAGGCGCGCTCGCTCGGGTCAATCTCGACCTGGTACCCGTGCACGCGGCCGGCCGGGATGGAGTAGGTCTTGCCGGCGAGGACCACCGTCCGGGGCTCATCGAAGCATTCGCTGCGCACCTGCACGCCCGAGTTGAGGCCGCGCATGGGCTTGAACTCCAGTTCGAGGATGAAGTTCGTGAACACGCGGGTGGTGCACAGAAACGAGTTGGGCGTGCGCGGGACCGACTCGCCCACCAGTTCGCCGTTTTCCACCCGGTATTTGGCCTGGCCGCCGCGCTGCACCCAGCCCTCGAGGTCCCGCCCGTTGAAGAGCGAAATCCACTCACCGGACACGGCGAGCCAGACCGGGGCGCCCACACTGACCAGGCCACACAGCCACCAACGCAGGATTTTCATGGCGGCAGTTTGAACACCGCCGGCCCGCACGGCGAGCGCAAAACCGGCCCGAACGCCCGGTTCGTCGCGTAGCGCGAGGAGTGGCGGTGTTCGCCGGCAAGGTTAAGTTGGGGGAGGAAGCGACCGTGGCAGCCGGCGCGAAGGCCACGGCGGTTGCCCAATCGCGTGTAACCAACCCGGCCACGGTTGTGAATTGGAACACAGGCAGACGACCTGCATCATGAAATCCAACCCTTGGTCTCTCAGCGTGATCGGCCTGTGCCTGCTGGCCGTGGTAGTGCAAAGCGTCCGGCTCGCCGCCCGGGAACGCATGGCAAGAGAACAAGCGGCGCGGCTGGAACAGGCGGAGTCCGCCATGCGCTCCGCCCAGGAAGCCCTCAGCGCCGCCCAGACGGAGTTGACGCAGCTTCGCGCCGACGGCGAAGCCCTGCGGCTGGAGTTGGCCGAGTTGCGCGGCCGGCTCAACAACGCGGCCCGGTCACCGGCGTCCGCTTCAAGCCCGGGTCCCGGCGACGCCACGCCGGGCAGCCGGGGGAATCTGCGCGAGCGTGGCGCTTCCGGGCCGCCCGCGGGCCGTCAGGAAACCCTGATGCGCGGCGTGGTGGACGGCCGGCTCAACCTGCTTCGCGAGCGGCTCAATTTGTCGCCCGAGCAGGAAGCAATCGTCCGGACGGCGCTGGACGAGGCCTTGCGCACCGGGCTGGAGCATCTGCGGCGGCTGCGCGACGGCGAGGCCACGTACGACGACGTGCCCACGCTGCAGGAGTGGACCAAGGCGCTCGAGGATCAAATTCTGGCGAATCTGACGCCGGAACAACAGACGGCCTACCAGCAGTACCAGCAGGCGGAACAGCAGGGTAACGCGCGCATGGCAGCCAACACCGAACTGCTGCTGGTGCAGGGCAGCCTCGGACTCAGTCCGGAGCAGCAGGACGCCATGTTCTCCGTGCTCTACGACCTGTCGCTGCGCAGCATGGACACCGACCCGCAAGCCCACGCGGGTCGCCCGCGCGATCCGGTCGCCGCCCTCGAGTGGGAAGCCGCGCAAAAGCGGCAGGCCCTCCAAGGCGTGCTAACGCCCGCCCAGATGGCCAATTACGAGCGACTCCAGAATTCCTACCGCGACATGGTCAGGAGATTTCTGCCCCCGCCCGGCCGCGGGGGTAACGCCCCGCCGCCGTCACCGTAGGCACGACCGTGGATTGCCGTGAGCGCCGGGCGCGAGGTGTGCGCTGGCGCAGTCCAAAGCCGGCGCGGACGCCGGCGCTCCAGGGCTGACGGCGGACGGCCCGCGACGCCGGGACAAAATGCGCTTCAGATGCGCGTGCGCCGCGCCTACGCTGCCGGCATGGCTGCGCCGTTGAAGGTCGCCGTACTGGGCACCGGCTCGCTCGGCAAGGAACACGCCCGCCTCTACGCCGAACTGGCCGCGGACGGCCTGGTCGAGTTCGCCGGCGTGTACGACGTGGTGGCGGAGCGCGCCCGACAGGTGGCCGCGGCGTGCCGCACGCGAGCCCTGGCCACGCTCGAAGAGGCCCTCGCGGCGGGCGAGGCCTTCAGCGTGGTCACCCCCACCTCGACGCACTTCGCACTGGCGGCCCGGCTCCTGGCCGCGGGCAAACATGTGCTGGTGGAAAAACCCATGACCGACCGCGCCGACCAGGCCGAGGAATTGATCCGGCTGGCCCGGCAGCACGACGTCGTGCTCCAGGTCGGCCACGTCGAGCGGTTCAACCCCGTCTTCCACTACCTCCAGCAAGTGGTGCGCGAGCCGCGCTTCATCGAGGGGCACCGGCTCTCGCCCTACCCGGCCCGCAGCACGGACGTGGGCGTGGTCCTCGACCTCATGATCCACGACCTGGACGTGGTGCTGGCGTTTGTGGCCGCGCCGGTGGTGCACGTGGACGCGGTGGGCATCCCCGTGTTGAGCGCCTCGGAGGACATCGCCAACGCCCGGCTGCGCTTCGCCAACGGCTGCGTGGCCAACCTCACCGCCAGCCGGGTGAGCGCCGAGCGCCTGCGCAAAATCCGCGTCTTCAGCAGCGCCCCCGAGCCCGCCTACGTCTCGCTCGATTACCGCGCCCAGGCCGGTTACCTCTACCGGCTGGCCCGGGCCGATGAGCCGTCCAGCTCGCTGCTCCAAAAGCTCCTGGCCGCGCGGGACACGACCGTGGTGAGCGAATTCGGCGGCAAACGCATCGTGCGCGAGCCGGTGCCCATCACCCGCGAGGAACCGCTCAAACTCGAGCTGCGCAGCTTCGTCGAGTGCGTGCAGGCCCACCGCCAACCGGTGGTCTCCGGCGAGGCCGCCAAGCGCGCGCTGGACCTGGCCTTCGAGATCACCCGGCAAATCCGCGCCGGGCTTGCGCGGGCATGAGCGGCCGCACCTTCATGTTCGTGGCGGGCGAACCCAGCGGCGACGCCCTGGCGGCGGAGCTGGTGGGCGCCCTGCGCCGCGCGCTGGCCGACGAACCGTTCGCTCCGCGCTTCTTCGGCGCCGGCGGCCCGCGCCTGGCCGCCGCCGGCGCAGAGCTGCACGTGGACCTCACCCGCCACGCGGTCACCGGCCTGGCTGAAGTCTTCCGGCATCTGCTGCGATTCCGCCGCCTGCTCGCCGAACTCACCACCCTGGCCTGCACACGCCAGCCGGAGGTGGTGGTGCTGGTGGACTTCCAGGCCTTCAACCGCCGCCTGGCGCGCGCCCTGCGCCGCCGCGCGGGCCCGCCGGGCGACTGGTTCCACAACTGGCGCCCGCGCCTGGTCCAGTACGTCTCCCCGCAGGTCTGGGCCTCCCGCCCCGGCCGTGCCCGGGCGTTGGCGCGGGACCTGGACCTCTTGCTGTGCCTCTTCCCGTTCGAGGCGGAATGGTATGCCCGGCACGAACCGCGCCTGCGCGTGGTGGCCGTGGGACATCCCCTGTTGGACCGCCATCCGCCCCCGCGACCCGAGGCGCGCCACGCAGCCGAACACGCGCCCAAGCCGGAGGTGCTGTTGCTCCCGGGCAGCCGCGCCGGCGAGCTGCGGCGGCACCTGCCGGTGATGCTCGCGGCGGCGCGCCAGCTCGCAGCCCGGCGGCCAGCGCGGTTCAGCCTGGTGTTGCCAGAGGAAACCTTGCGGGAACTGGCGCGCGGGCTGTTGGCCGGCGCCGGGGTGAACGTGGCCGTGCAGGTCGGCGGCTTGATCGAAGCCCTGGACCGCGCGGCGGTGGCGCTGGCCTCGACCGGCACCGTCACGCTCGAATGCGCCCTGCGCGGCGTGCCCACCGTGGCCCTGTACCGCACCGCGCCGCTGACGTACTGGGTGGGCCGGCGGCTGGCCACGGTGAAATACCTGGCCATGCCCAATCTGCTGGCCGGCGGCGAGGTCATGCCCGAGTTCATCCAGGACGCGGCCACGCCCGAGCATCTCGCCCGCGCGGCGCAGGATTTCCTGGCCGACCCCGCGCGGCGCGAGGCGTATCGCCGCCAGTGCGCCGCAGTGGTGGCGAAGCTGGGCGAACCCGGCGCCAGCCGGCGCGCCGCCGAGGCGATCGTGGCGTTGTTGAGAAGTGAGGAGTAAGAAGTGAGAAGTGGGGTGGTGCCGGGCGCGTGAGGAGGCGTCTGCTTTTTCCCGGCATTTCCTGCCGCCCCGACCGGGGAGCGCCCGCGTGTGCCACCGACGACGCCCCGCCGTCGGCGCCGGGGCGTGGGCGTTCTCGCCGGCTTTCGGCAACCCCAGCCCGAGACCGGCGAGGAAACTCGATAACGACCTTCCTGGCAGTTCCTGCTCGCAAAGCCGGTCAACGACCAGCGCTGCGCGTGGCGCAGCGGCGCCTTCCTCCGCAAAGCACGTGGAATAGGCCGGCTTGCCGGTGCTGTGGAGGTGGGTTCGAAGCCCGGAAGCCGGAGGCGGAACTCGGTCGCGACGAGCCGGCAGCCGGCGCCCACGGGCCGGCGCGGCGGGCGGCGTTTTCAGGCCGCCGGTTCCGCGAAGTCCAGGAGGGCGCGGAGGTCGGCCACGGCAGCGGTGCCCGTGGTGCCGAGTTGGTGGATGACGTGGGAGGCGGCGGCCATGGCCAGTTCCATGGCTTCGCGCAACGAGGCGCCGGCGGTCAGGGCACAGGCGAGGTTGGCCGTCACGGCGTCGCCGGCGCCCACGATGTCAATTTCCCCCCGCACGGGCAGGGCGGGGACGTGTTCGACCCGGCCCTCCGGCGCGGCGCCCACGATGCCCTGTTCGGCCAGGGTGACGAAGACGGGTTTGCCGTTGCGCGCGGCCAGTTCGCGGGCGTGGCGGCATACCGGCTCAAGTTCCCGCAGGGGGCCGGAGCCGGTCAGGGCGCCCAGCTCGCGGCCGTTCATCTTGAAGGTCAGGGGCGGGAAGTCGCGCAGGCCGCGGCGGCTGTCGGCGATGATCAGTTTGTCCGGGTGGGCGCGGGCGATTTCGTCGAGGGTTTCGAGCACGCGCCGGGTGATGACGCCGGTGTCGGGCAGGTCCACCTGGTCCAGGATGATGAGAGCATCCACGTCCGGGGCCAGGGCGCGGACGGAGTCGCGGAGGCGGTCTTCAACCTCGGGCGGCGTGGGGGACCAGTTTTTGGAGTCCAGGCGGTTGAGTTCGCGGGGCGGCCGGCCCGGTTCGAGCACCAGCGGTTTGCAGTAGGTGAAGGTGCGTCGCCGGGGTGTGGCCAGGAAGTGGTCCAGCCGCACGCCGGGGCGGGCGCGCAGGGCGCGCTGGAGTTCGTAGCCCTCGCCGTCTTCGCCGCAGAAGCCCACCGGGTAGAGCGTGGCCACGCCCAGGGCGACCAGGTTGTTGAGGATGGTGCCGGCCGCGCCGGGCTGGCTGCGGACGTTGACGACGTTGTACACGGGCAGGCCGGTTTCGAGCGAAGTCTCGGCGCGCGCGGGGTCAATTTCGAGGTAGCGGTCCAGGCAGAAGTCGCCCACGACCGCGAGGCGCAGGGCGGGGTAACGGGCGGTGAGGGTCTCGAAGCGGGCGCGGTTCATGCGGGGGCGGGCTGGAGTTTGGCGAGGGCGTGGAAGAGGTGATGCAGGAAGGCCACGTTGTCGCACTGGACATAGTGGAGGGTGCCGCCCATGCGGGCGAAGCTCTTGCAGAAGCGCAGGTAGTAGGCCGGGTTGTCGCGCGGCGGTTCGCCGCGGGTCCAGTCCCAGCCGCCGCCGTCCTGAATGTCCACCACGTAAAGGTGATGGTCGCGCACCAGAGGCCGGCCGGCCTGGAGGCGGAGGTTGTGGACGCAACTGAGGGCTTTTTCGAACACCTGCGGGCCCATGATGGCCGAGCCGATGTTGAGCACCACCCCGCCGTCCAACGTGTCCACCGAGCCGGCGAACTGGCGGAAGTCCAGCCCCGCGGCGCGGCCCAGGACCGCGCCGTTGAACATCGGGTGGTTGGTGATGATGTCGTAGCCGATGCCCGGGTGCACGGTGAAGGGCACGTCGTGGCGGAAGGCGTTGGCCAGGGGCGAAACGTTGCGCCAGCGGTGATTGACCAGCAGCGGTCCGGGCGTCAGGCCGTGGCGCCGGATGGCGGCCAGCAGGTCGGCGCGCGCGCCGGTGAGGGGGTCGGCGGGATTCTGGCGGATGGCCGCCTCGAGTTCGGCGGGGTCGGGCACCACGCCGCCGTCCTGGTAGATGTAACGGCCCAGCGCCCGGCCGTAGCCCTCCCCGCGCACGCCGCCCAGCAGGAGCGCGGTGTGGATGTGGCGGCCGGTCTCGTCCCAGGTGCCGAAGGTGCCGGTGGCGACGTTGTCCCGGACGCTCTCGGTCGAGCGGCCCAGCCAGGAGAACTCCCAGTCGTGGATGGTGCCGGCGCCGTTGGTGGCCAGGTGGGTGACCCAGCCGTGGTCCAGGAAACGCACCAGCAACAGTTGGCCGCCGTTTTTGATCAGGTGCGCCCCGTAGATGAGCATCACCCCGGCACCGCGCTGGCGGGCGGCGCGAATGTGCCCGGCGCACGCCGCCACCTGGGCGAGCAACGGCTCGGGCAGGGGCGGCGGGTCGTGGGCCGGCTCCACGAGAATTTCCTCGAGGGCAGACAAGCTGCGGCGCTCGGCCAGCGGCCGGACATTGAGGCGTTCCAGGTCCAACGGTGGGGGCGGTCGGTCCATGTGACGGGGCAGGGTTTAACTACGAACGTGCCGGGGCGCAATGCCGCAGGCGGCGGGCGGGAACCGGTGGGCGACTCCGCTGCAGAAACCGCCGGCCGGTGAGTCCCGGCGGGTCACCAGAGGCCTTCTTCCTCCTCGTGGTGGCGGCGGTAGAAGTGGCGGACCTTGACCACGCTGCAAAGCAGGGCTCCGAAGACGAATCCGCCAATGTGCGCCCACCAGGCGATGCCGCCGGCCGCGTCCGGCCGGGCCAGCAGGCTGAGCGTGCCGTTGAAAAACTGGAGGATGAACCACCAGCCCAGAAAGATCACCGCCGGCACCACGAAGTACGGCCCCAGAAAAAACGGCGGGATGAGCATCGCGACGCGGGCGTGCGGGTAGAGGCGGAAGTAGCCGCCCATGACCGCGGCAATGGCGCCGCTGGCGCCGATGGTGGGCACGGCGGAGGTCGGATTGGTGACGATGTGGAGCCAGGCCGCCGCCACCCCGCCCAGGAGGTAGAAGACCAGGAAGCGCCGCCGCCCCAGGCGGTCCTCGACGTTGTCGCCGAAGACCCAGAGTGTCCACATGTTGCCCAACAGATGCGTCCAGCCGCCGTGCAGGAACATCGAGGTGAAAAACGGCAGGGCCTGTTCGGGCCAGCTAAAGAGCGCCGCCACCTCGCCCACGGTGTACCGCACCGGCAGGATGCCCAAGTGCAGGAGCACGTCCGCCAGCCGCGGCCCCAGGCTCAGTTCCCAGAAAAACACCAGCCCGTTCACCGCAATGAGGGTGAGCGTGACCACCGGGAAATGCCGGCTGGGGATGTCGTCGCGCAGGGGGAGCATGGCGAAAACCGGGGGAAGCGCGCGGGGCTCAGCTCGACCGCGGGTTGAAGCGCGAGACGCGGCGCAGTTGTTCCCACAGGTGCCGTTCCTCGGCGCTGAGGTGGTCCGGCACCTCGATGTTTACCACCACGTACAGGTCGCCCCGCTCACCGGCGCCACGCGGCAGGCCGCGACCCCGCACGCGGAGTTGCCGGCCGCTGGAGGTCCCGGGCGGGATGCGCACGGTGACCTTGCCGTCGAGGGTGGGGATTTCAACCGTGGCCCCCAGGACCGCCT
>Ga0272446_1004434_pt1 | contig 16621 bp, 17 predicted proteins | sample YNPCB0061_FD_194587 | JGI IMG/M metagenome (GOLD analysis project Ga0272446, IMG submission 194587) | Hot spring microbial mat communities from Yellowstone National Park, WY, United States - YNP-CB-006-1 | ecosystem: Environmental > Aquatic > Thermal springs > Hot (42-90C) > Sediment | place... | reverse complement strand
TCCTCGAACAGATCGATACAGCGCTCTCTGACGCTTCAGGACCATCCATTATCGCCCTGTACGGTCCCGGCGGCATTGGCAAAACGCGCATTTTGAACGATACGCTCAAGCGGAGCAGACCCGGTGACCGTCTGGCGCAGCAGGCGGTCGATCTGTACGACATGCGGTATCACGGCAGTCTCGCGCTTGCCGGCGCAATCTACGCCTCACTGGAGGTTGCCGACGGCAGTCCCTTCCGCACCTTCGAGAAAGAACGTGAGCAGCAGTCCAGAGCGCAGACATCGGGGGATGTGCGTCAGATCGCTAAGGCAACGCAAAATGCACTGAAGGCTTTCATCGCCGATCTCAACCGCTTCTCTCAATCACAGCACGTCGTTCTTGCGCTCGATGTGGTATTTATTCTGCCGTTTCTGTGGATGGTCTCAACATCGCTGAAGCAGAGCGAAGATGTGTTTCCCTACCCGCCCAGTTTTTTTCCGACGACGTTTCTCTGGCAGAACTATCCGCGCGGCTGGACTATTCTTCCCTTCAATACCTTCCTGATCAATTTGCTGATCGTCACCTCCGCGAATGTGATCGGCAACCTGATCTCCTGTTCCCCAGCGGTATTCGGTTTCGCACGACTGCGCGCCCGCGGGCGCGGCATTCTCTTCCTGACGCTGCTGGCGACGCTGATGATTCCGCGCGAGGTGACCATCGTGCCGCGCTTTCTGTTGTTCAGCCAGATGGGGTTGGTGAACACGCTCTGTCCCCTGATCCTGCCAGCGTGGTTCGGGTATGCGTTCTTCATCTTTTTGTTGCGGCAGTTCTTTATGACGATCCCAACCGAACTCGATGATGCCGCGCGTATCGATGGCGCCTCATCGTTGCGTATCTTCTTCGAGATCATTCTGCTGCTCTCCAAACCTGCGCTGGCGACTGTGGCAATTTTTGCGTTCATTGGGAACTGGAGCAACTTGCTCGATCCGCTGATCTCCATTCGCTCGCAGGGTCTGTACACCCTCGCACTCGGGCTGAACCTGTTCCGCGGACAGAACTTCCCCCAGTTCAACTTGCTGATGGCGGTGTCGATCATCACCCTGATTCCGGTGCTGACCGTCTTCTTCCTGTCACAACGTCTCTTCGTCCAGTGCGTCACCCTGACCGGCATGGAGGGCGATAGGGCGCTCAGGGAAGGGAGAGTTCCTGGGAGAAATGGGCGGTTTTCTGTATTTTCGAGCGCGTTTGCCCCTCATCCCCCCCCCCGTCCCCCTTCTCCCACAAGGGGAGAAGGGGGAGTTGGAGCGTGCTGATGCGCCTTTTCCCTCACCTCCCTTGTCCCCTCTCTCCGCGCGCGGGAGAGAGGGAATTGAGCGTCATTGATGCTCTAATCAGGAGAGAAGAAGATGGGTCGTATCGCTGCTTGCGGACGACACGCCTGCGCACCCTGCACGCGATACGCCTGCGCACCCTGCACGCGCGACACCCGCGCACCCAGGATGTGAATCACCCATCCTCGAAGACCCAGTTCTGCTGACGCGCGATCTCGCGCAAGGCGCGTGACAGCGCCTCGAGTTGCTTCAGCAGCAGCCCGACTTTCATCGGCGCATCCTGATCCTTGCGCACCCACTTGATCAGATCGCCCTCGGCATGCGCACGGAACAGGCGGTCGGTTTCGTCGAGCATCTGGTCGAGTGAACGGATGCGGAAGACGCGCGCTTTGTTCTTTGGTTGATTCTCAATGGTCTCTTCCTCGATGTCGGGAGCGTCCAGGTCTGCATCCGACGCTTCCTCATCCCACAGATCGGCGTCGTGCTCATCGTTGGGCAGCATACCGGTTGCAGCGCCCTTGAGCAACGAACCGTCAGACGATGGACGAGCAACAACCGGCGCGCCAGCGGTGGGATCGATCCCCTGTTGCAGCGCGTGCAGCGCATCATCGAGCGAAAGATTGGGGTTGACGGCGAAAAAACTCGCCAGGCGACTGATCTCGGCTGCCGACATGCCTTCTTCAACCGCAGCGCGCGCCAGTTCGATCTGCGTGCGTTCATTCGGCACACGTCGCAGATGTTGCGCCTGGGTGACGTTCAGTTCGCCTTTCCGCAAGTACTCCTGAATTTCGAGCGGCAGGTCGAGCAAGCCAAGGTAGCGCCGCACGGTGCGGGGTGAGAGACCGACCATGCGCGCAGTGGCTTCATCGAGCGCGTTCTCATCGCTGATGCCGCGATCCAGCGCGATCTGTTCGCGCAATTTCTGAAACGCGCGCGCCTGCTCGAGGTCGTTCAGGTCGCGGCGCTGAAGATTTTCGGTCAACTGGCGCAGGAATGCCCGCGGATCATCGGGATCGAGCAGCACGCATGGCACTTGTTCCAGCCCCAATTTCAGCGCAGCAAGCCGCCGTCGGTTGCCATACGCCACCCGGTAGCGGCTGCGTCCGAGATCGACGACGCCGAGTGGTTGCAGCAAGCCATACTCAGCAATCGTCGTCGCCAGTCCATCAATATCGCCAGGGTCCTCGCGAACGCCCTGCGGGTCTGGCTCCAGCGCTCGCGGATCGATCCAGAGAAGTTGCATGCATCCTCCAACAGAACAGCATATCTGCACAAGTGTTCGGGGTGAGTATATCAGAAGGTGCAGAGGACGACAAGATTCGGTGCTATAATCGCAACAGCGCGCCCATGCACAACGCGACAGGCGCTGGCGCAGGAGATCGCCGATGCGCAACGGACGATCAGTGCATTGACCGGGGAAATCGCGGCGACCCGCAGCTCTATCGCTGCCGATGAGCAGGCGCTCCAAAATCAACCCTCATCGTTGCGCGCAATCACCGGGGAAGTTCCGCCTCTTTGCGCGCCAGGTTGGCGCGCAAAGAGGCGGAACTTCAGATTGCGCAGCAGCGGAACTTCAGATTGCGCAGCAAACGTTGGCGAATGCGCAGCGCACACTGGCGAAAGTCGAGGAGATTGGGCGCAAACAGGAGGAGATTCGCAAACTCGAGCAGGACCAGGCGACGATCAATGCGATGCTCGAACGCGCCCGTAGTGAACTTGCGCGACTTGAAACCGAACTTCTAACGATGACCGATCCGGTCGCCGTTCCGCCGTTTGCGCTGGTGCTGAACGATGGGCGAACCGTGCCGCTGCCGACCGATCGCGCCGAGATGCTGATTGGGTGTCAGGACCCGGCGGATCACATCTTCCCCGATATCGATCTGTCACCCTTCGATGCGCGATCCAGCGGTGTCGGACGGCGGCATGCGCTGCTGCGCTATGCCAGCGGTCAGTGGACGATCACCGACCTGGGCAGCGCCAATGGAACGTTCGTGAACGACGCGGCGCTCACGCCGCAGACGCCGGTTGCGCTGCCTGATGGCGCAGTTGTGCGTCTGGGCGTATTTGTTGTAACCTTTCGCTTGAGGGCGCAGAGTAAGACGGTGCGTTTGTAATGGCGACACTTCCCCTGCCTGCACTGGTTGGTCTGGAATTTGCGCAACAGGCATTGCTGCTGCTGGAAGTCGAGCCGCGCCTGCGGGGGATGGCGGTGGGCGCGCCAGCCGGCGCAGGGAAGAGCAGCCTGGCGCGTGGCATGCGCGATCTGCTCTGCTCCGATGACCGGTCGGTTCCATTTGTGGAATTGCCGCCCGGCGTCGACGAAGCCGGTCTGCTGGGGGGACTGGATATCGAAGCGACGCTGTGCGTCGGGCGGCAGGTCGCACGGGCGGGGGCGCTGGCGCGCGCCGATGGCGGCATCCTCTATGCCGATCAGGTCAATCTATTCCCTGAGCGGCGCAATATGTGTCGCGCACCCACGCAGGCTTCCGATACGTATACCGATGAACTCGAAAGGCTGGCGCGCTGTTCCTTTTCGCAGTGGACGCCAGCGGCAGTATGGCATTGCACCACTGTGGTTGATACGCAGCGAACATACCTGAGCCGGGGCGAGGCGCGCAAACTCGCCGAATGGCTCGCCGGAGCGTATGTCTCCCTTCCCAATGCGCAGGGCGAGCAGATCGCTGCGCTGGCGGTCGAGCGTGTGGATCGGGCGCTCTCATAATCGTGGCGAGCAGTTCGACGCATTGCCGGCTATCCTTGTTTCAACTGTTACGAATCTGGAGCGCAACGTGATGCTCAATCCGGTCAAGGTTTCCAATACTTCGTCTGGAGAACAGAACATGCTTCTCAGCGAGATAGATCACCTCGACGAGCAGTTATTTCTGCGGTTCAAAAGTAAATTCATTGTTCATCCCTCGCTCTCGCGCCTTCTTGTCAGTTTTCAAGCCAACAAGATAAGACCTGTCTATCGCTGGTACAAGTTCAAAGAAGCATTTTCGGCTGCTCTTGTGGAATACCTCTTTCACAAATACAAGATAGCCTCAGGAAGAATCCTCGATCCTTTTGCCGGCAGCGGAACGACGTTGTTTGTAGCAAGTGCGATGGGTATAGATGCTGACGGTATCGAATTGCTCCCTATCGGTCTTGAAATTATGAGCGTCAAACGAATTTTGGACACAGAGTTTACTCCCGAAGATTTTGAAAGATTAAATCGGTGGATGGAATCAAAGATCTGGGATCGATCAGAAAAACGCCTCCCTTTGCCAGAGCTGCGAATAACCCAAGGAGCATATCCTGAGAAAACAAAAGAATCTATTGAGAGATATATGGGGGCATGTCAACAGGAGAACGCCAGAGTTCAGGCTGTCTTGCGCTTCGCTCTATTGTGTGTTTTGGAGTCGGTCAGTTTTACCCGTAAGGATGGACAATATCTCCGGTGGGACCATCGATCTGGACGTACACAAGGTAAGAAAATCTTCGATAAGGGTGAGATTCTGGATTTTGATCGAGCCATTTGTGCTAAAATCAACGAAATTCTGTCGGATGTTTCCCTCGTGCATCAGGCGAGTTTATTTCCCGCAGAAAAACTGCAAGGGAACATTCGTTTATACGATGGATCATGCCTGCGCATATTGCCTGAGTTGCCTGATGGCATATATGATGCCATTATGACCTCTCCGCCCTACTGTAACCGTTACGATTACACGCGCACGTATGCCCTGGAGCTGGCCCTGCTCGGCATCGATGAGCAAGGGCTGCTGCGACTCCGCCAGGAGATGCTCAGTTGTACCGTGGAAAATCGCACCAAGGATGTACTGAGCATTAATCCACGATGGACAACGGCGCTGGCTGCCGCCGATGAGCAGGAACTGTTCCAGTCCATTCTGAACTACCTGGAAGACCAAAAAGCGCAAAAGGCTTTGAATAACAATGGCATCCCCAGAATGGTCCGCGGCTATTTTTATGAGATGGCTTGCGTGATAGCGGAGTGTGCGCGCGTGCTTAAGCCCGGCGCCCGGTTGTTTATGGTCAATGACAATGTGCGATATGCTGGCGCAAGTATTTCAGTCGATATGATTCTGTCTGATATTGCCGAAACATTGGGTTTTTCTGTCGAACATATTCTTGTCTTGCCTGATGGCAAAGGCAATAGTAGCCAACAGATGGGGGAGCATGGGCGGAAATCTTTGCGCAAATGCGTCTACGTCTGGCGAAAATGATATTCCCTCGCCTCCTTACAAGGATCATCTGAGTTCCGGTGATGCCCTTGTTCCAACCTATGAAGCCACACGTGCAAGCGTTGTTGCACTTGCGCTTGAAAAGAATCGTCGTGCTCCGCCTTACGTTGCCGAAGCCAGGGCATTACAAGCAGCCGTGTCAAAAGCCAGAACTCCTGCTGATTTGCTGGATATCAGGGGCATAGAGTCAGGCCTGCTCACGGCAGCGGGATTGTCCGACAAAGCGCTTGTTCATCTGTTGCCAGAAGATAAAGCGGAAGCCATCAGCGGTCTCATCAAGAATTTCCTTGAGCCGGCAGGAGAAAAGTTCGTCGAAGAGCCGGTGTTCAGATGTTTACTGACGCGGTGATGCACCTGGCGGTTCGATGCGCAATATCGGCGGCATTCCGGCGCAGAGAAAACTGACCCGCGCCATTATTTCTACACTGAGTAGTGCTGGCATCCGTTACAGATGGAACCACACGAAAACCGGACATTGGGTTGATATGACCGAAGACGACTCAGAAATTGAACGTTCGCTGCGTGGATTGGGTTGGGAAAGTGAAAGCAAGCATCGCACCTTGATTTACAATCTGACGGCGCCTTTGGTCAAGAGCAATGTAGATATGTGCCTGTTCAATCTCAGTCCCGACGTATTGCAATCTACCCGCTATGAGAAGGCTGAGTCGTATAGTGCTTTGGGTGAACTCAAAGGTGGGATTGATCCCGCAGGCGCAGATGAGCACTGGAAAACTGCGCGCGCAGCCCTCGACCGTCTCCGTGAAGCATTTTCTCGGAGCGTGATCAAAAACGAACACCCCGGATAAAGCCTATGCAGGAGCATTGCACGCGAACCGGGATAAAGCAAGGCGTCGCTTGATTCTGGGGTGCGGGGGTATTCCTTGCTCGCCAACCGATTGCGTCCCGCTCACGCCATCGAGCGTTCTCCCACACATCGCTTCGGGATGACCGCACATCCCGTTTGTCCAGGCGGTTTTTCGATGACATGCAGGCGTATCGTCGTGGTCTGGCGCCTCCCTTCATTGAACCTTTGTGTGTATCCTTCATCCACCCGAATGTCTTGCATCCGGGGAAACGATTGATGATGCGCGGCCAAACGCCACGCCGCATGCCGAACGACGAGATTCGGAACGGTATGCACACCATGGCGCCTGCCGCGTTTGCCGCCAGCATATTGTGGTCACCGCGCACAACGCTTCGGATCGTGTCCGGCATGAGGCGACAGAGACGCTGCGTCTTCCCCAATGGCGTCGCCGTCAGCACGTCGAGCGCGGCCGTCCGGAGATGCGGAATCGTAGCGCATGCGCCGGACGATGGATGGTTAGCGAGTTGGCGACCGTGCGATCGTGCATCGTCGAACGGCAGAGCGACGGATCGTCCATTGTCGCACAACGCTTCGGCGATGTTGGCAAAGATGTGCCCGTGACCGCACAACGTCCGCGCGAATCCCTTGCCACACACCGGAGATTGCCAGACTCGCATGTCCCAGTCTGCACGGCGAGTGCGCGGCGTGCGGGAATGGGTCCCGACGGTGGCAGTGCGGCGAGAGATTCGTCGTCCAATGGAAAGCGGGTTTCCGACTGGAAGACGCCAGGCGTTGCGTCAAGACGTTACGGTCGGGGCGCTGCGCAGCGTGCACGTTATCCAATGAGCGCTGCCGCAAGTACGGTGCTGCGCGCAGCAGCGCACGCGAGAACCGACAGCGCTGCTGCGCGCAGCACGGTCGTCGCTGCCGCGGTTGCCTGCAGTGCTGGGTTTGCCGCGATCCATGCGTGAAACGGAAGTGACGACGCTTGGGCGCCGCTTGTGATCTGGACGAGTGCAGCGGGATCGGAAAGCGGCGGTGCTGCGACGACGGCAGGTAGCGGCGGCGGCAGGCACGTCGTGCGCGGCGGCGACGGGGATCATCTCGCGCATGGCGTTCACGTCCGTTCCATGGCAGCGGATGACGGCGAGCAGGATCGTCGCTCAGTGCGGCGTGCGCCAGGAACGTTGGATCAGGAGCCAGCGACCGTACGGCGAGGGGCGCATCCCGTTGGGCAAGGTAGCGCCGCCCCGCACACTGTTTTCTCCAGCAGCGCGATTCAGACGTATAGCGCAACAGATGCGACAAAGACGCGTGCGGTCTCGTGCATGATCACGGGGGGATCAGGGCATGTGCGGCGGGCGAACGCAACGGTGGCGCACACAGCGTTGTTGGCGGTAGCGGATAGGAGGTTATCCTGGACATCCCCGTGCAGATCGTCCTATGACGCCGCTGCGACGACGTGACTTGTCTATCCAGGGTCGTTGTGCACGTTCTGCATGATCATCGTCCATGCTGCATCCATGCTGGGTGTGACCGCCAGGAGGGTTAGCGCCGTGAGATGGGATGGTTCGGTGGGGCGAATGAGCGCCGAAAGGACGTCGGCGTGGCGGACGCGGGCGATCAGGGATGCGCTGCGTCATCATCCCGCGCACCACTTGCCTGCAACGCGCCCGCTCAACCCGCAATCTCCGCCGTGCGCTTCGCTATCTGCTCCGGCATGCAAGCGTCGGCTTCGGCGAAAATGCCGATCTGCGCGTCCAGGAAACGATTATGATCCGTTGGCGGCAGATACCCCATCCACATCGTCGGGTCGTTGGGGTCGTCTGCCCTCAAAATCGGATGGTGCGGGCGATATCCCTCGATGCGTGCAGCAGCGAGACGATTGCATCACAGTGACCAATGCGCACCGACGCCGTCCAGTGTTGTGCACGGCATCGATGTGCGTGACGGCATGGCAGACGTCTCGCCCCGCATGTGCGATTGATGCTCCCATTTCCAGCATGCCCCTTCCCGCGTCCATTCCGATCAAGGACGAAACGGTGGCGGCAAGTGCGAGCGATCCACGCATGCTGGACGAAAGCCGGTTTGGCGATGTGCACGCCAGAGCACCGAGCGCGCCGATAATGGGGTCTACGCCTGGCGTTAACGTCTGCGTGCGGGCGAGCGCTTTGGTGTGGCGCGTGGGCGCAATGACGCGCACGTTGTTGCCACCGCCAGCGTCCGCTTCCATCATGTTGCCGCGTCTGCTGCCGTTCCGTCCGATGCGGGTGGTGCTGGGAACACATTGTCATGGCTGGCGAATGCAGCGGGCGCCAGGGCGATCTCTGGCGCCGACCTGGACACCGCTGTACCGCGGAGCCAGATGCGCCGCTGCACCACGGAGCCGGATGCGCCGCTGCATGCCCTCAACGACGCTGAAGGCGCGTCTCGCTGTCCTTCACACTGCTGCATGCCCTCAACGACGCTGAAGGCGCGTCTCGCTGTCCTCCCCACCGCCATGCTCCAGGCGCGCTGCTGCGTAGCCCATGGATGCCACGATCAGCGTCACCCAGGCGAGCAACGTTCACTTCGACTGGAGGGGGTGCGCACGCCGATCTGAACGCCGTGCGCACGCACGGATGCCGATGTCGATGTTCATCCGCCATCTTTCCGATCCATGCGGCGCCAGCGCCCTTGCTGATGGCTTCTACAACGTGCGACTTTCTGTCCTCAATACCGCTGGAATGTTGTCTTTGCCTCCGACGGTCGGGAATGGACGTGGCGCCATGTATGCGCCTGGAGCATCTCGGTGATGCGTCGCCACCGTCACCGCCGCTGCAGAGAAGGACAAGGTTGTCGCCCTGCTGAAGACGAGCGGCTTTAACGGCAAGGATGTGATCGAAACCGTGCTGTCTCGGTGGCGCATGCGCTGCATCGTTCCGGCAAAATACGATGAGGAGGTCGAGCTCTGGCGCCTGCCGCCACTTGGCGGAGCGGGAGCCCACCGCCGTGTCTTTTGTAATATTTGGTACACTATTGTGGGACTGCGTTGTTGGGGCGCTGATGCTGCTGATCGCGTTTTCGACGTTTCTGGTGATGCTTCTTGCGGCTGTCGTGTTGGTCTGGTTTATTCACCAATTATGAGGATCGTCGATGAGCTGATCGCATTTTCGGCGTCCCTGGCAATGCTTCTCGCGGCTATCGTGTTCGTCTGGTTCATTTCTCATGAGGTTCGATGATGGATATAAGTGTTGCTATTCCTACGCTCTTGCTTACGCTCGGCTTCACTGTCATATTGTGGGACTGCGTTGTTGGGGCGCTGATGCTGCTGATCGCGTTTTCGACGTTTCTGGTGATGCTTCTTGCGGCTGTCGTGTTGGTCTGGTTTATTCACCAATTATGAGGATCGTCGATGAGCTGATCGCATTTTCGGCGTCCCTGGCAATGCTTCTCGCGGCTATCGTGTTCGTCTGGTTCATTTCTCATGAGGTTCGATGATGGATATAAGTGTTGCTATTCCTACGCTCTTGCTTACGCTCGGCTTCACTGTCATATTGATTGCAATCGTCAATTATGAAGATCGTTGATGAAACGATTTTCACGTTTTTGTTCCACCTGGTAACGCCGTTGTGTCAAAACTGTAGGTCGTAGTTGTGCGTATGCCGTTTGCTGCTGATTCGGGCGTGCGCTATGGCGCTCGCTTGTCTGCTACAACGTCATTACGGCGCAGTGTCAGCTAGAGGCGTCGAGCGAACGTGTGGCACGTTTTCCATTTACAAGTGATCTGTCCTCGTATTTATGATAGTCATGCCGTCGGGGTCAACAACGAGGATCTGCTCTGGGAAGATGTGGTCGAGCGGATGTCCCTGGTGGAGGCGGACGGCGCGACGTGTCGCGGATCACGGCGGAGGCGGACGGCGCGACGTGTCGCGGATCACGGCGGAGGCGGACGGCGCGACGTGTCGCGGATCACGATGGTTGCGGATGCGCCATCGTCTGGATCGTGCCGACCGGCGTCGTCCCCCTCAGCGCGATCCAACTTGCCGCATCCGCCGCCGCCAGTTCAATCAGCCCCACCGTCGAGTCTGTGTCCGCTGCGCCCAGCAGCGCCAGCCTGTTTCGGTGGAGGCGACGGATATGGCGTCGTCCCCGTTGTTGCTCCACTGGCGAAAGGTCTTCAGCGCTGACAGCAGCGCGCTCCCTCATGATGGCGTGTTTCGCCCATACGACCCCCCCACAAGAATCGCACAGACACGTCGCCGATCAGCGCGCCCTCAGCAACGGTTGCTGGTCGTCGGTGGAGACGAAAAGTGTGCTATCGTAAGAGTATGCCAGTAGGTGCGCATCTGGCGCCCGTGACGTCACCAACATGTGGCGCAGCGAACAACATACTACTCCCGTTGATAAGGTTCTTTTGTATGAGCGATGCACGTGCTAGAACCACTCCATTGACCTTCAGCGGGCACGAGACCTTTGCCCTGCGGAGCACATGGCTCAAGAAAGCGTTCGATCTTCTGATCGAGACTCCTGATCTCTTCTTTCAGGAGAACGCTTTTGTCCGTTTAGGGGTTGGCAAGAACATGGCGCAGTCGATCCGATATTGGGGACAGGTATGCGGTATATTCGAGCGCGCTCCTGGTGAACCCAGGCACGATATCACCGATCTGGGCAGAAAATTGCTCGCTGACGATGGATGGGACCCCTTTCTGACCACGCCGGCAGCGAGCTGGCTCCTGCACTGGAACATCGCCGTACGCCCCGAGGCGGCATTCACCTGGTATTACACGTTCAATCTGCTGAAAGGCGGCGAATGGACCATCGACGGGTTGGCGCAACAGATCCAGGGATATATCCGCGCACACAACCTGCGCGAACCCTCCGACGTCACACTCAAGCGTGACATTGCATGTATGCTGGACTGCTACCGTCAGCCGGGAAAAAATTATATACTGCAGCAAGGGGAGGATGTATTATTGTGTCCGTTGACCCGACTCGGATTGATTCAAGAGATACCTGGTCAGCGTGGCAGCTACTACCTGGTCTCTGGTGAACAGGAGAGTCTGCCCGATGCTCTGGTTGCCTATGCGATTCTCTCGATGCTCCGGGTTTTGGGTCGGCAGACGATTGCTTTCAGTGATCTTGCGTATGCGCCCCAGTCACCGGGACGTATCTTCCGCCTGGAAGAAGATGCATTGCTGCGCCGTCTACAACGATTAGACGAGATAACCGGCGGACGCGCATACTCTACCGACCAGGCAGGGATTCGACAGATAGCCTGGCTCAATGTTAACGAACCCGGCGTGGCAGACGTGCTGCTTGAACAAGCCTTCAGCAACGAGGTATGACGATGGCGCCTGACCCTTCGCAGTCCCTTTCTTTTTCAACTCGCTCCACGCGCTCCATCCATTTGGTGCGCGACTATGCTTCTCCCCAGGGGATCGGAGAACGTAACTATCAAGTCACTCCGCTCGTCTTACAAACGCTGGAGCGCATCGTTGCCGGATTGCAACCGGGATCCCCGGCGCGTGCGTTTTCGATCATTGGTCCACATGGAACCGGAAAATCTGCGTTTGGCGTCTTTCTGGCGCATTTTCTCCAAAGACGTTCGTCAGAACGACAACGCTTGATTGATGAGCACAGTATTGGCGGCGTTCCCGATCAATCCTTGTTCGAGGCGCCTCCTCTGCTCCCGGTTCTGATAAGCGGAAACAACAACTCTCTGCGCGCCGCTATCCTGGAAGCGCTTGCCCGTCTGTTTGACACTATTCGACCGTTGCGTGATCGTCGGCTTAAACTGCTGCAGTTGCCCGGTGATGCATCGCAGGACCCGGACATCGATCCACAGCGCGTCGCCGATCTTTTTCAAGAAACCAGTCTTCTGGTGAGTCAGCGCACTGCGTTTCGTGGGTTGGCCCTTATCATCGATGAGCTTGGTCAATTTCTCGACTATGCTGCACGCCAGCGCCACGCCAGCGACCTTTTCGTCTTGCAAACGCTCGCCGAAACAGTTGCACGGAGTTCAACCACGATTGATCTCATTGTAACCATTCTGCATCAGGCGTTTGATCGGTACGCCGGGAGTGCGAGCGCAACACGCCGTGAAGAGTGGGCAAAAGTCCAGGGGCGATACATCGAGCTGCCGTTCCAGGAGCCTCCATCTCAACTCATACGAATGGCCGGGCGTGCACTTTGTCCATCATCAGGAGATCCATTTGCCCACATCCGCTATCGATGGGCAGAGACCGTCGCCGATGAGTCCTGGAATCTCGGTTTGTGCCCCGCTGACATTGAACGGCGTGACTGGCACGATATTGTCGCACAGGCATACCCGCTCCATCCAACCGTCTTGCTGGCGCTCCCCCATCTGATGCGCCAACTGGCGCAGAACGAGCGATCATTGTTCGCTTTTCTGACCTCGCACGAACCCTGGAGCGTGCCCGATTTTCTGACATCGGTTGCAGCAGACCAACAGGGTGCGATCCCCGTCTATCGACTGCCCCACGTGTATGCATATGTCTCTACCAACCTGGGCGCCGGTCTCTTTGCCCGCGCGCGAGGTCAACGCTGGGCGGAGATTGCTGAAGCGCGCACCCTGCTCTCGCACCACAGTGATCAAGTGTTAACTGATGTATTGACGACAATCGGGGTGTTGAACGCGCTGGAACAGCACCGGAGCTTGCGCGCAAGTCGCAGCATCATTTCCTTCGCGCTCACCGATCAGACCAAACATGAAAGCATCGAACGCGCGCTTGCCGGGCTGGAAGCCCGCAAACATATTACCTATCGGCTGCATCGCGACAGTTTCGTCCTTTGGGAAGGCAGTGATCTTGACATCGACGGAATGACGCAGGAAGCCCGGCGGGAGATAGACGATCGGTCTACAATGGTGCAACTGCTGCAACGCCATGCGCCGACGACGCCGTTTGTCGCACGGCGGCACAGTTACCGCACCGGCGCCGTCCGTTCGTTTCGCGTGCGTTTCGTCGATGCCGGAATGCTGCACCGATCGCCTGGTTCCTTGAACGATGTACTCAACGAAGCGGACGGCGAAGTTGTGTATGTTGTTCCGGTCGATGATGATGGGTTGGCGCTTGCGGAAGCGTGGGCGCTCCATCCCGATCGGGAGATGGAACCGTGGCGGATGGTCATTATTCCATCTCGCCTGCGTGCAATCCGTGACATCTTGCGTGACGTCGCCGCTCTTGAGCATGTGCTGCACAACCGTCCCGAACTGGAACACGACCGCCTTGCCCGACGTGAAGTGTCCGCCCGTCTCATCGAAGCGCAACACGTGTTGAACGCGGTTGTCCATGATACGTTCGGCTGGAAGAATAGCCGCTGGTTCTGGCGTGGTCAAGAAATTGCGATAACCTCTGCACGCACAGTCGATGAGGCGCTCTCCCAGTCCTGCGACGCGACCTACGCGCTCACCCCGCATTTCTGGAATGAACTGATCGTCCGGCGGCAGTTGTCATCATCCACAGCCAGGGCGCGCCGCAATCTCATTGAAGCGATGGCGCTTCACGAGCATGAAGAACTGCTGGGATTGACCGGCTTCCCCCCTGAACGGGCGATCTACGAAAGCATCTTGCGCCAGAGTGGTCTCCATCGTTGTCGGCAGAATGGGGTCTGGGGCTTTGGTCCGCCGTTTGACACTGATCCCCTGCGTATGCGACCGACATGGGATGCTATCCAGCAGTTCTTTGCCTCAACCGAAACCGGCGCACGTCCATTGACAGAATTGTATGCCCGACTCGAAGCGCCGCCATACGGTATCAAGCCGGGTGTTCTGCCGATCCTTGTGATCGCTGCGTATCTGGCGCACGCCGGAGAACTGGCAATCTATGAGCATGGCAACTACGTCATCCAACCGGATATTGCCCTCTTCGAGCGGATGCTTCGCCAACCGGGATATTTCGGCTTTCGTCGCATCCGGGTGACCGGTATCCGTGCGCAGACGCTTCACTATATGGCACAATTCCTCGCGCCACGCGCACCGGAAAAAACTGGGCAACCGGCATTGCTTGATGTCGTAAAGCCGCTTTTTCACCGGATCACCCGTCTGCCTGCCTATGCACGGACAACCCGCCGTCTCAGTGATCGCGCGATCGCGGTGCGTCAGGCATTCCTCGATGCGCGCGCACCTGATGAATTGCTCTTTGATCTCCTGCCCCAGGCATGCGGTCTGGCGCCATTCCCGGCTGACGACGCCTTAGAAGAGCATCCCGTTGAGGTCTTTTTCACAACACTGCACAATGCACTCCAGGAACTCCAGGACGCTTATCCGCGTCTTGTCGAAGAGGTCGGCGAGCAGATTCGACGGGCATTTGGCAGCGCGACAACCGGCAGTGCACTGCGTGAAGAACTCCTGCACCGATACACAGCCATTGCGCATCTCGTCGGCGACCCGACCGTGCGCGCGCTTGGCGTGCGATTAGCGTGCGCCGGACCGGAAACCGCCTGGATTGAAAGCGTTGCTGCGCTCATCGGTCGCAAACCGCTTGATGCATGGAATGACGACGATGTCAGAGCATTCCGCTCCCAAATCACGGAGATCGGGCGTCGCTTCCAGATAGCGGAAGAAGTTGCGCTCGTGCAGGGCGCCACCACTCCGGAATCGCCCGTCGTGCGCATTGGGATCGCCAATGGACATCACGAATATCGGCGTGTCATTCGTCTGACAACCCATCATCCCGACATGGAACGCCTGCGCGCCGGGTTACGCGCGCTCTTGAGAGAATACACGACGCTGAGCGAAGAGCAACGCGGCGTAGTGCTGACAGAGGCGCTTCAGGAATGGTTGCAATCAGACACGTTCACTGACGACGCGGCATCGTAAGAGAACACGTGCGATGGTGCACGACACATCGGGAGCAAGGAACATGCCTGTGACAAAACAGACCGAACCGGACTACGCATCACGCCCCGGACGTCACATTGTATCGCTGAGCGGCGGCAAGGACAGCACTGCGCTGGCGATTTTTCTGCGCGACAAAATCCCGCAGCTTGAGTACGTCTTCTGCGATACGCACGAGGAATTGCCTGAAACCTACGACTACCTGGACCGACTGGAAGCCTTCCTCGGACGCAACATCACCCGCCTGAACCCTGAACGCGGATTTGAGCACTGGCTACGAGTCTATAACGGAGTGCTCCCCTCGCCGCAGGTGCGCTGGTGCACCCGCAAACTCAAGATCGAACCGTTCGAGGCGCATGTCGGTAACGATCAGGTGTGGAGTTACATCGGCATTCGCGCTGACGAGCAACGGAACGGCTACATTTCGACCAAACCCAACATCATCCCGGTGTATCCGTTCAAAGAGTATGGTCTTGTCCTGTCCGACATTGAGCGCATTCTGGAAGAGAGCGGTCTCGGCTTGCCAGCATACTACGAATGGCGCCAGCGCAGCGGGTGCTATTTCTGCTTCTTTCAGCGCAGCTGCGAATGGGTGGGATTGAAGGAACGGCATCCAGCGTTATTTGAAAAGGCAAAGAGGTACGAAAGTGAAAACGGCGGCGAAGGCTTCTACTGGCAGCAGCGGGAGAGCCTTGCCAGACTCGAACGTCCAGAGCGGATTGCGCAGATCAAGCGCGAACATCGCATTCGGCTCGAAGAAGAGCGACGGCGACGACCGGGGCGCCCGCTCATCGAACTCATCGGCGCAGCGCTCGATGCCGAGGACGACGAGCGAGGATGCGACATTTGCCACTTGTAATCACTCCGTCCTATCTCCATATGCAAGTCCTCTGTTTCCGCCATCGCGCTATCGAGTACGCCATAGTCTAGATCGGCGATGACGGCAGAGCGGGCTTTTTGATTGGGGCGATCGTCCAGGGAGAATCTGAAGCCGTTCAAATTCAGTCTGCGCCTGACCGTCTCGTGGATCAGCCTGCGATCAAGATGCTCCGTCACCCCGAAGACGCAGAGCCGGTTGAGATGCGTGAAAAACACATCTCGCACCAACTGCTCGGCGGAGGCGTCTCCTGGGGAGCCGTGGAACGGGTTCCCAGGAGACGCCTCCGCCGAGGTACGGACGCTCGTCTGGCGTCAGCGGATCAAATGCGGTGCATGGGATCAACGACGTCATCACGGAAGCGCTGATCCTCGCTATCCAGGTTGATCAGGGGGGGGCAACCTCCTGCGTAAGCCGACCATAGAGGTGACACTCCGCACGGGTTAAAACCCGGCGGCTTCTTGGGGCAACCCGCCCACTGGCGAGCTTATGCCCCAACGGACCTGTCCGGCCCGTTTCAGAATGTTCACTGCGGCGTTGTGGTCCCGATCC
>Ga0272446_1004433_pt1 | contig 16624 bp, 18 predicted proteins | sample YNPCB0061_FD_194587 | JGI IMG/M metagenome (GOLD analysis project Ga0272446, IMG submission 194587) | Hot spring microbial mat communities from Yellowstone National Park, WY, United States - YNP-CB-006-1 | ecosystem: Environmental > Aquatic > Thermal springs > Hot (42-90C) > Sediment | place... | reverse complement strand
TTGACTTCTGACCGGCTTAATTCTCTTGGTTCGGAGTCGCGCTCAAGCAAGACTAAGAAGGGATTTTGGGCTACTAGCTACGCGGCAAGCTCTGAACAGTGTTGGTGAAGACATAGTAAATCTCGCCGTTCTCACTCACCTCAAAGTCGGCAACCAGTTCTTTTGCCCAACTATCTAGCTGTTGACGCGCAACAGACGGCTCCAGCCGGGCCAAGGTAGCAAACTCGCGTACAGACAAGCGACCCTGCTGGGCCTGGATTAAGCTAAAAAAGCGATCGCGCAATGCTTGCCGTCCCGCCTTAGAACTATTGTATAGAAGCCAGGTACCCAGGGCTGCGGGTGTAAGTCCAAAAAAGACCATCAGGATCAATTGAACAGCAAGCCAACCACCCGCTGCATGGCTCGCCACGATGCTTAACAACAATCCACCTGATACAACACTCCCTTGCAAGAGCAACAGCCCTCCCAAGAGCTTACCGACTTTGCTCCAAAAGCGCAGCATGAATTCACCTCCATTCATCCCACCGTTTTTGCCTCCTCTACGCTAGCGTTTTCTCGGCAAAGTCACCACATGCTAACGTTTCAATCTGTTTAGGGATTGCCGTACCAGCGGGCAGCGGTTCGCTAATGACCAAATCGCTCAATGCTGATGTCTAATATTGATGTCTAAGGAGAGGATGGTGGTTCTTCTCATTTATCCCTTCACCCCTTCACTCGCTTGTCCTCCCCTTCTCCTCAGAGTCGCTCAAAGGCTTGCGTCAAATTCCCCAATTGACGCTAGTATGATTCAGCCATCTGGTGCTCTAGTTTTGCCAGTGTTTAGCCTGTGAAACTGCGTCAATTCATTCCCTTCTTTGACACCGATGCTCGCGACTGGGCAACCGAAGCCCGACTGTTGCGTTGGTTGACTTTTTTGTGGCTGATAGTAGGCCTCGTGGTTATGCTCTCTGCGTCCTACGCGATCGCCGATGCAGAACTATCCGATGGGCTGCACTATGTTAAGCTCCAGCTCTTTTGGGTATTGTTGGGCATGGTGGGGTTTAACTTCATTGTCTACATGCCGCTGCGGTTTATTCTCAGCATCACAGAATGGGCGTTTCTGCTGATTTTGGGATTCATTCTTCTGACAGTTGTCCCAGGAGTTGGGATCTCAGTGAATGGTGCCACCCGCTGGCTATTTGTTGGCCCATTCCCGATTCAGCCATCAGAGCTGATTAAACCGTTTCTTGTCTTGCAAAGCGCTCGTCTGTTTGGGCAATGGCGATCCCACTCTTGGTTGACCCGATTGTTCTGGTTAGCTGTTTTTTGTCTGGTGCTGTTTGGCATTTTGCTGCAACCCAACCTCAGTACAACGGCACTCTGCGGCATGGTGATCTGGCTAGTCGCCTTGGCTGCGGGTTTGCCCTATTCCTATCTCGCTGGTACGGCTCTGAGCGGTTTGATGTTGGCGATCGTGAGTGTGACTTTTCGAGAATATCAACGCCGTCGGATTATGTCGTTTCTGAACCCTTGGGCGGATGCCAGGGGAGATGGCTATCAGCTGATTCAAAGTATTTTGGCGGTTGGGTCAGGGGGTACTTGGGGGACAGGCTTTGGCTTGTCTCAACAAAAGCTGTTCTATTTGCCAATCCAATACACGGACTTTATCTTTGCGGTGTTTGCTGAGGAATTTGGTTTTGCTGGGGGAATATTGTTGCTGTTGTTGTTGGCGACTTATGCCACTCTAGCTTTAAGAGTTTCAGTGAAAGCCCAAAATCCGGTGCATCGCTTGGTTGCGATCGGGGCGATGGCTCTGTTAGTGGGGCAATCGCTGATTAACATTGGGGTGGCTACAGGGGTTTTACCGACCACGGGCTTGCCACTGCCCTTTTTTAGCTATGGTGGTAACTCAATGCTCGCTAGCCTGATTGTAGCGGCCCTACTGATTCGAGTGGCTCGCGAAAGTAGTGAGGCTCAGGTGGTACCTTTGATTAGCAAAACTAGGCGATCGCTTCCACTACCACCTTCCCCCCTACAACAGCGCCGCAAATCTCTAAAGTAATTTGCTGCTTGCAGTAGTCATTTTCTAAGAGCTGAGAATTTCAGAAACTTGGTGGTTGATGAGAGGGATGCCACTTGATTGGAGCAGAACGTTCTAAACCAACCCCCAATCGCAAGCAGTCTTAAAGCCCAGAGCAGTTTGCTTCTCCGTTAAGATAAGAGAAGTTTCTTGCGCTTTGTATCATGTTAGAGGCTCTGCAAACCCAACTGTATCAGCTAGAGCAACTAGCCGATGGGCTGGTGGTTCATCAACTTCAGCATCTTACTCCGATTAGTGTGGGAGTAATCTTTCTAGCGGGTTTGCTGACCAGTCTTACCCCCTGCATGCTGTCGATGTTGCCGCTGACGATTGGCTACATCGGTGGCTATGAGGCCAAAGGCCGCTTGCAGGCGGCGCTGCAATCTACCTGGTTTGCCTTAGGATTAGCCACAATGCTAGCGATTATGGGGGTTTTGGCAGGTTTGTTGGGTAAAATTTATGGGCAGATTGGGTTTGGTCTGCCGATTGTTGTGAGTGCGATCGCAATTGTCATGGGGCTGCACTTATTAGAAGCGATTCCCCTACCGTTGCCCTCACTAAATTCCACTGGCTGGATTTCTCAAGACCTCCCTGCAGGGCTACGCTCCTATTTATTGGGCTTCACCTTTGGGCTGGTAGCCTCTCCCTGCAGTACCCCGGTGCTAGCATCGATTTTGGCTTGGATTTCGACCACGAAAGATCCCCTCTTGGGTACGGTGCTGCTTTCTGCCTACGCAGTCGGTTATGTTGCTCCCTTGGTGCTAGCCGGCACGTTTACAGCATCCATTAAACAGATGTTGGAATTGCGCCGCTGGTCTGGCTGGATTACCCCTACCAGTGGAGCCTTGCTAGTGGGGTTTGGGGTATTTTCCCTGGTGTTTCGCTTGAGCGATGGGCTTTAAAACATAGCTATGAGCAACTTTTCTGTGACTACAACGCTCAGCCGCTGGTGGACTGTATTACGCTACTACCTGAAGCGCGAGTTGATTCCAGTCGTGGCGGATCTGCGTTTGGCGATCGCCTTACTGCTGGTAATTGCTCTGGTCAGCATTTCTGGCACTGTGATTGAACAAGGGCAATCCACCGGTTTTTACCAGGCTAACTATCCCGAAAGTCCGGCTCTATTTGGGTTCCTAACCTGGAAGCTGATTCTCACCCTGGGGTTTGACCATGTTTACCGCACCTGGTGGTTTTTGGCCCTGCTGATTTTGTTTGGTTCGAGTTTGACTGCTTGCACATTCCAGCGGCAAATTCCAGCCCTGCGCTGGTTTTCTCGTACTTGGAATTTTTATACCCAGCCTCGCCAGTTTCAAAAATTTGCCCTCAGTGCCGAGTTACCAGCTTTACCCTTAGAGTCGGTCTTGTCGCTGTTAGAGCAGCGGCGCTACCGGGTATTTCGCCAGGGTGCTTGCCTCTATGCCCACAAGGGCTTGATCGGGCGGATTGGCCCGGTTGTGGTGCACGGAGGTATGTTGGTCATTCTACTAGGGGCTGTGATTGGCTCTATGACTGGGTTCATTGGGCAGGAAATGGTTCCCAGCGGGGAGACCTTTCAGGTGCGCAACATCACTGATGCTGGCATGTGGGCGGCTCCCCAAATCCCCAAAGATTGGTCGGTCAGGGTTAACCGCTTTTGGATTGATTACACTCCCGCCGGGGAGATTGACCAGTTCTACTCTGACCTGTCGGTGTTGGATCAAGCTGGGCAAGAGGTCAAGCGAGAAACGATCCATGTGAATCAACCTCTCCGCTATAAGGGGGTCACTCTTTACCAGGCCAGTTGGGCGATCGCGGCAGTACAGGTTAAAGTCAACAACAGCCCGGTGTTTCAGTTGCCGATGGCACTGCTAGATGCCCCCAATGCCGGTCGAATTTGGGGTACCTGGGTACCGACTAAGCCTGATTTGAGCGATGGAGTTTCGCTGGTTGCCAGGGATTTGCAAGGGATGGTGCTGATTTATGATAGGGCTGGCAAATTGGTGGGTACGGTGCGCCGTGGCATGGCTACGGAGGTAAATGGGGTACGTCTTGCCCTGGTAGATTTGGTCGGCAGTACGGGTTTGCAAATTAAGGCCGATCCTGGTATTCCGATTGTGTATTCAGGGTTTGCGTTATTGATGATAGGGGTGTTAATGAGTTATGTTTCCCATTCCCAACTTTGGGCATTAGAAGCGGAGGGTAAGCTTTATATTGGTGGCAGAACCAACCGTGCTCAGGTAACTTTTGAACGCGAAGTGCTGGCAATTTTAGAGCAATTGGACGCGACCCAGGGGTTGCCCCATCCAGAGATGGTGGGTTCTTAGCGGTTGCTCGCTTTTCTGACCCGCACTGAATTGAGCGAGGAAACCGATGAATAAATCTTCCTTACAAGCTGCTCAAGCCTCTCAGGGGGCAGTTTTTGAACGAGGGATCCCTGTTAGTTTTGGCAATGATAGGGTGGCACTACAGGCGGCGCAGGCAGGAGTCGCCCTCTGCGATCGCAGCCACTGGGGGCGATTGCAACTGACTGATGCAGATCGCCTCAATTTTTTGCATAACCAGAGTACCAACGATTTTAAGACGCTCCAACCTGGGCAGGGCTGCGATACCCTGTTTGTCACTTCGACGGCTCGCACCATTGATCTAGCCACTGCCTATGTTTTAGACGCGGTAGTATTGGTGCTAGTTTCGCCGCAGCGGCGCACCTATCTGTACCAATGGCTCGATAAATATATTTTCTTTGGAGATAAGGTTAAACTCCGGGATGTCACTGAGCAAACGGCTTGCTTTAGCCTATTCGGTCCTGGTAGTGATGCGCTATTGCAGCAATTGGGCGGGCGGTCTCTGGCAGGGCAACGCTACGCCAGCCATGAGCTATGCACCCTGGCGCAAACTGAAGTGCGCGTGGCGGTTGGTAGTGGCCTAGCTACTCCTGGCTACACACTGTTTTTGTCAATCGAGCAGGCGGCGGCTGTGTGGATCGGGTTGGTAGAAGCCGGGGCTGTGCCCCTGGGTGATCTCCTGTGGGAAACACTCCGAATCCAGCAGGGCCGCCCAATGCCCGACCAGGAGCTAACGGAAGACTATAACGCAGTTGAAGCCTGTCTCTGGCAAGCAATTTCTTTGAATAAGGGTTGCTATATTGGTCAGGAAACCATTGCTCGCCTGGATACCTATAAAGGGGTCAAACAACAATTGTGGGGCCTGCGGCTAAACCAAAAGGTGGAACCGGGAACCCCGCTCACCGTCAATGCTGAAAAGGTCGGCATTTTAACCAGCCTGACTGAGTGGGAGGGGCAAATTTCGGGGCTAGGCTACGTGCGCACCAAGGCTGGTGAAGCTGGGTTAACGGTCGAAGCGGGCACAGCTCAAGCTACCCTGGTGGAGGTTCCCTATTTGCGCCGCGATCGCCATTTCTGAGTCCATGAGACCTGCCTTTGATGAAATTGTTCTATCACCTGACTGGAATACGCCTCGGTTGGCTGTTGACAGCAACAGCAGTGAATGTGCTTACTACAACCAATCTGGCATCTCCCCCCTTCTCCTTCTCCCAACCTCTGAATGCCAACAACTGCCTCAGTCTGGCGGATCCCAACAAGGCCAACATTGCCTGGGAAGCGCTACAAAACCCCATCCTACAGTTTGAGGATGTCGCTGTAAAAGATATGACCATTCTGCTGGCCCAGGGTACCTGGCATTTGCTGTTTAGCCACATTAGCGACAATCCCTTTCGCTTCCAAATTGGCTGGGTACAGAGTCAAGATTGGTCAGATTGGTCAACTTCGCAGTTGAAGATTTGGGATCGGCCTACAGCCGGTGGTTTAGCCTCGCCAGAAATTGTCCAAGCCCCCGATGGGACTTATGTGGTGGTGTTTAATTCCCACGCTTACGATTTGCGGGGCAACTTTGGGGAAATTCGCAACAAGCTCTATTACCGAACTTCACGCGACCTGCGAATCTGGAGCCCGATGAAGCGCCTGGCAGAAAATATCTGGAATGATGCCCGCGATCGCTTGATTGATGCAGCGATCGCCTATACAGAAATAGGGGTTGTTCTGGCCGCTAAGCGAGAACAGACCTTTTACCTTGCCCTGTCACCCAACGGTTCCCTTGATGGCCCCTGGCAGGAAATCGGCAAACCCAAACTGCCAGGGCTAGAAAACTATCAGATGCTCAAGATTGATGGCGTCTGGCACCTGCTCGGTACCACCCTCAAAAAACCAGAGGGCTACGACCGCGACCATTTGCCAGTTCTCTATCGCCTCACGGGAGCAGCCAGCGACCCTCAGAGCTGGCTAAAGTGGGATCGGGTTGCCATTCTGGATGTCCCTGAAGAAAGCTGGAATCAGGGCTATGAACGAGCCAACTCAGCCCACCTCTGCGATGCTCGCGCTGCCGATGGCCACTTCTATTTGTTCTATGCGGGGAGCAATGAGGGCGATACCTTTGCCGGGCGGGGTCACGCCAAGATTGGGGTGGCACGAAGTCGAGACTTGCAGACCTGGCAGGTTCCTGAGAAAAAGTAGGAGCATAGCAGAACAAACCCAGGTTAAGACATTTGCTTAGGGATATCTACAGGTTGTTGAGGACTGAGCACAGTCGTTTCCCAGAGCGACATGAAACGCGTAGTCTTCATCAGAGAAAACCTACTCAGCGGATACATTGTTTTCTAGAGAGTGCCTCAGTGCTAAACTTGCCAGAAAAAAAAGACCAGCAGAGCTGGTCATGAAATCTTCCACGTTGTTCTCTTGATGGGAGGAGAACCCGTCTGCACGTTCCCAAACAAGCAGAGGGCACATTCGTTTTACTCCCTGATTGAATATTGTAACAAGAGACACACTCCTTTTGTTAGGAAACTTCACGGTTCTGTGACATTGTTTTTTTTAATGATGCTGCAGCCCCTGATTAGGAAGACATCGCGAACTGGGCATGGCGAGGAGGACTTCCCCAAATCACCTGTTCCTGTTTGTACACAGTCATGCCGGGTTTTGCCCCTTTCGGTTTGTAAACAAATCTTGGCTTTGTGTAAACGACCGGCACCTGCTCACTCTGGCGGGCGCGACTATGGTAGGCGGCAGCATCTGCCGCAAACTGTAAGTCTAATGGCTCAGGACTGGTGCCAGGTGGCAGTCGTAGCAAAACATGACTACCCGGTATTTCTTGGGTATGAAACCAGAGATCATAGTCATTTGAGACGCGAAAGGTAAGGTCATCATTTTGGCGATTATTACGCCCGACCAAAACCTCTAGACCGTTGGGTGAACGATACCGAAACGGCTGGCTGGTTGTATCGGTCTGTCGCGATCGCCCCCGATAGCGGCTATCCGCCAGATAATTTTGCTGAATCAATTCATCCCGAATTTCTTCCAGAGTCTCCAGGTCGGCTGGCTGCTGATAATCGGCTAGCTCACCTAAAGCAACCTCGACCTGCTCTAGATAGTGAATTTCGGTTAATACATCGGTTAACAAAGGTTCAATTGCCCCTCGCGCTCGGCGTAACTTTTGATGCCGCTTGTACAGGGCCTGAGCATTTTGCACCGCGTTTTTAGTGGGATCCAAGGAAAGGGTGACCGGTGCTCCTGTAATAAAATCTGCCAGGACGATCTCCGTCATTCCCAGTCGCCACTCTTGCAAATGAGCCATTAACAAATCCGCTTGCTGGCGGTACTCCTCTGCCCGATCAGACTGACTCAAACGGGTAGTAAAATCCGCTGCTTTAAGCCGAAGTTTTTGCAGTAAATGGTTAATCTTTTGGCTCAGTTGGTGACGTAGCTGGCTAAATTCTTGCTGGTTAAGCTGTTGAGTATAGTAGCGGTCAATCAGCACATGTACTGAGTCGCAAGGTTCATCAATCTCCCAGCCCAAGACGGTATAGCCTGTTGGCGTAAAACCTGGGATAAAGGCGGCAGTCTGGAGCCGGGTCAGCCAATCTTGCCAACAGTCAAACAGGGTTTGCCAATTCTGGGGGGTGAGGCTTTCTGGCAATTGCTGAGGGTCTAACTTTGCTTGCCGTAACATCGCCAACACCAGAGCAGAACTTAACCCACGGTAACTCTTTAGGAGGTTTTTTTGCAGCGGTGCATTAATCAGGCTGACCCGCTCTTGCCAGTGGGCCAAATCTTCCTCCAGGCTCGGGGCTGGGTCGGTCAAGCGCGGCGGTACTTCATAGGGCTGCCCCGTCAAAATCGGGCGCACACTCGATTGTTGAGCATTCACCTGGTGGGCCGCCGTTACGATTACATTGTCTTTATCTGTCAGAATCACGTTACTGTACTTACCCTGAATTTCGGCGTAGAGATGCCAGAGGGGTGCCTCCCCAGGGCGTTGACCAAATTGCAGATCTAACACACGCTCCCAGGGGGCGATCGCTGCAATTTCTACTAGCGCTAAGTTCCCTAGCTGATGTCGCAGTTGCTGGCTAAAAGTAAAGGTATCAGGCGTACGGGGCGGTGGCGGCCCGATGCTAATCCGAGCTGCCTGGGGATGCCAGGACAGCGTTAACCACCCCTTGCGATCAATCGTGCGGAGAGCAAGACAAATCGTGTAAGCATCTCGCTGATAAACCTGCTCAAGTCGAGCAGGCAGCCAATTTGTCTGCAACTCGGCACAAATAGCCGTTAGCGTCGTAAAATCTATCGGTTGCACAAGCCAATCACCCTCCAGGGCTTTCGTATTTTCTCTGTTGCGGTGATATTTTTAAAATACGTGGCCTTTCCCTATCCAGAAAAAGTGCAAAATAGCATCGGCGTACATGCCCACTGTTTTGCAACTTTGACAACTTATCTTGGGGTGAGTTCTGCAAACGTTTCGCTCTATCAGGTGCGCCACAATTTAAGCATGAAACTAATTAACATTGGGTTCGGTAACATCGTTTCTGCTAGCCGGGTGGTTGCCATTGTCAGTCCAGAGTCAGCTCCTATTAAGCGTACCATTGGGGATGCCCGCGAGGCCGGGCTATTGATTGATGCCACCTACGGCAGAAGAACCCGGGCTGTCATCATCGTGGACTCTGGCCATGTGGTGCTTTCAGCGATTCAGCCCGAAACGATCGCCAATCGCTTTATGGGTAGTAGTAAGGAAAGCGAACCATAGCCCTCGAAGCTGATTACCAGTCAGATCTGACCTTGTGAAAACTCCTCCGGAAAAAGTCCTGCCGCTTAAACAAAAAACCTGACTCAGAGCTTGTTAAGCGAACTCACCTCGCCCCTCACCCACTATCTCTATAACCCCACCACATCTTGCAAATCAGCCGCATCTAAATCTACGACATCCAAATCAGCCTGCGTCAAATCCGCCCCTCTCAAAGAAGCCCCCCTTAAATTCGCTCCCCGCAAATTTGCAAAACATAACTTTGCCCCTCGGAGATTAACTCCCTGCAGATCAGCGCCCCCTAAACTGGCACGACTCAGGTCAGCCCAGGCAAAATCAGCCCCCTGCAATAGGGCCGATTGCAAGTCGGCGCGCACCAAATAAGCCCCCTTTGCTTGCGCCGCCACCAACCGAGCATTGACTAGATTCGTCTGATAAAGATGCGCCCCTGCCAGCTCCGCCTGATAGAAATTGGCATAACTACAGTTAGCATCTGCCAAATTTGCTCTTAACAAAGTAGCGCGGCTAAAATCAGCCCGCCCGGCGATCGCCCCTCCTAAGTCAGCCTCACGCAGATTGGCATCGGTTAAATCCGCACCAATTAGATTAGCCCCGCTCAGGTTGGCATGGGTCAGGTTAGCCTCCATCAGGCTAGCCCCCATCAGATACCCAGAACGGATATCCGCAGTCGGTAAGTTTACCTTGACAGCGAGCGCATTTCCTAACTCAGCAAAAGAGAGATCAGCTCCAGCTAAGTTTGTTGAGTTTAGCCGCACTCGATTCAAAAGTGCTTTTGACAACTTAACCTGAGCCAGCTCTAACCCGGTCAGATCCGCGTCAGTTAAATTTACTTGTCCATGGATTGTTTCGCACCAGGCATTCCAGACATTAACCCCCCGGTACAACTGCGCTAAGTGCTCTGAATTTGCCATAGGCCATTTTCAAGCTCACTCTCGCCGACCTGTTAAAGATTGATCTCGTCCTCCCAGACTCTCCATTGCGCCTAAAACAGCGTGGGAAGCCGCAATAATATCGCGCTCTTCACCCCCCAAATACAAACGCCCAAAACTACCAACAGCTGAGATCTGCAAAATATTGATCAACGCCGCTTTCTCCGCTTCGTTGGCCGCCAGAGCAGCATAGGCAGCTGGCTCAACTTCAAAAACATAAAGGGTTTGCCCCGAGATGATCATTTGACCACGCCGGTTGCGATTGATGAGTTGAGTATGATGAGGATCAATGTTACGAATAATTTGGCTAGAAAGAACCCTGGGCTTCAGGGCATCCTGACGGCTCACACCCAGGGCAGCTAAAATTGCCCGCCCTGCTGCTTGCAGTTCACCCTGATTGGTCGAATGCAGTTCTAACAAGCCATAGAGGCGCTCTACCACAAGCACCCCCGGACGCACAACGGCCGCCTTCAGCGCAATATCGGTAATGCGATTGATTTCGATTCCAGGGGACACCTCAACCCAAAGGGAAGCATCCCCCTGTAGAGGTAAAAAACCCAGAGCCACCGTCCCCATGTAAGCAGCATGCTGGGGTTGGAGGCGGTCAATATAGACGTAGCTGCGTAGGTCAATCCCCACAAGTTATTCGTAAGACAAAACACAGCTAGTATAAGAGTTTCTGGTAACATCTGGCCAGCCGCAGCAAGCAAAATCAGCGATTCTCAGCATGAGAATAATTCTCGCCCAGATGGCCGATTGCGATCGCCCTCAATGGCTGAAACCGTTCTTCTGGTTGAAGAAATTGAGCAAAAAGCGCTGACAGGCCCTCAAGTCAGTTCAAATGGTGCAAAATGCAGGGCTAAATCAAAATCAGCAGCCAATAAAAACGAACCTTAGCCGCGAACCACCTGACAGCGTCATTGCATCCTCACTGAAAAGGCGCTTTAAAGAGGTAATATTTTGATCCTCAACCCGCAGGAACTTCCCCCCTAGCCTCTGCGTACCGCTAACGCAAAAAAAGGAGAAAGCGCCTAGCAGTCTCCCTCTTCAAGAAACCTAGGGGGAGCATAAACATTGAACCATCGCAGAAGACTTCTAAAACATCCGCCTAGCGCATATCTGGAAAGCATCAAAATCACCCCACCGACCCCTAAAATTCGGCAACATTATAAGAAACTACCTGGTTTGAGTTGTATGAGCGGCGAACACTGGCGTGAACCATTACCCAGGAACCATTACAAGCCCGGAGACATTGTTCAATCCCCCGGCAATAGTTTCGCCTACGAAATTTTGAGTTATCCCTTTTGTCGCTTGTATTGGGGAAATGGCAAGCCTGAGCCTGACATGATTGAATCGGCCTGGCAACCCAAAAATCCAGCTCAACCAGAATTAGGTTGGAAAAAGCGAGGCGCAAACTTCTTAAGCTACCGAGTTCGTTTGCTGGAAGGAGAGCGCGAATTTGAGTGGACAGATCGCGGCCTTAAACGATCGACCTTGAACCCTGCCCCTGACGATATTTCCCTAGCTAAGTGGCTTAACGAATAAACAAAAGCACGCTAAGGAAATTTTTTTCCCGATCACCCTATCAGCAGGTCGGCGTCATTCACTCTTAAGAAGAGATGGGAGCATGGTTTGACGCATGAGGTTGTCTTCCCCAAAATCATCTTGCGTTTAATAACACCCAACTACTGATTGCAGGAATAATATAGCTTTGGTCAGAAAGCTTAGGACAAAACCAAGTGCGAGTGCATCCGAGTTTTGCAAATCAGCCCTCATCCCCCAGCCCCTTCTCCCAAAATTGGGAGAAGGGGAGCGAGATCAAAGTCCCTCTCCCAAAATTGGGAGAGGGATTTAGGGTGAGGGCTACAAAAGTGGGATGCACTCACCAAGTGCTCACTCGCCAATGCTGGGTCGGCTTTCTGACGCGCCGTCGCTTTAAGAATCGTGGCAACAGCTATACGACCTTACTGTCTTGGCTGAAATCCCACAAAAAAACCCAGCGACTGCCGGGTTCGACGAAATAACAAGGTCTTTGGAAAATCGAACAGGAAAATCTATACCTAGGTTGCCCGTCGAACATCGCAGGTCAGAGGACAGGAAGCATAAACCGAGGTTGCCGCTACATCTGCCTCGCCATGCAACCAGCGTAACCACTCAACTTCTTGGGGATGAACTCCCTTCAGCGTTAGTAGTGCGGCTCCAAATAAAACGGAGAAAACATTAATCCCCAGAATGCTGCTAGCTACAATCAGCACCCCCGTTGCAGGCATAACAGATTGCAAAACAATCGCCGCAAGGGAGCCAATAATCACCATCAAAATGACCAAAGGAAAGCCTACAATCAGCAGGCAAACAGTTAATGTAAAAGTCCATATTAAAAAGCTTCTGAGCATCAAAAGGTAGTACACCTTTTTGAAGCTCTGGCTCTGAGATAACGCCATGCCCCTACCTCCAAAAGAATTATTGAATTAAGCAAAAATACCTTATTGCTTTCCCCATTTAGGGTATTGCCTTCCCCTTTTGGGGAATTTGTTCCATTAGTATAGGAAAACCACGGAAGCTTGATAAGTGTTTGTTGGATAAATTTACAGTGTTTTTTTGTGAATCCTTCCGGAAACCTGATGGAATTTGCATTTTCAGACAATTCAGCTGATTTTTCCTCTACCAATCTGAGTAACGAGTTTTTCACATCTTTAGATGCTAAGTATTTATACTTTCTCTGCAAATCACTAGGGAAGCCCTGGTTTTACTGTGATCCCATCTTTTTTTACCTCAACTCAAGTCTGATTTTCAGGGTTTTCAGTGGTCTCTTATAGAGCCTGTGGATATAAGAAGTCTTGAAAAGTTGTCGGGCTTCTTGCATGTTTAGAACTTCTTTTTAGCGAGTAAATAAAGCCTAAAAATCGCCTGTTCAGGCTTTTTGCTTAATGCCTGCAGCGATTGTTGCTTCAGATCTGATTGGCAAATATTCAACGCTAGTACAATCTAGATTTCTCTTTTGGTTCAGCTTACAGAAACCTGATGAAACAAAGGTTTTAGGCCGTTCTCTGGAATGAGACTGATTTGACTTTTGTCGCACTAAGCAAGTGTGCCAAGACTCTTGTATAGGAGTTACAAGAAGTGCGTATGGCGGCTTTACCCTCAGTGAGGGGTTCCACATCAACGTAATGTCCTAACCTTAATTTATAGCGCCCTATCGCTTAGCAAGCTGCCCCAAAGGAACGTTTGCTAAAAATCCGGTGGTTAAAATCGCAACCAGCATTGCCATGCGGAATTCAAAACACTAAAGGCACAGTGAAAATTCCCAGTGCATCGGTTTTTAAGCTTCCTAAACAGCAGGCTGATCGTCGCTGTAGTGGACTCGATGACAATCTGTGTAAACTTAAGGCAATCGGGGGGCCGGTAAATTGGTGGGTTTAGTTCATGCGCCGAACGGCAACCCTAGCGCTCTACTTTTCCAGGTGATCTCACCAAGGGGTATCCATTAAGATCAGGGAGAAGATAGGATCAAGGGCTGAGGAGTTGTTGTGTGAGATGGGGCCAACGAGTACTAAGTCAAGCTTTGATTGATTGGTGGAGGATAGCACCCGCCTTCCATGAGATCTGCTTGTACTGGATAGGGCTGCTTTACCCAGCTGACGCCGCTATCATTTTGTTGAGTCTTTACCTGATAAAGAAATCGCGGCAATTGCGAGGTTTGCCATATTTGCCTAGATTTAAGGAACTTATTTTCTCAAAATTGGCTCACTGTATATAGCAATCCGCATTGTGCTAGTTCACTCGGTGTCACATTCTTAAATATGATTCGCTCTGCTTCTATCTTTAAACGGCTGCCTGCAACTATGTTTTCTAAACTGACGCTACTCGGTTGTTTTGCGTTCACCTGTGTGTTTGCGCTGGAGGTTTCTGTTCAGGGGCGATCGCCCATCTTACAGGTAGGTGCCCTTACCTATGCCCAGACACCAGAACAAATCAGCGAATACGCCCGTGTGGCTTACCAGATTGAACAAATTCGGCGGCGCAACTATGCCCAGGCAAAGCGCATCCTTGGGGGGAATGTACCTGAAGATGTCTGTACACAACCCAACATCCCCAATGCTGTGAAAGGGATTTGTGACGACTTTTCTCAGCAAGCTGCCAAAATTATCGAACGCAGTGCTCTCACTCCTGCCCAATTCAATGACATCACCCGTCGGCGCGATCGCGACCCTAATCTGCAGCGCCAAATTCAACAAGAAATTATGCGCTTACAAAAGGCTAACTAAAGATTCGTTGAACATCAACCATCAGCCCTCTGCTGGTTGATGGGAGTCTTGTAGGGGTAGAGGTCAAGACAGCCTCCAAGTTTGTTTCAGGGATTAGGGCAACGTTCTCTGGCCAGAGGGAAGTCCCGTTTCTTCTAAAGAACGTGTAAAAATTCAGATTTTGTGGCAGGATGACGGAGACGGTTGTTCAGAAAACACCATGTCTCGTTACACTTGTTTGCTGACTTTGGGGAATCCTTTAGAGGACTTACAACAAACTCTTCTGGATGCCATTAAAGGCTGTGGGTACGACATCATCTACCAGACAGATGACTATTTTATGGCGCGGGAGATTCCTGGAAACGTAACCTTTGCCAAACTTGTCACCATTGAGGCGCTCATTGACCGAACGATGGCGACAGAAACGACTGTGCGCATTAAGATGGTCATCAAAAATGAAGAACTTCCTTTGGCCCTTGAAAACCACTGTAAGCTGCAGTTTGAGGTAATTAGCAAAGCCATTACCAGCAATCCTAAATTGCAACTGATTGAGTCTGTTTTGGGTTGATGACTGGCAGTTGCACTCCTGATTGCCTGACAAAACGACTGAAACCCCTGATATTTCTTGCTTATAGCTGACGACTAAAGTCGCGCCTACACCACTGCATTCCGCCGCGGCGGACTGGTCTATCAAGGGGGTTGTAACCTGCACAGGGGGAGTTTTACGGAATAACAGGTTCACTGATGAACAGGTTACCGATCAACTAAGGCGGGCAGTCTTAACTTGATGATCTTGACCTGGGAATGTGGCTTGAACCAAGCCAGTGTATGGGTGAGGTTCAATTAACTTGCGGCTGGGTATAGCAGTCGCCGTGAGAAATATCGCGATCGCGAGTCAGGAAGCCTAGCCAACATCGATGTTTGAGCGCTTAGTTTTGGCCTCAGCTCTCTGACCAAAGCTACAAGAACCCCAGGATGAAGCCTCTTCCCTGCCTTGCTGCTTGTAGAGCTTTTGGAACTTGGTCTCCCTCTGTATCAGGGAGTAGCCCATGCCGAGCCTCGCCAGATCACCCCCGTTCCAGGGTGGCAAAAATCTCATCCAAAATCGATTGCGCACCCTGCTGGCGAAGCTTTTGGGCTAAGGCTGTGCCCAAGCTCTCGGCTTCACTCACCAGGCCAGTGACGCTATCCTTCACCAGGGTTTGGCCATCCAGACTGGCCACAACCCCCTTGAGTGTGAGGGTATCACCTGTAATTGTGGTATCGACTCCAATTGGTACTTGGCAGCCTCCTTCCAGATCGCGCAGAAAGGCCCGCTCAGCATAACAACGAGCCGCTGTTTCCAGATGGTGCAAGGCTTGCAGCAGTGCCAATACCTCGTCATCATCAGCGCGGCACTCGATTCCCAGAGCGCCTTGCCCCACAGCATGGAGCGACACTTCTGCAGGAATCACTTGATGAACGCGATCGCCCATGCCCAAACGCTGCAAGCCCGCTACCGCCAAAATCAGAGCATCATACTCTCCGGCATCTAGCTTGGCCAGGCGGGTATTGAGATTGCCCCGCACATCCTTAAACGTGAGATGGGGATAGTAATGCCGCAGTTGGGCCAACCGCCGCAGAGAAGAAGTACCGACTACGGCTCCTTCTGGCAGGGTATCTAGTTGTTTATCCCGATGTTGAGTGTGCACCACTAGAGCATCGGCAGGGTTTTCGCGCTCTGTCACACATCCCAGCACCAGACCCTCTGGCAGGCGAGTGGGTAAATCCTTCAGAGAGTGAACGGCGAAGTCGATTTCCCCAGCGAGCATCCCAACTTCTAGCTCTTTGGTAAACAGCCCCTTATCACCGATTTTTGCCAGAGCTACATCCAGAATCTTGTCTCCCTGGGTGCTCATAGTGTGGACTTCAAAGGTGCGATCGGGGAAGGCTTTTTGTAGCTCTGCCTGCACCCAGTGGGTTTGCACCAGAGCAAGCTGGCTCTTGCGAGAGCCAATCCGAATAACGCGAGTTGAGGAAGCCATTTCAGGGGATGCGGTCAGGGTCATACTTTAGAAAAGAAAACTAGGAAGAGAAAAGAAAACTAGGAAGGAAAACCAAGTCGGTACAGTCACTTTACCCACATTACCGTAGTGGGTCGCCGAGCAGAGCGCGAAATTGAGCTAAGACTGTTACAGATAATGAAGTTATGTCATCTGAATTGCGGTGGCCCCCAACTCTCCGACTAACTCAGCAATCCTTGTTTGATCAATGTTGGATTTTGTCGAGCATGCGCCTCGGCTAATTTCCCGTAAAGTTGCTAG
>Ga0272446_1004432_pt1 | contig 16628 bp, 15 predicted proteins | sample YNPCB0061_FD_194587 | JGI IMG/M metagenome (GOLD analysis project Ga0272446, IMG submission 194587) | Hot spring microbial mat communities from Yellowstone National Park, WY, United States - YNP-CB-006-1 | ecosystem: Environmental > Aquatic > Thermal springs > Hot (42-90C) > Sediment | place... | reverse complement strand
TTTCCCGTTGGAGAAATTGTTTTTAATGACGCATTAAATGTTGTGAACTGGCAAAAGGAAGAGACTGGAAAAGAAAAAAAAGAAAATGTTGCAAACAAGAAGCTTGCCCCTCGTTTTTTGTGGAGTTCTGCTCTTAGAGATACTACCATATCAATCGCTACAACAGACGTGAATGGAGAAAAACTTTTTATTGCTGATGCAGATGGTGATATCCATGTTTTTGACATCCAATCAAAAGATTATGAGGGAAAATTGAGATTTTTGAAAAAACCGATAAAGTTTATGAAGTCGCTAAAAAATGGTGGTTTAATAATTGTTTATGACAATAGTGTAATATATTATATTGAACGCTTTAAAGTGCCTTTTTTCTCGTTTTTACAAGATTTAAAAAGTTCATATCGTGAAAAAACAAAAACAAGAATACCCCTTAATTTTATCAGTTCCTTTAGTGTTAACGAGAGTGAGGATAAGCTGCTGTTATCAGGTGATCACAAGACGATTGTAGTTCTTAATCTGCCAACGTTATCTTATACGAAACTTGGTGAGGAAAGGCTTTTTATAGAGTTTGCAGACTTTATCGACGATAACAGCATAATATACATGACGTTAAAAGAACGGGGCTATTTTGAACAAGGGACAACTTTTCGTAATCACTTTAACTTTATGGCAAACTATTTTGACGTAAGGAGGGAAGCCGTTGCTTCACCCTCAGGCAGATTTTTAACAAGGGTTTCGGACAAAGGCACCCTTGATATCATTGATTTTGATGTTCCAGCACTTTTAGCAAGTATCGGGTTAGAAACTAAAATGTTCGGGGAACTTTTTTATGGTAATGATAACAGAACGTTGATAATTACCGATAAAAAAAGAGAAAGAGTTTCTTTGTATAGGCTGGAAGAACAAAAACATTAGTATTCTCTTGTCTATCGTCCTTTACTTCTTTTAAGTTTATACGTTATTTTATTGCCTAAAAGACCACTTAAATGTAAAATTTTTGTATGCTGAAAAAAATTATTTTTCACGGTCAGGTTGATGAGCGTGTTCATTATGTATTTTTGGCTTACGGTCATAATGTGCATGATAGAGCTTTTTATGCATACAACAAAGAAGATGGCGTTGAGAGATTTTTTTCAAAGGGTTTTGGTTTTACCCTTGATAAAAAAAGACTTAGCTATAAAGGCTTAGGAGGCAGTTTTTGCAAATACATGTTCGGTGTTGACAGGCCTTTTAAGGATTTAATTAAACTGGAAGTTAAAAACAGACTTGTGATGTTTGGGGCTACACAGAAAGGTCAAGATATCATTGAGTTTACTGACAATATTAGTGGTAGTGACAGCTATATAAACATCTTTAATGAAGGTAACGCAATCACAAACTACTATTTTATAGTTTTGGGAGATGATGATAGCAAGGATATTGGCAAAAAACAGGAGGAAATTTTAAAAAAAACAGGGAGGATACTGAAACGTACCTCTTTGGTCGAGGAAGAAAGCGACGAAGAGCTTCTTGAACTTATTTTTAAAAGTTTGGGCAAAACGGATAACCTTATCATAATGTTAAAGCTATATGATGGATTGGTAAAAGAGTTATGGCAGTTAATGTTAAAAAATGAACTTACAGATTATGACCAAAAACGGATAAAAGAGTTAGAGACCAAAGTTGATACCTATCAACTTGAGCGTATCAGGGTAGAAAGCACCTACCTGAAAGAAGAAAATCAAAACCTTGTTAACGAGTATGTTTCGGTACTGATTAATAGATTTAAAGGACAGGATGTTGAAGATGCAAAGCTTCAAAAACTAAGGTTAATTCTTATCAGAAATGGCATTCCTGCAAGCATACTTGATAATTTGGAAAGAAGCTTTGCTATCCCAGAGAAAGAAAGTAAACCAAAAGATATTCAGAGCTTGTTGTCCAACTTTATGGATACAGGTGAAATTTCCAAAGAAGATTTGCTAAAAATAATTTTTGCCAAAAGAGATTCTTTAAGATCCCGCGACTTAAGTTTTGAACAGTATTTTCTTGACGTTGGCAGACTTATTGATGAAAAGGTTTCTAAAGATGGCGACATAAGGTTACTCGAGGGGTTCAACACAATTATCACATATTTTGACAGATTTGATGCCACCCATCAATTAATAACAAAGATTGCCTTTGTCCCAGAGTTTTCTATTACAGAAAATCACCTAAGAAGTCTCACTAACAACTACATCATTTTTGAAGAGCTGAAGAAGAAACTTTTTTACGACCTCTTTCTTGAAGAAATATACAATGACCCCTACTTAACGTCCTTCGGTAGAAAAAGGATAAACTTTCTTGAAAATCAGATACCACTTATAAGCATGGACGAAAGCATGCTCATACCGAGCTATTATGCCTTAAAAGGTTTTATGACTGATGAAGTAATTTTTTATAAGGTTATCAAGATTATCAAGGATGAGTTCTGGGAGGTGTTTTCGCTTTGGGGGGAAAAAGAGATGGAAATGGATTACTATATAACAAAGGTTGAAGAGAAGCTAAAAGGTGAGATGGGCACTGATGTGTATATTTCAAAACAGCTATGGCAGGATATTTTTTGGCACATAAAGAAAGAGGTATTTTTTATCACACAGATACTACCGCGTATTTCTGATGAAAAAGAAAAGAAGTTAAAAGAGGATTTCATCGCCAACAGTGGTATGGACAGATTCTATATCGAAGAGCTCGAAAAGGCTTATCTTGCAAAACATGGAGCAAAATAAAGTATTTAAAACCTTCTTTGATTGTGTCAAAGACTATAACTTAATCACAAAAGGCGTAGATGACAAAATTTTAGTTGCCTGTTCGGGTGGCAGTGATTCTATGACATTATTAGACTGTCTGTATCGTATAAAGGACAGGTTTGCTACAAAAATTATACCTGTGCATATCAATCACCTGTTAAGGCAAGAAGCAACCAAAGAGGCAGAAGAACTTGCCAAAGAGATAAAAAGGCGGTATGGTTTAACACTTTTTGTGATTTCCTGTGATGTCAAAAAAAATGCGGCTTTAAAAAAAATTGGCGTAGAGGAGTGTGGAAGGAATTTAAGACTATATATTTTAGGTGAGGTTGCCCATAGAATTGGTGCTACAAAAATCGCTTTAGGTCACAACTTAAATGATCAGGCGGAAACACTACTTTTTAGAATGACGAGAGGTACTGGTTACAGAGGTTTATGTGGCATGAAACCGATTTCGGACAAATTTATTCGTCCACTACTATTTGTTGAAAAAGCCGAAATAGAAGCCTATGTAAAAGAAAACGGTCTTTTTTTTATCGATGATTACTCAAACTACGAACTTTGCTATGACAGGAATATTTTGAGGCATAAAGTTTTACCGCAGCTTGTGAAGATTAACAAAAGGGCAGTTAATCATTTAGTTGAATTGTCCAAAAAAAGCTGGGAGTTAGAGACCTTTTTAAGCAGACAGGTGAATGATATTATCGATGCAAATCTTATTGCTCAAAGTAGGGATTTTTTGGTGTTTCGAAGCAAGCTTCTGGAAAAGGATCAATTTTTAGCCAAAGAAGCTTTGAGGGCTGTTTATGAAAGGTTTAAAGGAAGCATAGCTGGCATTGACGCCGCCCACATCGAGAATTTTTACCTGAATGCCTTAGCAAAAAGGTTTTTTAAATTACAGTTTCCCCATGATGTTGTAATGATAAAATCTTCTGATATAATTTTCGTTAGTAAAAAGAGTTTTAATGTTCCAAAGTATGAGTTTTTTGCTAAGAATGGGATAAATCAATTACCCTTTGGTTTGGGAAAATTTGAGTTAAAAGCTTTAAAAGGAGATGTTTCTGCACTTACAATCAGGGGGTTTAGGGAAGGGGATATATACATGGGAAAAAAGTTGAAAACTTTGTTTTATGACGCCAAGATCCCTCAAGTTTTAAGACAGCTTGTTCCTCTGGTTGCTTTGGGAAACGAGGTGGTGTTTCTGCCACTGTGCGAGAAAAATGAAACTTTTTTTGAAAATTCAAGTTTAAGTTTTAAAATAAACTTTCTTGAAGGCGAATTATATAGTAAAATGATAAAAAGAGAGATTTGTAATAAATCAGCAAGTTAAAGCCTTAGTTTCTTACAGAAGGCATTTTTGCAAATAAAGTTAGGAGTTTTTATGAACAATGCTTTTAGGACTTTGGCAATATGGGTTTTGATATTGTTATCTCTCATGTTGCTTTTTAACTATTTTAATCAACCCACTGTGAAGGTCAGTAAAATACTTTATAGCGATTTTCTTCTTGATGCTGAAAAAGGGACTGTTGATTCTGTGGTGATACAGAATCAGAAGGTTTCAGGTAAGTATAAAGATGGGTCTGAATTTAGAACATATTTGCCACCCGACCCTGAAGTTTTTAAGATACTGAGGGAGAAGGGGATTAAGGTTGAAGTCAGGCCTGAAGAAACGGGCTTTTGGCAGAATGCCCTTATATCTTGGCTGCCGATGATACTTTTTATAGCGGTTTGGATATTTTTTATGAGGCAGATGCAAGCAGGGCAGGGGAAGGCACTATCTTTTGGCAAAGCTCGTTTCAAGACACAATCTGACAGCAAAAACAAGGTTACTTTTGCAGACGTTGCAGGTATAGACGAGGCAAAGGAAGAACTTAAAGAAATCATAGATTTTCTTAAGGATCCTAAAAAATTTACGCGTTTGGGTGCCAAAATTCCTAAAGGTGTTTTGCTTGTGGGCTCTCCAGGAACGGGTAAAACATTGCTTGCTAAGGCAATCTCTGGAGAGGCTGGCGTGCCTTTCTTTTCTATATCAGGCTCGGATTTTGTTGAAATGTTTGTAGGAGTTGGGGCATCACGGGTGAGAGACCTTTTTGATTCTGCGAAGAAAAATGCACCATGTATAATCTTTATCGACGAGATAGATGCCGTTGGCAGGCAGAGGGGAGCAGGTTTAGGTGGTGGTCATGACGAGAGGGAACAGACGTTAAATCAATTGCTTGTTGAAATGGACGGATTTGATCCCAATGTTGGTATTATTGTTGTTGCTGCTACAAACAGACCTGACATACTTGATCCCGCATTGCTAAGGCCTGGTCGCTTTGATAGACAGGTTGTTGTTCCAAAGCCAGACGTTAAGGGCAGGGAACAGATACTTAAAGTTCACACGGCTAAAATACCTCTTGCCGCCGATGTTGATTTATCTTTGCTTGCAAGGGGAACGCCTGGATTTTCTGGAGCAGACTTAGCGAATATGGTGAATGAAGCTGCCTTGTTGGCTGCAAGGATGGACAAAACCGAAGTTGATATGAAAACATTTGAGATGGCGAAAGACAAGGTTATGATGGGAACAGAACGAAGGAGCATGGTGATAAGCGAACAGGAAAAAAAGGTTACTGCTTATCATGAGGCAGGTCATGCCCTTGTTGCGAAAATGATACCAAATACAGACCCCATACACAAGGTTTCCATAATCCCGAGAGGGATGGCTTTGGGACTTACGCAACTTCTTCCAATTGATGATAAACACAACCATACAAAAGAGTATCTTGTTAATAATTTGGCTATTCTTTTAGGTGGAAGGGCTGCAGAAGAAATAGCACTCAACGAAATGACAACAGGAGCGGGCAATGACCTTGAAAGGGCAACCGAGCTTGCAAGAAAAATGGTGTGCGAGTGGGGAATGAGTGAAAAAATGGGACCTGTTACATTTGGTAAGAGAGGAGAACACATATTTTTAGGCAGAGATTTTGCCGAGCATAAAAACTATAGTGAAAAAACCGCTGTTGAGATTGATGAAGAGATAAGACGCTTTGTTGAAAGTAGCTACGAACGGGCAAAAAAGATAATTAATGACAACAGGGACAAGTTAGAAAAGCTTGTCGAAGCACTACTTAAAAAGGAAACGCTTGATGCAAAAGATATAGAAATGATTTTTTCAGGAGAAGCTGTTGTTTAATATCAGACTTGTGAATATTTTGAAGTGTTACGAAGCAAGAACTCAGATTGAAAAGATAGGTTCTGATCGCGGTGGTGTTGCAGCTATGTTCAGAAAAACACGAACTGTTAATCTGAAAATACATAATCTTAAACTACCGCAAGCCCACATTCTTAAACAGGAGATGCTTGCTATTGGTGGAGATACAGCCGTTGCCCGAGAAGTCCTTACAGGTGCAGTAGAAAGAACAGACGTGCTTGTTATCGGAACAGTCAAACAGTTGTATGAACTGTGTAGAAGGCTACTTTTGCAGCCATTTTCTATGAAAAAACTTTCGGCAGAAATTAAAGAGATTCTTTCGTATATTGAAAAGAAGGAGTTTGTCTGGAAGGTAAAAAACCGTGAAGTCGTTTTAGGTAAAAAGACGCTTTTGATGGGTATATTAAATGTAACCCCTGACTCTTTTTCTGATGGTGGAATGTATCAAACTAAAGAGCAAGCTGTAAAAAGGGCTATGGAAATGATTGATGAAGGTGTAGATATTATTGATGTTGGAGGCGAATCTACAAGACCCTTTGCAGACTTTATCCCTGCGGAAGAAGAAAAAAGACGCATCATACCCGTTATAGAAGAGATAAGAAAAAGAAACCCTGAAATTTTGATTTCTGTGGATACTTACAAGGCTGATACGGCTACAGCTGCTTTGACAGCAGGTGCAGATATTGTTAATGACATTAGTGGTCTTACGTTTGACGAAGGTATGAAGGATGTTGTGGCAAGGCATAATGCTGGACTTATAGTGATGCACACAAGGGGCAAGCCTCAAGATATGCAAAAAGATACAAATTATGAAGACTTTATGGAAGAGGTGCTTGGCAGCCTCTCTAATTCTATAACTATGGCAGTACAGGCAGGGGTAAGTAGGGATAACATAGTGGTTGATCCTGGTATAGGTTTTGGAAAGGCTTTTGAGCATAACCTTTTTATACTGAAAAATCTTGTTGAGTTTTCCATCTTTGGGTTGCCAATTCTAATAGGTCCATCAAGAAAATCGTTCATCGGAAAAATCACGGGCAAAGATGCGGCTTTTAGAGATGAGGGGACAATGGCTGCTATCGCTATTGGAATAGCAAATGGAGCTCATATTGTAAGGGTACACGATGTAAAAAAGGCAAAAGATATAGTTTTGGTTGCTGATGCGATAAAAAATGCAGAATTATTTTAGGAAGTATGAAGACCATTTTATACACCTTACGTTGGCAAGATCTATTAGATATCACTGTTATATCTTTTGTGATATACAAAATTCTCGTTTTTTTAAAAGGCACAAGAACACTTAAAATACTCGTAGCGATATCTCTGCTTCTGTTTGTCACATATTTTATTACCGATTTCTTTCAGCTTTCCACATTAAACTGGATACTTAGCAACTTTATCTCATCAATTTTTGTAATACTTGTAATAATATTCTCGCCAGAAATCAGACGTGGTCTTATGATAATGGGAAGGGGAGCAATCCCAAAAGCTACAAAAATAAATAAGCAGGAAGAAAGGTTTGATGAGATAATAAAGGCAACAAACTCTTTATCTTTAAGCAGAATCGGGGCTTTGATAGTTTTTCAAAGGGATGATGAACTTAAAGAGTATATGGAAGATGCAACAGTACTAAATGCTAAAATTACAAAGGAACTTATACTGTCAATATTTCATCCTGCAACACCTTTGCACGATGGTGCAATTATTATTAAAGACGGTTTAATTGTTGCTGCAGGTTGTTTTTTGCCACTAACTACACGAAGTGACTTGTCAAAAAGCTTGGGGACGAGGCACAGGGCAGCTATTGGCATTACTGAAGAAACCGATGCCGTATGTTTGGTTGTGTCTGAAGAGACAGGCAGTATTTCACTGGCAGTAGATGGCAAGATAACAATGAAACTCGAAACAGAGACTTTGGAAAGACTTTTGCACAAGCTACTTATAGGCAAAAGGGTTGTAAAAAAATGAAACTGACACAAAACTTTTACTTGAAACTCATTTCCCTTCTGTTAGGAATTACGCTATGGTTTTATGTTCAGGGGCGTGAAACCGTCGAAACATCAGTCAGGCTCTCTCTCTTTTTCTCAGATATACCTGAAAGTCTGTATTTAGAAGATGTATCTGCATCGGATATTACTATCTGGATAAAGGGAGCAAAGCCCGTAGTTTCACAGCTGATAAAAAGGGAAAATAAAGTTGACATCAGTCTAAAAGGTTATAAGGTTGGCAGGTATTCTTTGACATTAACCCCATTTATGCTTAATTTACCAAAAAATATCGAAATAATGCGTATTCAGCCTGACAAAATTTCCTTTAGAATTCAACCACTTTTAGAAAAAAAGGTGAGGGTAGCTCTCGACTATAAAGGAAGTCGTGCCTACGTAGTATCGCCATCTATTGTTGTTGTAAAAGGCGAGAGGAAGGTAGTTGAAAGTTTGGATAGTTTGGTTACCGAACCAATTGAAGATGTCACGGGGAAAAAGTATGTTATGGTAAAGCTCATCGTCCCATCAGGTAATGTGAAAGTATTCCCAGAAAGGGTTAAGGTTACGTTTAGATAAATTTTTTTAGGAGAAGATATGGCAAGGCTTTTTGGAACAGATGGTATAAGGGGTTTGGCAAACCAGTATCCTGTTACCCCTGAGGTAGCGTTAAGGGTAGGGCGTGCCTGTGGCTTTCTTTTTAAAAATATTGATAATAAAAGGCACAAAATACTTGTAGGGAAGGATACGAGGCTTTCAGGTTATCTTTTGGAGATGGCTATTGCATCAGGTTTGTGTTCAATCGGTGTGGATTGTGTCCTTGTAGGACCTATACCTACACCAGGTATTGCCTTTCTAACACAGAGTATCAGGGCTGATGCAGGAATAGTTATTTCTGCCTCACACAATCCTTACTTTGACAACGGAATAAAGGTGTTTTCTGGTGATGGCTTCAAACTAAACGATGATTTGGAGTTGCGATTAGAACAGCTTATCGTTACAGATGAGATAGATAATGTTAGGGTTTCCCATTTAGATATCGGAAAGGCGACCCGAATTGATGATGCTGCTGGTCGTTATCTTAGCTATTTAAAGACGACATTTCCTAAAGAATTAACGCTATCGGGTATAAAGATAGTGGTAGATTGTGCAAATGGTGCCTTTTACAAAATTGCACCAAAGGTTTTTGAGGAGTTAGGGGCAGAGGTTGTGCCTGTAGGTGTTACTCCAAACGGAGAAAATATTAATAAAGACTGTGGGGCGTTGTATCCAGAACATCTTAGCAAGCATGTTCTTGAGGAGTCTGCAGATTTAGGAATAGCCTTAGATGGTGATGGAGACAGGGTCATCTTTTGTGATGAAAAGGGTAACGTCCTAGATGGAGACAAGATACTTGCCCTTCTTGCTATGAACATGATTAAGGAAGACAGATTAGTTAACAAAACAATTGTGGCAACAATCATGAGCAACATGGCTTTGGATGATTTTATGGAAGGAATGGGTGGCAGGGTGATTAAGGTGCCTGTTGGAGACCGATATGTGGTAGATGAGTTGCGTAGAAGTTCTCTTAATTTAGGCGGGGAACAGTCAGGACATATTGTGATGCTTGACTACACAACGACGGGTGATGGTGTTATTGCTGCCTTACAACTGCTGAAGGTCATTATCCTTGAAAACAAGCCACTCTCAGAACTTTCAAAAATTTTAACACCTTATCCACAGTTACTTTTTAGTATCAAGGTGAAAGAGAAAAAGGATTTTCTTGCAATAGAGGAGGTAAAGAAGGTTATTACTGAGGCTGAAAAGGAGTTGGAAGCCCATAGGGGGAGACTGAATGTTAGATATTCTGGTACAGAACCAAAGCTTAGGGTGATGATAGAGTGTAAAGATGATAAACTTATCGATAAGTGGGCTGCAGATTTAAAAGGTGTTTTAACAAAACATCTTTGTTAAAAGGAGTTTTACATGGTTAAGTTAGGAGTTAACATAGATCACGTTGCTACATTAAGGCAGGCAAGGAAGATAGAGTATCCCGACCCTGTTTATGCAGCTGTTCTTGCAGAGTTGGGAGGGGCTGATGGCATAACAGTTCACCTTCGGGAAGACAGAAGACATATTCAGGAACGAGATGTCTTTTTATTGAAAGAGGTTGTAAAAACAAGGCTTAATTTAGAAATGGCTGCAACTACCGAAATGGTAAAGATAGCATCAAGACTGAAACCCGAAATGGTAACGCTGGTTCCTGAAAAAAGAGAGGAGTTGACCACAGAGGGTGGACTTGATGTCCTGAAGAATTTAAAGAAAATATTAGCTGTTAATGAAGAGTTGCAAAAAAATGGCATAAAGGTTTTTCTTTTTATCGATGCAGATAAAAGACAGTTGGAGGCTGCTGCAAAGGCAGGAGTTAATGGCATAGAACTTCATACAGGAAGATATGCCGATGCAAAAACAGACGAGAAGCAGAAGCAGGAGCTTCTTTCTATTATAGAAGCAGCAAAGTTTTCCATTGATATTGGATTGGTTACCAGTGCTGGTCATGGCCTACATTACAGAAACGTTGATGCAATTGCAGCAATACCGTCGCTGTATGAACTTAACATTGGGCATAGCATAATATCACATGCCATTTATGTTGGGTTAGAGAGGGCTGTTAGAGAGATGAAAGAAATTATCGTAAAGGCTTCAAAAAACTGAGATGATTTTCGGTATAGGTGTGGACATTGTGCAGATAAGTAGAGTAGAAAAGGCAGTTGGGAGATTTGGTGAAAGATTTTCCAAAAAGATACTTGCTTTGCGTGAAGATGCTAATCTGCCCCCAAGAGAGTTGGCTGTTCATTTTGCTGCAAAAGAGGCGTTTGTGAAAGCCTTAGGAACAGGTTTTAGAGGTGTAACTTTTAAAGATATAGAGATTCATCATGATGAAAAGGGAAAGCCTTACTTCATCGTTAGCGATAGAATTAAAAAAAAGTTTGGCAGTTTACAGTATCATCTTTCTGTAAGTCACGAAAAAGATTTTGTTATTGCAATGGCGGTGATAGAAAAGCTATGAAAGTTGTTACCTCAAAAGAGATGAAAGAGTTAGAACTTGAGGCTATAAAACTTGGAATACCTGCCTTACTCCTGATGGAAAATGCTGCCTTCGGTATTTGTTCCACTATATTGGATAATTTCAGCGAACTTAAGGATAAAAAGTTTGTAATACTTTGTGGACGAGGTAATAATGGCGGAGATGGATTTGCCTTAGCGAGACATCTTTACAACAGAGGGGTGAACGTTAAAGTTATTTTAGTTTCAAAAGGTAGTAGCTTGACTGAAGAGGCAGCAAAAAATCTTGAAATCATCAAAAACATGGATATCGATATTTTTGAGGCAGAATACCTTAATGAAGATGTGAAAGACTTGATATCTGAGGCAGATTGTGTGGTAGATGCACTTTTTGGCACGGGACTTTCGAGGGAAGTAACGGGTCTCTATCGTGAGCTTATAACGTTTGTAAACAACCTTTCAAAGCACGTTTTCTCTATTGACATCCCTTCAGGTATAAATGCCGACACGGGCATGGTCATGGGTGAAGCAATTAAAGCTACTGCAACAATATCACTTGGTCTGTACAAGTTGGGACATCTTTTGTTTCCAGGAAGGGCTTTTTGTGGGAGACTTTTTCTTGTTGATATTTCATTGCCTTCAAAACTATACAAAAACCGTTTTTACAACAAGCTGGAAGAAAAGGATATCTTTGCTTTTTTTAGAAAAAGGCGTCAGGATGCACATAAAGGTTTGTATGGGCATCTTGTCTTGATAGGAGGTTCCTTAGGTAAAACAGGGGCTATCACTATGGCTTCTAAGGCAGCGATGCGTGTTGGTGCTGGGCTTGCCACAATTGTTTGCCCCCACTCCTTAAACGCCCTTATTGAAAACGTTAACTTGGAAGTTATGACTTTTCCTGCAGGAGACATCAATGGCTATATTTCCTTTGCAAGCGTAGACTTGGTAAAAGAGTTTTTGTCAGATAAGGCAGCTTTGGTTATTGGTCCTGGTTTGGGTGCAAATGATATTACCGAAGAGTTCTTTTTTTCCTTGATAAAAGATATCAAACAACCTGTTGTGATTGATGCTGATGGTATTAATCTTTTAGCAAAAAGGATTGAAGCGATTAAAGATTTGTCAGGCAAGGCTGTATTGACACCCCATATAGGTGAAATGCAGCGTTTAATGAAGTGTGACAAAAAAACAGTTGTTCAGAATCCCGTAGGTGTTGCAAGGGAGTTTGCCACTAAAGAAGAGGTATTCGTCGTCTTAAAGGCTGCAACGACTGTTTTTGCATTACCAAACGGCGAAGTTTATATATCAACCTTTGGCAGTTCTGGAATGGCAACAGCAGGAACAGGTGATGTGCTGGCAGGTATAATTGGTGGCTTTCTTGCACAAGGATATAGTATCAAGGAAGCGGTGATTTTATCACTAACACTGCATGGTGTCGCAGGTGAAATAGCGGCTGGCAAGGTAGGAGAAACTTCACTTGTTGCAACAGATATTATTGAATCTATACCAGACGTGATAAAAAAATGGGAGGCTTAAAATGACAGTAAAAGAGATAATGGAGTGTGATTTTTTGACTGTTCAGGTTAGCATGGATTTAGAAACACTTGCAAAAACATTTATAGAAAGCAAAAAAGATTACGCGATAGTTGTGGATGACGCTGGAAATTTGGTAGGGGTTGTCACAGAAACGGACTTGATATTTCAAGAGAAAAATCTCCACATTCCAACGGTTTTCACCTTTTTTGATTCTATGATTTTTCTTGAGAGTATGACAAAGTTTAACGACGAAGTAAAAAAGATATCAGCAACACAGGTAGGCGAGATTATGACGAAAGACGTTGTTACACTTGACGAAAACACTACCATAAAAGAGGCTGCAACGTTAATGTTAGAAAAAGATATTCACCATTTGCCCGTTCTTCAAAACAAAAAGCCTGTTGGTGTAGTCACAAAAGAAGGATTATTAAAGGCTTTTTTATTAGAAAGACAGAGTAAGGCATAAACTTAATGGAAGCTGTTTCAAAGTTACTGGTATACGAAACAACAAATGTAGAAGAAACTATCAAGTTAGGAGAAATTGTAGGCCGTAAATGTGTTGGCAATGAGGTCTTTGCATTGATGGGTGATTTGGGCACAGGGAAAACACAGTTTGCTAAGGGGGTGGCAAAAGGGCTTGGTGTACCAGAAAACGAAGTTTCAAGCCCCACCTTCGTTATATCTCAACTTCACACAAAAGGAAGATTGCCTTTTATTCATATAGACCTTTACAGACTTCCTTCAGAGGCAGAACTTGACGATTTGGGATGGTTTGATTTTGTCAGGATGGGGGGAGTGATACTTGTTGAATGGGCTGAAAAAATTAAGCATCTTCTTTCACCGGAAGATACCGTTTTTATAACATTAGACTATGGTGGTGATGAAAAAAGGGTGTTGAAAATATCCTTTATGGAGCGATTTGGTTATCTTTTTTCGGGAATATAAAAAGTTTTTAACCCTCTAATTTTTTAAAGAAATTGCAGAGAAAAATCGGTATAATTCGTATTATGAAGATAACTTTAAAACTTTTTGCCACACTAAGAGACTTTGGACCAAAATATCAAGAAATAGACGTTAACGATGACTGTACCCTTGAAGAGTTGATAAAAATGAATAACATTCCCCTTGACATGCCCATGATAAGGCTTGTAAATGGAGAGTTTGCCGAGCTTTCACAAAGGCTAAAAGATGGGGATGTTGTTGCCCTTTTCCCTCCAATAGCTGGAGGCTAAGGTGAATTTGAAAAAAGAAAACACAACGCTACGAATACTTTTAAAGACAATATCAGAACTTAACCTGTCCTTTGAGAGAAAAAACATCAGCAATATTGTAGTTGAAGGGCTACAAAAGTTTCTTAACTTAGATAGCAGTTTTTTCTACTCTCTTGATGAAAAAAAAGGTTTTTTTATGTTAGAGGCGTCCTCTGGAAATGATGAAGAAAAAGATGTCATCCCGATGGGCTATGGCTTTGTTGGTTGGGTGGGAAGAAGCGGAGAGATTCTTGCTGTTTCCGATACTGACAAAGGAGAGAACAATTTAATCATTGCCCCAGTTAAAGGTAAGCGAGGGCTTTTGGGTGTAATCGGTGGTAGAAAAAAAGGAATGCCATTTAGCGATAATGAGAAGGAATTGCTAAATCTCTTTGCCACACAGGTTGGCACAGCAATGGAGAACTATATTTATTATCATCGCTTACAGAGAGGTAAAGACTTTAGAGACTGTATTCTTTATAACATCCCCAGTGGTATCATAATCGTAAATCCTGATTGGAAAGTAAAAACCTATAACCAAAGTGCGATAACAATACTTGGAGAGAAAAACATTGCTCGTGGCAAAAAGATATATCAGATATTTCAGAACGATTTGATTATAAAGGCTGTCAAAGAGACATTTTCTGGTAAGGGACCATTTAGAAATTTAGAGGTAACGCATAATAAAAGCTTTTTCAATGTAACCGTTGTCCCTGTCAAAGGTATGGCATTAGATGGAGACGATGTGATGATTGTTTTTGATGACATTACAGAGCTAAGAAAGGTTTATCAAGAAAAAGAAAGGGCTGAGAGGTTATCAAATTTAGGACAGTTTGCAGCAGCAATTGCCCACGAACTTAGAAATCCCATCACTGGTATCAATATTATGTTGGAAATGCTAAAAGATTCACCTTCATTAAGTGAGAAACAGGTTGCAACCATAGATAAAATCTTATCGGAAATAAATCAGTTAGAAGAAATGGTAAAATCAATGCTTGAAATTTCCAAACCTCAGGATTTAAAATTAGAGCGTGTCGACTTAGAGGAAGTTGTCAGCACCTTTGTTGAGGCTGTAAAAGGAATGGCGAAAAAAAGAAATGTGATTATTGAGGTTGAAGTTAAGAATAAAAATATCGTTGCTGATATCGACAGAAAAAAGATTAATCAGGTGCTTTTAAATCTGTTTAATAATAGCTTAGATAGCATGAAAAATGGAGGACGGTTCAGTATCAGATTGAAAAAAACTGGCAGATATGCAGAAATAGAGGTTGAAGATACAGGATGTGGAATACCAAAAGGCAGTTTAGACAAGATTTTTGAGCCCTTTTTTACCACAAAGCATACGGGAACGGGCTTGGGACTACACATTTCAAAAAATATCATAAACCAGCATCATGGTAAACTAACTGTTGAGAGCGATGGGAAATCGTGGACACGCTTTGTAATACATTTACCTTCTGGAGTTAAAAATATATGAACGAAGAGATACTTATAGTTGATGATGAAGAGATAATTTCAGAATCTCTAAAGGAGTACCTTAGCAGTAAAGGATATCATGTTAAAACAGCCGATACGTTAGCTTTAGCAAAAAGGCTTTTAAATGAAAGCTTCTATGACCTGATACTGCTTGATTTAAAACTTCCCGATGGTTTAGGGACAGAGCTTTTACGAGACGTGTCTCAAATGGAAGAAAAGCCTATTGTAATCGTAATGACCGCATACGGGACCGTCGAAAATGCAGTTACTGCGATGAAGTTAGGTGCCTATGACTTTATCCAGAAACCTTTTAGAACAAAGGATATAGAACTCATCGTAAAATTGGCATTAGAGACAAAAAAGCTTGACAGGGATGTAAGAAGACTTTTAAGCAGTCAAGCCGAGAGATACGGGATAAAAAACATCGTTGCCAAATCAGAGAAGATGCTCGAAATTTTCGAAAAAATCAAGAAAATATCACGCTCAGGTGCCAATGCCGTTTTGATATTAGGGGAAAGTGGAACAGGGAAGGAGCTTGTTGCAAGGGCTATACATTACGAAAGTAAGCGAGCGATATGGCCCTTTGTAGCGATAAACTGTTCAGCAATACCGCCACACCTTTTAGAGAGCGAACTTTATGGTCACGAAAAGGGGGCGTTCACAGATGCAAAGGAACGAAAGATAGGGCTTTTTGAAAAGGCAAACAAAGGCACGCTGCTTTTAGACGAAATTGGTGATATGAGTGCTGATTTACAAACAAAACTGTTAAGAACCCTTGAAGACAAGAAAATAAGAAGAATTGGAGGCACAGAGGACATTCCTCTTGATGTTCAATTTCTTGCTGCTACTAATCAGGATCTCGAGAAGCTTGTTAAAGATGGTAGATTCAGGAAAGACCTTTATTACCGTTTGAAGGTGATAGAGATAAAGATTCCACCTTTACGGGAAAGAAAAGAGGACATTGAGCCGCTATTAAAATACTTTCTTAACTATTTTAATGGGCAGACAGGCAAGAGATTCAAAGGAATTTCTGAAGAGGCATTAAAATTGTTTTTAAAGTATGACTTTCCCGGTAACGTTAGAGAACTAAAGAATATCGTGGAAAAAATCGCAATACTTGAAGATGGAGAGTACGTATTACCAGAACATTTACCAGTTGAACTTTTGGGGATTAATAGTGATGAGACAAAACAGGTTTTTAAATCATTCGAACAAATAGCGGCTGTTGGTTTCACCAATTATATAGAAGATATCGAAAAAGTTATCATAATAAATGCCTTAAAAGAGTGTAATGGCAATAAAAGTGATGCTGCAAAACTTCTCAAACTCGATAGAAGTACGTTGCGATATAAAATGAAACAGTATGGCATTAAAGATTAACGTCGTTTGTTGA
>Ga0272446_1004430_pt1 | contig 16630 bp, 14 predicted proteins | sample YNPCB0061_FD_194587 | JGI IMG/M metagenome (GOLD analysis project Ga0272446, IMG submission 194587) | Hot spring microbial mat communities from Yellowstone National Park, WY, United States - YNP-CB-006-1 | ecosystem: Environmental > Aquatic > Thermal springs > Hot (42-90C) > Sediment | place... | reverse complement strand
GAGAATAAAGACCTTTAGAAATTCCCCCTTGATTAGTGACAACAATAACTTTATAATCTAACCAATTAGCGACTGAAATTAACTCGACAATACCCGGTTTGAATTGAAACTTCTCTAATGAAGAGACATAACCAACTTCCTCGTTAATCACACCGTCTCTATCTAAGAACAAACCTTTATTCATTAATTGGATTTGTTATCACTTTGAGGCTGGTCAAAGAGAGATTCCCTCATTTTGGTATCTGCTTGTATGTTTTTCATTTTGAGATAATCAAAGTAACCTAAGTTACCAGATTTAAGCGCTTCAGCAATTGCTAAAGGAATTTGGGCTTCGGCTTCGATAAGTTTTGCTTTCATTTCCTGAATTTTTGCTATGTACTCTTGTTCTAAGGCAACTGCCATGGCTCTTCTTTCTTCTGCTTTTGCACGGGCAACCTGTAAATCTGCATCAGCTTGGTCTGCTAATAGTTTTGCACCTATGTTTTCTCCTACATCAATATCAGCAATATCAATGGAAAGAAGTGTATAAGCAGTGTTGTTATCTAACCCTCGAGATAAAACTTGTTTAGAAATGGCATCAGGATTTTCTAATACTGATTTATGAGATTCAGAAGAACCTATTGTAGAAACGATGGCTTCACCTACTCTTGCCAGAATGGTTTCTTCCCCTGCACCTCCTACCAAACGATGAATATCCGCTTTTAGTGTAATTCTGCTGTTTACGACTAATTGGATACCGTCTTTAGCAACTGCTGTAACAGGTGGGGTATCTATAACCTTAGGATTTACTGAATCATGTACCGCCATGTAAACATCTCTACCCGCTAAATCAATAGCAGCTGCCAACTTAAATGTTAAATTGATATTGGCTTTGTCCGCTGATATTAAAGCATTTACAACAGCATTTACATTACCTTTTGCTAAAAAATGGGTTTCTAAGTCAGCAATAGAAAGTTTTAATCCCGCTTTTGTAGCTTTAATCAAATTATTTACAATCAAACTGGGCGGTATTTGTCTTAAACGCATACCAATTAATTGTCCTATTCCAACATAAACGCCTGATGAAAAAGCACTTATGTAAACCCCAAGGGGTACAAAGTAAATAAATAGAAAAAATCCAGAAAATAATAACGCTGTAATTACATATTCCATAATTTTTTAGTGTTTTATAATTTTTTGGGTTATGGTTCCTTTTACTGTTTTTACTGTCAAAAAATAACATCCATTCGGCAAATGTTCAAGTTCTAATTTGAGATAATTAGAATTCGGTGTTTCTTGTAATAAATTTGTTCCTAAAAGATTATGAATTTGAACCAATTCAATGGATTTATCAGATTTTATATTAATAAAGTTAGAAACATTCGTAGGGTAGAACTCAATATTATCATTTTTAACATTTGACTTAGAAGTAGAAGCAATAGTAAATGAACCTTTCATAGAATTATGAATTCCACATTGATATTCATAAGTACCAACGACATTAGGTATGTAATCTCCTGAACCAGTAGGAAAATTAAAGGTATTTGCTCCAGGTGGTACATTAGTGGAAACCACTGTATGATTGCCAGAAACTAACGTAAACCTTATAGTATCGCCAATTAAAACATTCGAGAGGTTATTGGGTGCAAAAGAGAAACTGGTAATTTGAATATTGTGAACGGCTTGTGCAATCAAACTTATCACCAAAAACCAACTTAAATTAATCAGTATAATCCATTTCATAATTTCATACAAATATTTAATTTGCAATATTACGAATTAATTTTTTTCCTCGAACCTTTTTTGTAATATTTTTTTTGTAATACTTTAACTTCTTTTGGAAAAATATCAATGGTTGGATATTTTAATAGTTTAAAATCATTTTCATTTACATTTTCAATAATTTGGTTTTGGTACAAACAACCCACATAGAGTTTAGCGTTTTGGGTATGAAAAACCTTGTGTAAAGTTTTTCCAGTAGCAATAACGACAATTTCTCCCAAAGCTTTTTTTTCATAAATTCCTTCTAATTCAAAATGTTCTTTGAAAGCATCACATATTTTTTGGAGTTCTTGAGGGTCAAGAGCTTTAATTTTAGGTTCTTTTTTTGATTTACTTTTTCTTACTTCTGAGCTTTGTTCATTAGAAGTTTTTTCTTCCAAATTTTGAGTATTGGAGGGTGTACTTTTTACTATTGGTTGTTTGATGTTTGTTTTGGGTATTTTATCAACCTTAGGTTCAAGAAGTACAAATTCAACAGGATAATTTTTCAATTTGAAGTAATCGCAGATGGCTTGATAATACGGTAAAGGGGCAAATAAAGTGATTTTTTTCGTATCTTTTAAATTTTGTAATTCATACATCACCATACCCAAAATCCAAAAAGGCGATTGTCTAGTATCTTCCGGCAAAGAAAGTACTTTCACCAAATGACTTTGTTGTAATTCGATTAATTTTTTACTTTCTTTGTTAGAAGTAAAAATCCATAATTCTGTGTTTGGGAACGAATCAAGAAAATCCCATTGAATTTGCTTTGACTCCAGCAAGTCAAGATCAAAAGCAAGAATATTTTCCAAAGAATTGCTGTTATTGCTGGAAGGTTTTGAAAAAAAATTGAATATTGCCATAATTAATAAAAAGTTAAATTTTATTTAGTGCTTGTTGTAAATCATTGATAAGAGTTTCCGGTTCATCTAAACCGATACTAATTCTTATTAATTTCCAATTTTCGGGAAATGGAGTAATAGCTATTGCGGGAAAAATTAAACTTTCATAACTTCCCCATGAACAAGCTAAAAGAAAGTATCTTAAAGAATTACAAAAATTTTCAATTTTCTGAGGGTCATTGGTATTAAGTTCTATGCTGAATAAACCTGAACAACCTTTCATTTGGTTTTTTGCTAATACGAACTGTGGATGGGAAGAGGAAAAAGGATAATAAATTTTGGAAATTTTGGGGTGATTTTCAAGAAAATTAACTACTTTCATAGTGGTTTCTGATATTTTTTGGAGTCTTATGGGAAGAGTTCTTAAACCTCTTAACAAAAGAGCTGCATCCTGTGCAGATAAAATTCCTCCGATATTCATAAAATCTGTATAAAAAATTTTTTGAATTTGAATAGAACTTGAACAAACTACCCCGGCTACCACATCGGAATGCCCTGATAAATATTTTGAAGCAGAATGACAAACAATATCAATACCGAATTCAGAGGCTTTTTGGTAAAGGGGTGTCGAATAAGAGTTGTCAAGAATGGTTAAAATATTATGTTCTTTTGCAGTTTTAACAACTTGAGTTAAATCTGTGATTTCAAAAGTCCATGAATTGGGTGTTTCAAGAAAAAACAATTTGGTATTTGGTTGAATAGCTTTTAGATAAGCATTTGAAACTTTTGGGTCTACAAATGTAGTTTCCACACCAAATTTCTTTAAATATTGATTAAAAAGTTTAAAAGTCCATGAATAAGGATTTTGTACACAAACCACGTGGTCACCTTTTTGTAAATTGGAATTTACGGCAGCAGCAATTGCGGCACTACCGCTAGAAAAAATAAGTGCGTCTTCATATCCTTCTAAGGCAGCTATTTTTTTTCTGTAAATTTCAACCGTAGGGTTGTTACCACGAGAATAAAAAGGATATTTTAGTTCATTTTTCATCGTTTCCCTCATATCATTAACATTTTGGAAACAAAAATTTGTAGTCTGAAAAATGGGTGGGGCTACCGCATTTTTGTAAAGATTTCTTTCTTCACCTAAATGATTGAAAATAAAACCATTTTCCATTTAAACCAAAATTGTTTGATTAGGATAGCATTTATTTTTATCTCCGTACTCAGCAAATGTAGTAGTCAAAAAACCTCCTCGAATATTATAAATAACCTCTAAACGCAAGTATTTGGGTTCAAGGCACTTTAGTAAATGACCAAAAATCACATCTGTGACAGGTTCTTGAAAAATGGCATCATTACGAAAGGAAAAAAAGTAATATTTCAAAGCTTTTAGCTCCACGCATTTTTTTTGGGGTATATATTCAATTGTAATTTCAGCTATATCCGGCAAACCAGTACCAGGACAAACTGCAGAAAATTCTTTCGTTTGAATTTTTATTAATTGAGTATATTGATTTTCAATCTCGAAAGTTTCTAATAACTTGTATTTAGCCTCTAAATCCAAATGCTTACGAGTATCAGAAATAAGTATTTCGGGTTTATCCATGAAAATTAACAAATTATTATTTAGTTAAAACTTCACAATTATCAGGAACAATTTTTTTAATAAATACTAACTCGTCATAAGTTAAGTGATTTTTTGATACATCAATAAATTGTAACTTATCTAAGCCACGCATTTCATTAGGAAAATAGATTAATCGATTCTTGCTCAAATAAAGAGTTTGAAGCTCTTTGAGGTCTCCAAATGTTTCGGGTAATTTTTTTATTTTATTTTTGGACAAATTGAGTAATTGAAGGTTTTTTAAACGATTAATTTCATTAGGAATTTCTTTGATGTAATTTTTTCCTAAATTTAATTCTTGAAGGTTTTCGAACAACAGTATTTCTTTGGGAAACTCTTTGAGTTTTTGGTTGCTTAAATTTAGTTTATAAACTTGTTCTTTGTTAGCAACTGCCTTTTCTAAGGAAGTGAAAACAGGCTTTTTTTCCAATTCATATTGTGAAATGGGACTTTGTGAGTAAATAACATGATAGTTTAATAAAAAAAACAACACAAAATATTTAGGCATTTTTGAATGAAATTTTAAAACACAAAGTTAGTAAAATATCATAAAATACAATTATTTTTTTAAAATTTGGGTATAAATTTTTTCATAAGATTTTACTATGATATTTTCATCATATTTTTGAGCGGTTTTCAGCGCATTGATGGAGTAAATATTATGATTATCATTATTTAAAATTTCCAAAACATAATCGGACATTTTGTTGATATCACCCACTGGCGCAGTAAATCCGTTGTAACTGTGTTGAATAATTTCGGGGAGCCCTCCTGCTTCTGATGCCACCACTGGAATGCCACAAGCCATAGCTTCTAATGCAGCTAAACCAAAACTTTCTGATTCAGAAGGCATTAAAAATACATCAGAGATAGCAAGAATGTCTTCGACTTTTTCTTGTTTACCCATAAATATTACATAATCTGTTAAATGATTTTCCCGTACAAATTTTTCTAAATGCGTTCTTTCAGGTCCGTCGCCTACCATTATTAATTTACTAGGTATTTGATTTTTTACTTTCAAATAAATTTCAAGGACATCTTGAACCCTTTTTACTTTTCTAAAATTAGAAGTATGAATCAATATTTTTTCATCATTCGGTGCAATTAATTTTCTGTAAAGATTTCTAATTTCTGGTTTAGGTCTAAACCTTTTTAAAGAAACAAAGTTAGGAATTACTTCAATAGTTTGTTCCACATTAAAATATTCATAAGTCGCAGTTCTTAAGTAGTTTGAAACACAAGTTACGAGTTCTGATTTTTCAATTGCAAATTTTATGATGGGTTTAAAGGTTTCTTCTTTTCCAACTAAGGTAATATCGGTACCATGTAAGGTAGTAATTACCGGTAAACCTACATTAAAATTATTTAAAATTTGTTTGGCAAAAACCGCAGCAGAAGCATGAGGTATCGCATAATGTACATGAACTAATTCCAAATGATAATGTAAAGTAACATCGACAATTTTAGAAATGAGTGCAGATTCATAAGGAAGATATTGAAATAAAGGATAATTGGGTGTGACCACCTCATGGTAATAAATATTTTGAGCAAAAAAATCTAATCGAACGGGTCTATCATAGGTGATAAAGTGAACACAATGCCCAAAACTGGCTAATATTTTTCCTAATTCAGTGGCTATCACTCCACTGCCTCCAAAAGTTGGGTAACAAACTATTCCTATAGTCATTAATGTAAAATAATTTGCAATATTACTAATTTTGTGATAGTCAATCAAAAAAAATAGATATTTGAAAATCAATTATATAATTGATGTAAGAAGTAATCCACATTAAATATACCAAAATGTTGAAAAGTGAATAACCAAAATCGAAATTATTCTTTTTGTTTATCAATGAGTTAAAATTTTTTTACATTGATTTAAACATTTTCAAAAAAGTCAATAGTAAACACAAAAAAAAAAACTCTCAATTTTGAAACCTCAAACTTCAATAAATATGAGGGTAGAACAAAATTTAAAAACTGAAGTAACTAACTTTATGCAGCAGGAAAGTCAAGAATTATGGGTAAAGTGCATGAAAATGATCAAAGAAAATGTACAACCCGAAATTTATGAAACGTGGTTTAAGCCGATTGTACCGTTGAAACTAGAAAATAATGAGTTAACTTTACAGTTGCCTTCTCATTATTTTTATGAAGTATTAGAAAAAAAATACATCAATTTATTGGCAAAGTCAATTAAGTTTCATTTAGGTTCGGAAGCAAAATTGAGTTATTCCATTATCATGGAAGTTAATGAGCATGAAACATCAACCATTCATGTTCCTTCTACAAAATGTGAATTTAAAACACAAAATCCAAGTATTCAAGTCCCCAATTCAAAAGGTAATTTAATTAATCCTTTTGTGATACCTGGTCTTCAAAAAATGACCATTCAGTCACAATTAAACCCCAATTATACTTTTGATACTTTTATAGAAGGAGAGTGTAATAGATTAGCTCGTTCTGCGGGTATTGGTGTGGCAACTAAGCCCGGAAAAAATGCTTTTAATCCATTATTTATTTATGGAAGCGTAGCCTTAGGAAAAACTCATTTGGCTCATGCAATTGGTAATGAAGTAAAAAGATTACACCCCAATAAAGTAGTTCTTTATATTCCATGTGAAAAATTCCTAAGTCAATTTGTTGATTCAGTAAAAAATAATCAAGTAAACGAGTTTATTAACTTTTATCAATTAATTGATGTTTTAATCGTAGACGATATTCAATTACTAATTGGGAAAGAAAAAACTCAGGAAACTTTTTTTACCATTTTCAATCATTTACATCAAAATGATAAACAGTTAATTTTAACTTCTGATGTTCCTGCAAAAGATTTAAAAGGTATTGAAGAAAGACTATTATCAAGATTTCGTTGGGGACTTAGTGCTGATTTACAAGTACCAGATCAAGAAACAAGAATCGCAATTTTAAAAAGTAAAATGTATTTGGAGGGTGTTGAAATGCCTGATGAAATTATTGAGTACGTTGCGCATCATATTACAACGAATGTGAGAGATTTGGAAGGTTCTTTAATTGGCATTTTGGCTCAAAGTTCTTTTAATAAAAAAGAAATTGATTTAGAACTTGCAAGAAATGTAATCAAAAACTTTATTACCAATCATCATAGAGAGCTTTCTATAGAATCGATTACAGCTATGGTTGCTGAATATTTTAAGTTAAAACCTGAAACTCTTAAAGAAAAAAGTAGAAGACGAGAAATAGTTCAAGCAAGGCAAATTGCTATGTATTTTGCTAAAGAGTGCACCAAAGCTTCATTAAAAACCATTGGTGCATATTTTGGGGGTCGTGACCATTCAACGGTCATCCATGCAATTAGTACTGTGAATGATTTATGTGATACCGATAAAGAGTTTAGAAAATATGTAGATGAATTAAGAAAAAAATTTCATAACAACAATATTTAATAATGAAAGTTGCTTACATTCTACCAGGTCAAGGTTCACAATTCCCAGGAATGGGAAAAAATTTATATGAAAATCATACCAATGCAAAACCATTATTTAAAAAAGCTAACGAAGTATTGGGTTTCGATATTACGAAAATTATGTTTGAAGGAACAGCCGAAGACTTAAAAAAAACCCAAATTACACAACCTGCTATATTTTTACATTCTGTTATATTAGCAAAATGTTTAAAAATTCAACCCGATATGGTTGCAGGGCATTCGCTTGGTGAGTTTTCTGCATTAGTTTTAAATGGTTGTTTAGATTTTGAAGATGCTTTAAAATTAGTACAAATTCGTGCAAATGCTATGCAAAAAGCGTGTAATGAAACCCCCTCAACTATGGCTGCCATTGTTGGAATTGATGATAAAATAGTAGAAGAAGTTTGTGCTTCCATTAATCATACGATTGTTGTTCCTGCCAATTACAATTCACCAGGTCAATTAGTTATCTCAGGTACAATAGAAGGAGTTGAACTTGCCATTCAATTATGCAAAGAAAAAGGTGCTAAAATTGCAAAAAAATTAGAAGTAGACGGTGCTTTTCATTCTCCTTTAATGGAATCCGCTAAAAATGAACTTGCTATAGGTATTGAAACTACTTTATTTCAAAGACCTTCTTGCCCAATTTATCAAAATTATACCGCCAAACCTTCCATTGATGCCAATGAAATAAAAAATAATTTAATAGCTCAGCTTACTAGTCCCGTTTTATGGACTCAAACCATCCAAAATATGATTAATGATGGTGCTTCTGAATTTACTGAAATCGGACCTGGAAATGTTCTTCAAGGTTTAGTAAAACGAATTAATAAATCCGTTGTTATCAATGGTAGAGCGGAATAAAAATTATCAATCAACGATTTTAAAAAATAATTTGTAATTTTGCAGTAATATTTTTATTGCGTCCGTAGCTCAATTGGATAGAGCATTTGACTTCGGATCAAACGGTTGAGGGTTCGAATCCTTCCGGGCGCACGAGTATTACTGCTTTTTATGTTTCATCTTATTCGCTCATTTATTTTCTTTTTCTTTCTTTCTTTGCAAATTTTTGGGCAACTACCTCCCGAAGAACAACTTGCGGATGAGTATTTCTCTGAAGGTGAATACGAAAAAGCATTAGAACTTTATCAAAAACTTTTTAAAAATAAAGAAGAAACACGTTTAGTTTTTAAAATTACTCAATCTTATTTAGCTCTCAATCAATTTCAAGATTTGCATTTATTTTTAGAGAAATCGATAAAAAAAAATCCTAATGAACCTCTTTTTTCAGCTTTAAAAGGTTTTGTATTCCTTCAAGAAAAAAAAGATAACGAAGCAATCAAAATATGGAATTCTTTATTAACTAAAATTACAAAAGAAGAAGACTTTCTGAAAGTTGCTAATTTTTTATTTAAAAATCGCCAATTTCAATGGGCTGAAAAATTTTATTTACAAGGTCGAAATACCCTAAAATCTTCTCATCTTTTTGCTAATGAACTTTCTGAAACCTACATTGCCTTAGAAGATTACACCAAAGCTACTCTTGAATTAGTTGCATTGATGTGTGAAAAAGGTGTACCTCCTGAAACCATCAAAGGAAAAATTGCAATAATCACCGATGAAAAATCCTATGATGCTATTGAAAAAGCCCTGCTTCAATCCGTTACAAAATACAAAGATAATATTTTGGTTTTAGAGCTCCTTTTCGATTTTTATGTTCAATCCGAAAACTACGAGGAAGCTTTTGCGCAAATTAAACAAATTGACCGTATTCTCCAAGATGGAAATAGCCGTATGTTTCAATATGCTAAAACTTTACAAAATAATCAAAAATACGAAGAGTCTAATCAAGTGTTAGATTATATCCTTCAAAGACCTCAAAAATCTCCTTTTCATCTATCCGCTTTACAAGAAAAAGCAGTCAATTATGAACAAATAGTTTTTGAAACCAAGCCTATTGACTTAGAAAAAGTAAGAAATGCTGTAAAAAATTATGATGAATTACTCAATACCTATGGAAGGCAACCTCAGTTTTTTGATGCCATTTATAGAAAAGCCAATCTTTGTATTTTTTACTTAAATAACTTAGATACTGCATTAAAAGAACTCGAGGCAATTGAAAATATGCCATCGCTTACACCTCAAAATAAATCCAAAGCAAAACTTTTAATAGGAGATATTTATCTTTTGCAAAATGAAGTTGCGAAATCTGAATTAAAATACACCGAAGTAGAAAAATCTAACAAAGACGCTCAAATTGGTGCACTAGCCAAATTTAAACAAGCGATGCTTTTTTATTATCGTGGGGATTTTGAGATGGCAAAAGCTTACTTTAAAGTGTTGAAAGACAATACTTCCAATGATATTTCTAACGACGCTATTGACATGTTTTTGTTAATTCAAGATAACACAGGTTTAGATACTACAACGGAAGCATTAAGCCGATTCGCAAAAGCTCAATTGTACATTTATCAAAAACAATACTCTTTGGCATTAGAAGCCTTAGATTCCCTTCAACTTAAATTTCCTAACCACCCCTTAAAAGATGATATCATTTGGCAAAAAGCACAAATTGCTTATAATCAAAATAATATAGAAAAAACTTTATTCTTTTTAGAACAAATACTGAACCATCATTCACCCGGTGTTTATAGTGATGATGCTTTGTTTTTAAAAGCTGAAATTTATGACTACATTCTAAAAGACCCTCAAAAAGCTATGGATTTTTACTTGCAAATCATTACGGATTACCCTGGTTCGATTTATAAAGTAAATGCAAGAAAACGAATTAGAATATTAAGAGGGGATAAAAATCAATAAATTATATGCAAACTAATTAGGGCTTGCCCCTTGCACTGCGTGCTTCGGGTCGGGTTTCGCCGCCCTCCGCATCCCTCACGCATAATACCAATTGCCTTAACAACTCGTTTTATCTTATCAAATTATACGTTTTATAACCTTTTTTTTGCCATTGTATCGCACAAAATTTGCTCCTCTCTCCCGTATTACAATAAAAAATTATAGGTATCGAAGAATCTAATTCATTTTCTTGAAGCCTGCCCATAGGTGCATTTATTCCTCCCAAATTACTTTCTAAATGCTCATATTCCTCTCTAACATCTACCAATAAATAAGGTTTACCAGATAACTTAATTTTTTCAAATTCTTCTAAATTTAACGTAAATTCCTTAGGAAAAACTTCTTTATGACACAAAAATTCATAATCATATTCCTCAAAATTCCAATTTTTGTTTAGAGGATTATTAGGATTTTTACTAAATGTAATTTTTTTTTGTTCTAAGGATAAAAGATTGATTGTTAAAAATTGGTTATAAAAAACAAAATTATGAAGATTAAGAATAATTTTTATGACTTCATTAGCCATCAACGAACCGATAATACCTGCAACAGTTCCTATAACTCCGGAGGTGCTGCAATTGGGAGAATCCTTCTCAGAAGGTGGACGGGGAAACAAATCTCTTAAATTGGCACTAAAATTATTATTCAATGGATAATTCAATACAGAAAACTGACCTTCCCATTGGTGAATTGCCCCATAAACCAAAGGTTTCTCGAAAACATAACAAGCGTCATTCACTAAATATTTGGTAGTAAAATTATCGCTTCCATCAACAATTACATCATACAAAGGTAGGATTTCCTGAAAATTTTGAAGGTGAATGCCTTCATCGTAAATGGTAAATTGAATTTCTGAGTTCAATAATGATAGATTCTGTGCAGCAACAGATGCTTTGTTATGAAATATTTGATTTTCATGAAATAAAATTTGTCTTTGCAAATTATGAAGCGAAACATTATCAAAATCCGCAATAGCGAGGTTACCAATACCCGCAGCAGCTAAATACATAAGTAAGGGAGAACCCAATCCTCCGGCACCAATGACTAAAACTTTTGCTTTTAACAATTTATTTTGACCCTCTTGACCGATTTCTTGGAGAAGAATTTGCCTTTGGTATCTTTCCATTAAAATTTATAATAAGCCTTATAATAACTTTTAAAATTTAGTACTGATTGGAAAAAATTTTCTAATTGTTCTATATTTATGCGATATTGTTGCATGGAATCTCTTTCTCGAATAGTAACAGTATTATCATCAAGGGATTGGTGGTCAATGGTTACACAATAGGGAGTTCCTTTAGCATCTTGTCTTCTGTATCTTCTACCGATAGCATCTTTTTCATCAATTTGGATATCGTAATCCCATTTTAAAAAGTTATAAATTTTTTCAGCAATTTCAGGTAAACCATCTTTTTTTAATAAAGGAAGAATGGCAATTTTTGTAGGAGCAATTAAAGGATTGAATTTTAATACGGTACGAATTTCAGAACCACCTTCTGCAGTAGGTGCTTCTTCCTCGCAGTAACTATTGCAATAATGTGCTAAAAATAAACGGTCTAAACCTACCGATGTTTCAATAACATAAGGAATATAGGATTCGTTTTTTTCAGGGTCAAAATATGAAATTTTTTTACCAGAAAATTCCTGATGTTGTTTTAAGTCAAAATCTGTACGAGAATGAATACCTTCTAATTCTTTAAAACCAAAAGGAAATTCAAATTCAATATCCGTAGCAGCATCAGCATAATGCGCTAGTTTTTCATGGACTTTAAAACGAATACGGTTTTCGGGTAATCCGAGCATACGATGAAAGTCATACCTTTTTTGTTTCCATTCTTCATACCATTCTAATTGCGTACCAGGAGCTACAAAAAATTGCATTTCCATTTGCTCAAATTCACGCATACGAAAAATAAATTGCCTTGCAACAATTTCATTTCTAAAGGCTTTACCTATTTGAGCAATACCAAAAGGCACTTTCATTCTACTTGTTTTTTGAACATTTAAAAAATTGACAAAAATGCCCTGAGCCGTTTCAGGACGTAAGTAAATGGTATTGGAATGGTCTGCAACTGACCCTAATTGAGTAGAAAACATTAAGTTAAATTGTCTTACTTCCGTCCAATTTTTTGTACCAGATACCGAACAAACAATTTCGCATTCTTCAATTAATTCTTTCAATGCGTTCATATCATTTGCATTTAATGCAGCGTTCATTTTTTCTTCTACTTCATTGGCTTTTAAAGAAGAACGATGTTTATGAACATAATTTAAAAATTCTTCGCTATTAATACTCCAACCATTTTTTTTAGCTGTTTTTTCAGCGTCTTTATAGGCTTTTTGTCGTTGTTTATCAATGTATTCTTCGAGGAGGTGGTCTGCACGATAACGTTTTTTGGAATCTTTATTGTCAATCATCGGATCATTAAAAGCATCAACATGACCGGAAGCTTTCCATATAGTAGGGTGCATTAAAATTGCTGAATCTAAACCAACAATATTATCATGCAATTGAACCATTGCCTTCCACCATAAATTCGCTAAATTTTTTTTCATTAAAACACCATTCGGTCCGTAATCATATACTGCACTCAAACCATCATAAATTTCAGAGGATTGATAAATAAAACCATATTCTTTTGCATGGGAAACCACTTTGCTAAATACCTCAGAATATTGCATTGTAATAAAATTACGCAATATTACAAAATATTACTAAAACAAAATAAAATGCTTTGAATATTGAATTTTTCTATTTTTGTTTTTCTATTTTTTACATTACTTTTTTATGGATAAACATTTGAAAGTTTTAGGAAACATTGTATTTCTATTATTGTTGTTGTTTTCTATTAATTTTTATCAGCATAGAATACTTAACTATGATACTTCCTATCAATTAACTAAGATTATTAACAGAGAATTTTTTAATATAGAAGCAGCAAGATACAGCACTGTTTTTACTCAAATTATTCCCTTAATAGGAATATGGTTAGGTTTACCATTAAAGTGGGTTTTATACTTATTTTCAATTTCTTTTATTTTGGTTTATTATTTTGTATATTACCTTATAACTTACCGATTAAAAAGACCTTTTATAGGAATTTTAGTACCAATCGTTTTAATTTTTGGTGTTAAAGATAATTTTTTTTATACTGTAACAGAAACCCATCAAGCATTGGTTTACTCAGTACTTTTTTTTGCATGGATTAGTCAAGAACATTACAAAAATAGAATTACAGAAATTAGTGTTGCATTTTTGCTTATTTTGTTGAGCTTTTTTGCTCATCCAGTTAGTTTTTTTACTTTAACTTATTGTATATTATTTCAAATGGTTTATTCAAAAAATTATAAAAATTTTGTTTATTATTATTATTTTTTCTTTTTGATTTTTTTAGCGGTCTCTAAAACAATCATAGGTAAATTATTTCCTGAAATAAATCCTTACGAAACGGGTTTATTCAATAATTTAGATTACCCAACTGTATTTAATGTCCTTAAAAACTTTTTTTCAAATTATACCTTTTTGTTTTTTAAAAACAGGATTTTTTCTTTGTTTTTAGTTTTTTTATTAGCATATACTATACTATTTTTGGAAATGTTAGTCATCAAGAAATTAAAAGAATTTCTGTTGGTTTCGTTTTTTTCAATAAGTTTTATTGTTTTTACTATTATCATTTATCATTTAGGGGACGCCGATTGCCAAATGGAAAAAGATTACATGCCATTAAGTTTATTTTTATGTACACCTTTGTTAGTAAATCTTGATAAAAATACTCATTCTTTGCTTAATAAGGTTAAGTTCGCTTATTTAATTTTTGGTTTTACTTTTCATTTTTCACAGATTGTATCGATAAGTAAATTTTATAGTATTAAAATAGAATATTTAAAACAATTAGTAGAATACGGTCAAAAGAAAAACCATCAAAAATGGGTGGTTAATAAAAGCAACGTACCGAAGGCAGAGTTTGTTTTTTGGCCTTTAGCAACAGAAACTTTGCTTTTGTCTGCTTCTGAAGCACCAGAAAAAACAGTTACTTTCTTTTTTTGTGACCAAGCAAATCCATTCAATTATATCCATGATACTTCATGGTTTCACAACGCTTCATTTTGGGAACCATGGAAATTACAAGATTTGAATACTAAATATTTTAATTTCCCAAAAAATAATTATCAAGTTTTTAATATAAAAGATTTTGATACCAAAAAGTTTAAAAACTCTCTATCATGCGGTGCTGAGAACTTAGATACTTCCAATCAGTCTTTTATAGAGAACGGTTTTTCTTTCTATGGAGTAAACTATCGTACTGATGAAAAAAAACATTCAGGAAATTACTCAATAAAACTTTTTCCTAACGATTTAAACGGTTTTTTTACGAAAATTCCCATAAAAAATGTTACATTTCTTAAAGTCGGGGTTTGGTTTTACTGTAATGAACCTTCTAGTGCAAAATTAGTTGTTCATTCATCAAATCCTGAACATTTTTATATTGAAAAAAATGAACCTTTGTTTCAAGATTCAATTTCTCTATGGAGATATATGCAATTGGATTTTCTAATTAATCATAAAAATTCTAATGATTCCTTAATTATTTATACAAAAAATAACTCCAACGAGATTGTATATTACGATAATATCACTATTAAATTTTAGTAAGAAATTTTAAAATTAGGTATTATTTTTGGAATATATTGGTAAATTTGCTAATACAGAAAATTTACTTAAATCGTTTTAATTGCAAGTAGTCCTGCAATCATAATTTCAATCATTTTCTTTAATCTACTACCAATTTTTGAGAATAAGTTTTATTTTCTTTGGTGACTTGAATGATATAAATTCCTTTGGGTGTATAATCGGGTAGAATTACATTTGCTAGATTATTTTTTATTTCTATTTTTACTTGCAACATTTTTCCTAACAAATCATAAACTTGTATTTTATCTTTAGAGGAAATATTCTGAATTGTAAATTCATGATTTAAAGTGGGATTAGGATAGAGTTCAATTTGTAAATTTTTTGATGATATTTTTGAAGTGATTTGTTCTAAGTATTCTGAAACAGAAGTATTTACAATAATGGGGCTTCCGTTTTCCATTTTCCATACAATACCCATTAAACGCATTTTGGATTTAACGTAATCAGTAGGAGTGTTAAAAGTATAGGTTTTAGTAAATTGTTGCCCAGCGGATACGTTACCATTAATTAAAAAATCACCGGTGGGATCAGAAAGCGCTTTTCTGAAAGTAGGGTGATGAACAGCATTGTTTCCAATACCGTTTTGGTATTTTACAATATCGTCTTCGATAATATAAACACCGAAATAGTATTCACCGTTGGAGGGGAGAAAAAACTCGGCTTTTGCAGTTACGTTCAAAGTATTGTTGTTCCAGGACCATAGGAAACCTGCACCTGCTTGTGCATCATTTATCAAAATGGAATCAGAAGCGGCTCTAACTGCGTTTTTGGTTTGTGTTGTATAAATGCCTCCCTGGGTAGAATAAACCGTTTTACGAACATTATCAACATACCAAGAAGGTACACCGGAAGATGCGGGAGTAAAAACATCATATATTGCAGCAGCGGCAGGGTCATATAGTAGAGAACTCGTAGAGGCATGTAAACACAAAGTTAAAGCTTCAGGATTTTGTGTCATGATTTCTTCATTTAATGACCAACCCCATGTACCACATGGGTTGCACCAAGTTGCAGTAATTTTAGTAATTAAAGGCATTCTTGCGGTTGAAACTACTTGTGAATATACCCAATTACCATAAATTGTTATTAAAATTGATGTAAAAAAATTTTTCATTAACTTTTATATTTTATGTTTGCAAAAATATGATTTTAATTTTAATTTTCCGAAAATAATTTTAAACATTCTTCAATTTTTTTATAAATTTCTGAGCTTGACCATGGTTTTTCTATGACTGCATAAAGATTAGCTTCTTGTTTTAATTTCTTTTCTATTTCATCAGTTTTGTAACCTGTTAAAAGTATTTTGTAAATTTCAGGATAAATTTCATTTAGACTTTTTAAAAATTCAACTCCATCATAAATACCCATGTGTTGGTCAGAGATAACTAAAAATACAATGTGATTGTTAGCAATAACATCAT
>Ga0272446_1004429_pt1 | contig 16633 bp, 12 predicted proteins | sample YNPCB0061_FD_194587 | JGI IMG/M metagenome (GOLD analysis project Ga0272446, IMG submission 194587) | Hot spring microbial mat communities from Yellowstone National Park, WY, United States - YNP-CB-006-1 | ecosystem: Environmental > Aquatic > Thermal springs > Hot (42-90C) > Sediment | place... | reverse complement strand
CTGATCTTAAACCATGCTAAGAGTTCGCCATTAACCGCGATACAACAACCTACTGGGGCGATGATCCATCCAGCAACTGGGGTGTTGGTAGGCAACATTTGGTCGAAATCCTGGCTGGATCAACTGCGACGAATGACCAGGCAAACGAAGCTCTCGATTCACTGGTATGGAGATCGTGAACAAACCTGGCTTAAAACCAGTCCCGAAGAATTATGCCAAGATGGGATTATCTACCAAGGGTTCTTGCCGCAGCAAGAATTAGTGCAGAAATTAAGGGAATATCCGTTCGCGGTGGTGGCGACTAGCCCGCTCGATAGGCCGGGCCACGACGAGTCGCCGCACGCCCAGGCCATCGCCCGGTACAGCCTGCCTAGCCGCATCCCGTTCATGCTGGCAACGGCCAACATCCCGATTATCGTGATCGGGCATCCCCTGACCACCGCTGCCCGATTCGTGCAGCGCTTTGGGGTGGGGGCAAGCTGCGAATACGACCCACAACAATTTAAGATGTTGGTCGAGTGGGTTTTACTGCCGGATACCCAGAAAGATATTCGCCAGCGAGCCGCGAAGTTGGCTAGATATTTAACGAGTACCGGGGTTCGCGATTGGATCTGGCAATCCACTCAACTAGGGACGGCGGTTGATCGGCGATTTGAAGATTTAATGCCCCGCTTACCGGATGAGATAACAGAATTATACAACCGCTGTGGTCAACGCAAGGTAGCGTGAATGGAAAAAACCAGGACGACGAAGTAGAGATGATTAAGGAATACCAATGCAACGACTATTCGCAAGATTAGCTGGTCGCCTGCGCTTGCTCAATCCACTGCGATTGTGGCAAAGTCTCCGTCGTCTTAAAGACCATCTCGTCACGCAAACATGCCAATTGAGCCAGGAGCAACATCAGTTAAGAAGCGAGGTCCAGCAGACCAACGCCGCCATCTTGCAAGCGTTAATTCGCTTGATGCACCAACAAAACGAGCAGATTAAATTGTATGCCGAGCAACACGCACGCCTGCACCGAAGACTAGATCAGCTCGAACGCTTATTGCAACCGCGATCAACTTTAATCCCCCCTCAAGGAGGCTAATTCATTGAAAGTGGTGATTGTTACTGGAGCGGCTGGCTTAGTCGGTTCAGCGTGTGTTGAATTCTTCGCTCAACGCAGCTATATTGTAGTCGGTATCGACAACGACATGCGTCAAGTTTTCTTTGGCTCCGAGGCATCCACACGCTGGAATCGTCAACGATTAAGCGAACTATACCCAAAGTATTATCGACACGTCGAAGCCGATATTCGGGATCGATCTACCATCGAAAATCTGTTCCGTGAATATAGCAGCGATATAGATTTAATCATCCACACTGCCGCGCAACCCTCGCATGACTGGGCGAGCCGCGACCCCCATATGGACTTTAGCATTAACGCCAACGGGACGTTAGTTTTACTGGAGGCTATGCGCATCCATGCGCCGAAGGCAACTTTTATCCTAACCTCAACCAATAAAGTCTACGGAGATACCCCCAATCAACTACCGTTAATCGAGCAAGCTACACGCTACGATCTGGAGCCGCAACATCGGTATTATGGCGGAGTGAGCGAGGACATGCCGATCGATCAATCGACTCACTCGTTGTTCGGGGCATCCAAGTTGGCGGCCGATGTTTTAACGCAAGAGTATGGTCGATATTTTGGATTAAAGACAGGCGTGTTTCGTGGAGGGTGTCTGACTGGCCCCTGTCACTCCGGCACCAAACTGCACGGCTTTCTGTCTTACCTGATGGCCTGTTGTATTAAAGGAACGGAGTATACCATCTACGGGTACAAAGGCAAACAGGTTCGTGATAACATTCACAGTAGCGATTTAGTGCAGGCTTTCTTTGAATTTTATCAACATCCACGCTGTGGCGAGGTCTATAATATCGGTGGTGGTCGAGAGAATAGTTGCTCGGTGCTAGAAGCTGTGCAATTGTGCGAACAGGTAACGGGCAAGCTATTACAGACTCAATACTGTGCGCAAAATCGGCAAGGTGATCATATCTGGTACATTAGCGACCTTAGCAAGTTTAAGGCGCATTATCCGAACTGGAGGATTAGTAGATCACTGACCGACACCATTCGAGATCTTTACATCGGTCAGACATCCCGAATGGCTGCATAAATGAATTGCCCAGCACGAACAGCAAGCACAATCCCTACAGAATACGCCGTCGATGGAATGATAGTGAATAGACTCGGTTTAAGTCTCTTGACGAGGTGCTAATACCTTGGATACGATTCAAGAGCAACGACCATGAATCAGTATTCGATAACCAGTGTTAATCGCCGTTGTGCTGAATGTAGCCAAGAACTACAGCCTGGACAAAGTATTTATTCCGTCCTACAAGTTAACGACGGCAAGTTGGTTCGCGTTGATTATCACCCAGCCTGCTGGGTTGGGCCACCACCGGAGGGTATAGGCTACTGGAAATCGAAAGTGCCTCTGAGCGAACGCAAGCGAACGATGGTGGTGGATGATGAGACATTATTTGCTCTTTTCACTAGGCTTGAGGGGGCATCAGACTCGGATCAATTAAACCTTCGGTATGTGATTGCTTTACTCCTCATGCGGAGAAAGAGATTAAAATTCGACTCGGTTGAGCAGGTGGACAGTGTTAATTATCTAGTGCTGAATGATGCTCAATCGAAACAGCATTTTCGGGTTGTAGACCCGCACTTGGATGATGAGTCGATCACGGCAGTGCAACAGGAGATCATGCGTCTGCTTCATTAAAGTTTTATCGAATTGACTCCGAGGTCCATATGCACTACATGCACTATCAATTCATGCTTATCGCTGTTGCAGCCTCCGCCATGATCGGTTGCGCGTCGTGGAACCGAACCGACCCGGTTCACATTCCTAAAGGTCTTTCTACCGAGCCGCCAACGATTCAAGCCCTGGTAAACTACTTAAACAACAACGCCGCGAACTTCCAAAGTATTCAAGCGCGGCATATTAGCCTGGATGTGTCAGCTCAAGGACAATCCGCTGGCTTGACTGGCTGGATGGTCGCGCGGAAGCCGCGCGATTTCCGACTGGAAGCCCGCGCGTTGGGCAACCCGGAAGTTGAAATCGGCTCTGGCAGCAACGAGTTTTGGTATTGGCTCAAGCGGGCCGAACCCGCTTACCAGTATTATTGCTCGTATGCCGATTTCTACAATCCTCAGCGAGCCATCCAAATGCCTTTCCCATTTAATCCTGAGCTTGTCCTTGAAGTGATGGGGATGGCACAGTACCAGTATTCCGAAACGATGAAGCTCGAAGTGAAGAACAAGACCTTTGAACTCTCCGATACTATTAAATCACCTCAAGGTCAGCCACAAAAGAAAACGATCGTGTTTGCTCGGGATCCCATGTCCCCACCCTCACCGCAGGTTTTAGGCATTCATTTGCAAATGCCCACTGGGGAGATGATCTGTAAGGCTACGATCCTTGAGAATCGCGTGCATTTTGATAAAAAGTCAGGGCAAAGCATCCTTTACCCGACCGTATTGATCCTCGATTGGCCCGCTGAAAAGCTGCAATTAAAGATGAACTTAATGGAAGTAGAGGTGAACACGGCCATTACGCCTGAGCGGGCCGCTCTGTTGTTCACCCGGCCCAAGCAAACCGTCTACCCCACATTTAACCTAGCCCGCGGCCCCGACAGCCTGCCGACCACCGCTCATCGCTAGGTTGAAGGTGGTGCTGGTTGCCTGTCTCGCCCGCCTTCATGTTGACCAGCCCGTGGCCGTTTAGCCGTTTCCGAGACGATGCTTGGCGTCGTCTCGCTTTTTTCTTTCCGCGCCTTATCATTTCACTGCTCCATCATATCGTAAACGACGACTGAACTTTCACTTTCACCGGGAGTGAGCATGATTCGATACCTGTTCAAATCGCTGGCCGTCGCGCTGACGACCGCGTTCGTGCTTCAATCAGCAACAATCACCCAACACGTCGCTGGCAACGATCCACCGTCGTCCCCTGTTGAATGGATCAAATCTCGCTCCGAGGCGGTTCACGATTTGATCCAAAAGGAGTTGGAGGATCTCGTCAAGTTATACAAGCATCTGCACGCCAACCCGGAGTTATCCCTGCAGGAGTTTCAGACGGCTGCCCGAATGGCCAAGGAACTCAAGCGCTTGGGCTTCGAGGTCACCGAAGGTGTCGGTAAAACGGGCGTGGTGGGTGTGCTGAAAAATGGCAAAGGGCCAACCGTGCTGGTCCGCACCGACATGGACGCCTTGCCCGTGGTCGAGCAGACGGGGCTACCGTATGCCAGCAAAGTGCGGGCACGCGATGCCTCGGGAAACGAAGTGGGCGTTATGCACGCCTGCGGCCATGACATCCACATGACGTGTTGGACAGGAACCGCTCGCGTGCTAGCTGCGCTGAAAGACCAATGGTCTGGTACGTTGGTCTTTATAGCACAACCTGCCGAAGAGATTGGCACCGGGGCACGCCTGATGCTCGCCGATGGACTATACACCCGCTTCCCCCGCCCCGACTATGCCTTGGCCTTACATGCGGATGCGCGCTTGCCTGTGGGTCAGATCGCTTACAGCAGCGGCTTGATGATGGCCAACGTCGATACCGTCGAGGTCGTTATGCGCGGTCGTGGCGGGCATGGGGCCGCGCCACACACCACCATTGATCCGATTGTCCTGTCCGCACGCTTTGTCCTTGATCTGCAAACCATCGTTAGCCGTGAGCGCAACCCGCTTGATCCGGTGGTGGTTACGGTCGGTTCGATTCATGGAGGAACCAAAGCCAACATCATCCCCAACGAGGTCAAGATGCTGATAACGGTCCGTACCACGAATGATAAGACGCGCAAAGAGACGTTGGACAGTATCGAACGCATCGCCAAGGCGGCGGCCATCGGTGCTAAAGCCCCTGAACCGTTGGTGCGAGTCGATCCGGGCGAGTTTACCCCCGCGCTATACAACGATAAGGAACTGGCCGAACGAGTGACGAAGGTTTTTCGCGTGGTGCTGGGGGAACCGAATGTCAAGCAGCGCGAGCCGATCATGGGCGGCGAGGACTTTTCGCGGTATGGCCGGGCCGGGGTGCCGATTTTCATGTATTTCATCGGCACCATCGACCAGAAACGCTTCGATGCCGCCCTGCGGGATGGTGTCCTACAACTGCCATCCATGCACTCGGACCAATACTACCCAACCCCGGAGCCGAGCATTCGCAATGGCGTCTTGACGATGGCGATGGCGGTTTTAGAATTGGTGGGCCACCCGAAACGCTGACCACATGACGATAGCGAAGGTGGTTTTCGGATGGGTGCGGGTCACCCGAGACGCCGGCTGCACCGCCCCTACCAAGCCTGGGTGTCGGCCGGTTGGCGGGGGCTTGTCCTGGGGAGGGGGCGGGTGGTGACGCACTAGCATTGACCTTCCGTGGGACATGGCGCGATCGTAGATTGTACCTGGCAACGATGGGAGTTTGGCCTGAATGTATCAATTTGTGGTGTTGGCTCACGATTTCCCTGAGCCACACCTAGACTTTTTTCTGGAAACCTCGGCCAACGGATTACTGCGAAGTTTCCGATTGAGCGCTTGGCCGACGGGCGGAAAGCCCGTTGACTTGCTGCGGACCCCCGACCATCGACGCCTCTACTTGCAGTACGAGGGACCGGTGAGCGGTGGGCGTGGCTCGGTGCGTCGGCTCGACGCTGGCTATTATGAGTTGACCCAGGAAGAGGCGCACCGCCTGGTGATTCGCTTGTTCGGCCAAGCACTTAGCGGGTTGGCCGTCCTAGCCTGGGACGAGTCGGGCCGCGGCTCTTTTCGGTTGGCGAGCGATTCCGCCGCTGAGGGGGATTGACCGAGACTCACACGATGACGACCTGGGGAATGTGGCTGCGTAGGCGGGTGGCCGTGTCGGCGTACAGGCGTCGGCAATTGTAGAGTTCGAGCTTGCTGAGTTTGTGACTCGAAGCGAGCAGGGTGATTTGGTGAGTCGTCAGTTGATCGAAGCCAGTGAGGGAGACGTGGGTCAGGCGGGGGAGGGTCAGGAGGTACTGGAGGAAGTGATCCGAGATTCCCTCGCCCTCCTGCAATTCGAGGTGGCGGATTTCGCGCAGTTGGGCAATTCGGCGTAATCCATGTGCGGTCATGCGGTTACACGACAGCCGAAGCTCTTGCAGTTGGCTGAGGCGGGTGAGGGTTTCCCAGGCCGAGTCGGTCAGTTGCGTACACCAGTGTAGGTCCAATAGGTACAGTTGTTGTAAGCCAACGAGTGCGGGCAGGTGGTGGTCGAGGATGCGTTGCGAGCCACGCATGCCCAGCCATTCGGCGGTTTCGACCAGCGGCCAGTCGCGTCGCAAGCTGGCGAAGCCTTCGGGACACCCGGCGAAGAAGACATGACCGATCCAGCGCTGGCGGGCGACGCGATCCAGTGCTGGCAAGTCCGATTGACAGATCCAATGGTCGCTGTCCGGGGCGCAAATCCGCAGTTGCAGCAAGCCGCGTCGCACACCGGTGACCATGACGAAGGGGATGTTTAGCTGACCGACCCACTCATCGAGGTACTCGTCGAGCCAGGCGCGCAGCTCATGGTGCAACTCGCACCAGCGCGGCGAGAGCCGGGGCTGTCGGGCCAACTCGCAACTGAGCCGAACCATGCTGCCCCTGGGGTCGTTCTGCTCATCCAGCCAATCCGCGAAGATCAGCCGCGGCGTATCGTTCTGGGGGTCGGCGTGGATGGCGGCCAGGAACGCTTGCGTGTCCGCTTTGTCGTCTGCTGGAAATTGGGTGATCGTGCGCACGGTGCTACTTCCCAAGTTGGCTCTTTCCCTTATCATACTCCCTACGGCTTGAAAAATCTTGAGGGGGAGTCGTTTTTTTGACCGGGTTGCTCCACGACTGCCTCACGCCTTGGTCGCGTCACGAAGCAATCACCCCCAGACGTATGATAGACAACGACTGAGAGAAATATCGTGCTGCCAATCTGTATCTATCACGAACACCCGGATTGGTTTCGGCCCCTGTTTGCCGAGTTGGAACGCCGCGAGGTGCCATACGTTCGCTTGGACCCGCGTTCGCATTGGTACGCCCCGGCTGAGTCGGTTGGCCCTTACGCGCTGGTGTTCAACCGCATGAGTCCGTCGGCGTATCTGCGGGGGGGTGGCCAGGCGCTGCTGTTCACCACGGCCTGGCTGGACTACCTCCAACGCCAGAACGTGCCGGTGGTCAATGGTCTGACGGCCTATCGCTACGAGATTTCCAAGGCGATGCAGTTGAACTTGCTTGCGCAACTTGGTCTGGCATTCCCCACAAGTCGGGTCATCAATCATCCGTCGCAGGCGTTGGCGGCGGCGACAGGCTTACGCTATCCGATCGTGGTCAAGGCGAATGTGGGCGGCTCGGGGGCCGGGATTGTCCGCTTCGATTCGCCCGAGCAACTGGAGCAGGCCGTGCATGCGGGTAATCTGCCGCTGGGGATTGACTCGACCGCGTTGGTGCAGGAGTATGTCCCGGCGCGTGGGGGGCATATTGTCCGCGTCGAGACCGTGGGGCGGAAGTTTCTGTATGCGATCAGCGTCCACCTCAGCGGCGACACGTTCAACCTCTGCCCGGCGGACATTTGCCAACGGGCAGACGGGGTCGAACTGAAGCGGTCGGCTTGCCCGGTGGATGCGCCGCGCTCGGGGTTGAAAGTCGCCGCCTACACCCCTAGCCCGGCGGTGATCGATGCGGTCGAGCGTATCGTCCAGGCGGCTGAGATAGACGTGGGCGGGATCGAGTATCTGATCGACGACCGGGACGGCCAGCTCTTGTTCTACGACATCAACGCCCTGTCCAACTTTGTCGCCGACGCGGTCAATGTCGTTGGCTTCGACCCACACGCGCGGCTGGTCGATTATCTGCTCAGTCGTTGTCGCGCCGGGCGTTAGGCATCTTCCATGTAAAAGAGCAGATCGGCCAGGACATCGCTAGCCCGCTGGAGTTCGGCCCAGTTGCGGGCGAGCAGGGCGGCGCGGACATCGTCGATGAGCAGTTGCAATTCTGCCCGATCGTCGGCCGATGCCTTGGCGGCGAGGCGCTCGGCCTTCTCCAGCAGCGCCTTAGCCTGCACGGATTCGCGTTGCCCTTCGCGGGGGCCGGCGATGAGCATGGGCAATTGCTCGTCCAGTTCGGCTGGTTCGGCCGTGGCGGGGGGGCTGGACGGGTCGCTGGCCACCCACAGCCGCTGGAGACGCTCCCGCGCCAGCAGGCGTTCGTTGCGCTCGAAATCGGCCAGGGCGTTCTGGATGGTGACTTGCTTCTGGAGTCCGGTCGCTTTCTCGCGGGCGGTCACTTTGAGCGTGCCGTCAAGGGTCAGATCGAATTGGACGATTAGCTGATTGCCCGCCGGCACCGGCGACAAGCCCTCGATCATAAAACTGCCAACCTGCGTGTTGCGACGCACGTCGTCGTGTTCGCCCTGGTAGATTTCGATCTCCACGGCTTGTTGGCGGTCCTTGATGGTTTGAAACACCTCGGAGGCGGTCTTGGGCAGCGAGGTGTTACGGGCGATGACCCGGGCGAAGCGATACAGATGGCTTCCCGAATCCTCGTGGGCGTTGGGTTCGACGTAGCGAATCCCCAGCGAGTGCGGGGTGACATCGACCAGCACCGCTTGCACATTGCGCCCGGCGATGATCGCGCCCTGGATGGCCGCCCCCAGGGCCACGCACAGATCGGGGTTGACCTCGCGGTGCGGTTCGAGTCCAAACCGCTCGTGGAGCATTTGTCCGATCAGGGGCGTGCGGGTGCTGCCGCCGACGAGGATGATCCGATCCAGGTGACGCGGCGTCAGGCAGGCGTCGTCGAGGGCTTGTTGCACCGATTCAAGCGTCCGCATCAGCAGTGGCTGAATCAGCGCTTCGTACTCACTGCGGGAGACTTCCAGGTCCAGGTGCAGGGCGATGCCGTCTTTCTCGGCGATGAACTCCTCGGTGATCCGCGCAAACGGATGATCGGACAAGGTGCGCTTGGCCGATTCGACAGCCCGCAACACGCGCGACTTGGCGACGACCTCGTCGAGCAGGTTGACCCCATGCTCGGTCAGGAATCGTTCGCAGACATAGTCGAGCAGCAGATCGTCGAAGTCGTCACCGCCCAGGTGCGTATCGCCAACGCTGGCCAGGACTTCCATGACATCGGCTTCCGCTTGGACGATCGAGACATCGAAGGTGCCGCCGCCGAGGTCGTAGACCAGGACGCGGTGAAGCTCGCTGCTCGGTGGCTTGTAGGTCAGCGCGGCGGCGGTCGGCTCGTTGAGGATGCGCACCACCTCCAGACCGGCCAACTCGCCCGCCTCGCGGGTGGCTTGCCGCTGGGAGTCGTTGAAGAATGCTGGCACGGTGATGACCGCCTTGCGCACAGGTTGCTGGAGTTCGCGCTCGGCCCGCTCCTTGAGCTTGCGCAGGATCATTGCCGAGATTTCTTGCGGCGTGTAGTCGGTGTCGCCGAGGCGGACCCGCACATTCTGGCCCATCTTGCGCTTGATGGACTTGATCGTCCGCTCGGGGGCGACCACCCACTGGTTGCGGGCGGCATGTCCGACCAGCAACTGCCCGGTTTCGGATAGTCCCACGAACGAGGGCAGGATCGGGTCGCCTTGCTCGGTCAGCACCACTGGGCCGGTGTCGGTGTAGACCGCAATTTCACTGTTGGTCGTGCCCAGGTCGATGCCGACGATTAGCTCATCTGGCATGAAGGTGTCCTTCGCTGAGTAGAAGCGGAAAATCGTTGGGCAGTCGCTAGGCCAGGGCTATCGCCCGCGTGCCAGGCCAAGGGGAGCGGCTTGGCCTAGCGGGTCGTGCGAACCGGAAAGGTCACTTGCCACTGCCACCTTGCCCGAAGAAGCGACGAATCAAGCCACTGTCTCGGCCCTTGGGGGCGGTGGTAGGTTGAGGACTGCTCGCTTGGCCTGGGTTGGCCCCCGGCTGAGGCGTCCCTTGCGGGGGGGCGGCTGGCGTGCTGCCCGGGCCGGTGTTGCGAGCGTTGGCTTCGAGTTGGCGGCGCTGGAATTGCTTGAGCGTCTCCTGCATCGAGTTGCCCCCGCTCTGGAGCAAGGCTAGCTGCTTGCGGATGTCTTCGTTGAGTTGCCGTAGGGCCATCTCCTGCCGGGCCATCATGGCGCGTTCGCGGGCCATGCGAGCTTCTTCCTGCCGCAGTTGCCGGTTGTCTTCCTCTTGCTCCTCGCGGAACTGCCGCTTCTCTTCTTCGAGGCGGCGTCGCTCTTGCGCGAGCCGAACCCGCTCCTGTTCGAGTTCGTTGGCGAGTGCTTCAAGGTCGCCCTCGGTGCGGGGCACTGGCGGAGCAGCGGTCAAGCCGGGGATGTTGCCGCTGGCTAGCTCTCGCTCGAACTCCTCCAGTTGGGCCTTGACCTCTTGATATTGTTGCCGCAGTGATTCCACCTCGGCGGTACGCTCGTCGAGTTGCCGCCGATACTCGGCCAACTCCGCGACGAGCGTTTCGTTTTGCTCTTTGAGGGTCTTGTATTCTTCTTCGACCCGAACCGCTTCTTCAACGATCTGGACCGCGTAGTTGTACTCACTGAGCAATTGCTGATAGTTCTGGCGAAGCGTATGGATGTCCAGATCATCGATATGGGGAAGAGGCGGGCCGTCAGATGCGTCGGCCATCGGAGTAGTACCAGGGGTAAGGGATACGGACGGTTTGGACTCGACGGGAGCCGAGCCGGGTAAATCAAACGGACTATTGGCATCAGGGACAGACAACCCTGGAATGTTCAGCGCCGCGCCATCGTCGGCAATGCCGGGTTGGGCATCCGTACTCGGGGTAGGGGGAACGAACAGCATGCGACGGCGAAGGTCGGCGTTGCCGCGACCGGGTTCCGGGGTTGCAGGGGTGCTCATTCGTGCGGTCACTCCTCAGCGGGTAGAGTGTCGTGCGATCCGAGTCTGCGATCGCAACGCTGGTTACCGTCTTGAGATTGAGAGACGGTCATCGCTTCTGCGGACTGCGGCGAGTGCGGAAAATACCAACCAGTCCACGCACTCCCATTCTGCGTATCCTTATTACAAGACTAGCTTTCTCATCTCCGGTGTCAAGACAAATCTTGGCTAGCGTGCCAGCGACACCGACCTTGCTTGCTGCCGCGGTGTCGGTCGCGGCGAAGTGCCTGGAAATTATTTGTACCAACGCCTTCTCTGAGCAAGCGTTATATGATGCGAAGGACCGTTCGGAAAAACGGTGAGCAATCACCGCTTGCTGGCCTAGATACTTGGAACAGGCAGACGTAGATTAACGATATGCTCCGGCACCGTAAAGTCGATGGTCACGGATGCGAAAAGGAGTCTGGACACCCATGAGACTAATCAATTGCCTCAAAGCGTCAATCGCCATTCTTGGCATTGCCGCTATTATCACGAGTACCCACGCCTCGGGCGAGCGCGGCTCGGAGCCGAAGCTACCGGGTCGCCCGCTTGTGCCTGCTGCGGGCCAGGCTGAAACGCCCAGCAGTCGATTCCTCAAATCGCCCATCACCACCTACCAGACGCAAAAAGGGGAAACCCTCTTTGCCCTGCAACTGAAGCCGAAGCTGGAGGTGGCCGCGTCCACCCAGCCGCGTGATGTGGTGATTGTGATTGACACTTCCGCCAGCCAAGCGGGCATGCCGCTGGACGTGTCGCGCAAAATCGCCGAGCAATTGGCCAAGACGGCTGGCCCCGACGACCGCATCGCCATCTGGACCATCAACCTGCCCACTGCCACCAAAGACCTGACCCGCGGGCTGAAGTCGGTCAAGTCTGACGCCATCGCCAGCGCGTTGAAGGTACTCCAGGAGTCCGAGTACGCTTCGGGCGTGACCGATTTGAAGGAAGGGCTGGCCAAGGTGCTGAAGTCCTTCGAGCAGCGGCCGGGCCGGCGGCTGTCGCTGGTGTTTTTGGGCGACGGCGAGAGCGCCTACAACCCGCTGACCGACGCCGACCGCAAAGCGCTGGCCGATGCGATGATCGCCCAGGGCATCGCCTTCTTCTCGGTGCCGCTGGGCGACAGCCTCAACTCCAAGAACCTGCACGGACTGGCGACGGCCACCGGCGGGGCAGCCGTGCGCCTGGAGAAGCACGAGGGGCTGGACAAGTTCGCCGCCCGCCTCAACACCGCCCTCGCCGCTCCGATCCTCTATCCGAGTGCGATTCGCTTCGGCGAAGAGGTCGTGGAGCATTACCCGACCAAGCTGCCGCCGTTGCGAAGCGATGTGCCGACTTTGGTCGTCGGTCGGGCCAAGCACATGCCGGCCAATCTCGAATGCACCATCGAGGGCACCTGCGCCGGCAAGGCGGTGACGGTCAAGGTCAGCGAACCTAGCACGCCGCCGCAATTGGACAACTACTTCCTGGTCAGCGTTCTCGATCAGTGGCAGCAAGCCGACGCCCGCGAGATGCCCGCGCTGATTCGCGCCGACCGGGCGCTGGTGCTGGCCTACGAGCAAACCCGCCTGGCCCGCGACGACTACCTGATGCAAGCGCACTGGGCGATTAGCCAGGACAACATCGACGCGGCCGAGAACCTGTTCAAAGCTGTGCGGCGCATTGACCCCAACGATGTCGAAGCGGCCACCGGCCTGGAAGTGATTGCCAAGCTGCGGGCCGGTCAAGTGACCCGCCAACAACTCGTGGCGATGGCCAACCGCCCGGCCAACGGTAAGCGGATCGTCGCCACCAAGCGTCCGGGGGATGGCGACTTGGCAGAACCCAAGCAGGTCGAGCCGAAGGTCGAGCAACCCAAGCAGCCGCCCGCGGGCGTCAACCCCGCTGACCCGAAAAACGGTGCGGGCAACCTGATCGAGCAAGAGCGGCGGCGACAACTCATCGCCGAGCAGGAGTTCAAGGCGGGGGTCGAGGCGGCCATCCGCGAGTCGCGCAAAGTCCTGCCCACCGACCCGGAAACCGCTCTGGAACTGCTGCGTCGGCAACGGCAGTCGATCCTGGACAACCCCGACTTGAACCCGACCACCCGGCAAGCCCTGCTCGGCCAAGTCCAGTCCGTGTTGCAATCGATGACCGCCGATGCTGCCCGCATCCAACAAAATCTGGAAGCGGCCCGCAACCGAGCGATCCGGCAACAAGCCCAAGAAGAGGCTGAGGCTCGCCGCCGCAATCAGGAAGAGACGACCCGCGCCCGCATCAAGGCGTTCACGACCCTGATGAACCAGGCGCGCTTCGAGGAAGCCTACCGCCAAGCGCTGGTGATGCAGCAAGAGGCGGTGGTGTCTGGTCGGCCGATCCCCGTGGAGGCCACGGCGGCCTACACCATGTCGCTGTCGGCGACCAACCTCCGCGAGCTGCAAGAACTGCGGCGGCTACGCGAGGAGCGCTTCCTGATTACGATGATGAACGTGGAGCGTTCGCACATTCCCTACCCCGACGAGCCGCCCGTCCACTTCCCGCCGGCCAGCGTCTGGCGTGAGTTGACGGCCCTGCGTAAGGAACGCTACGACTCGACGGGCCTTGGCTCGTACACCACCCCGCAGATGAAAGCGCTGACCAACAAGCTCAACGCGCCGACCTCCATCGACGCGATGGAAGTGCCCCTGCGTGAAGTGCTGGGTCTGCTCCAGGACATCCACGGCATCACCTTCATCGTCGATGAAGAGGCCTTCCGGGCTGAGATGGCCGCCGGCAACATCACCGATACGCCGGTGCGGGTGCAGCGCTTCAACAACGTCGCGCTGGCGACGATCTTGCGGAGTATCCTCTCGCAGTTGCAGCCGCCCGGAACCTACATCGTGCGGGCTGACCATATCGAGATTACCACTGGCACGCGTGCTCTGTCGGACAAGGTGATCCGGGCCTACCCAGTGGCGGACCTGGTCATCCCGATTCCCAACTCGGTCAACCAGCTCGCCCTGCAACAAAACCTCAGCGTGCTGGGTCAGACCTTCTCGCTGGGCGGTGGCTTCCTGGGCATACCGATTGGCGGTGGCCTGGGCGCGTTGGGCGTCGGCCTCAACGCCGGCCTCGGGGCGCTGGGCGCGCTAGGCGTCGGCCTGAACGCGGGTCTGGGCGTGGGCGCGTTGGGCGTCGGCCTCAACGCTGGCCTGGGCGTGGGCGCGTTGGGCGTCGGCGTGAACGCCGGTCTGGGCGTGGTTGGTGCCGCCGGCCAATTGGGGGCGGCGGCGCTGGGCATTGCTGGCGGGGCGCTGGGCCAATTCGGGGGCAACCTCGGATTCGCCGGGCAAATGCAGAACCTCGGCTTCGGCGGCGGCTTCACCGGCTTCGGCGGTGGCCAACTCGGTCAGTTCGGTAACCTCGGCGGCCAGTTCGGCTTGCAAGGCGGTGACCAGTCCAGCTTGCTGGTGCAACTGATTATCGAAACCGTCGCCCGCGGCGAGTGGGCGCAAGCGCCGCGGCTGTTGGGCGGTGCGATTGACCCCAACACCGGCTTGCCCGGTGCTGAACCGGGCTTGGGTGATCCGAACGCGCCGATCCTCAACGTCGATCAGCTCAACTCGCTGGGCTTCTACCCGCCCGCGCAGGCGCTGGTCGTGCGTGGGACTTCGCGGGTGCATAGCAGCACCTCGTCGATCCTGCCCAAGCGTATCGGTGCCCCACCGGCAGCCCAGGGGCCAAATAATCGTCCGGGGGTGGTGGTGATCGGTCCGCGTCAGCCTGCGGGCACCGATCAGCCGGTCGCGCAGAACCCCAACCCACCCGCGGCCAATCCCAAGCAAGTGGCCCAGAATCCAGGCGCTACCAACCCGCCGGCCAAGGACAAGGTGGTCCGCCGCGAACCGCGCGAGGTCTGGAAGCAGTTCATGGATTCGGGAGTGGACAACCCCAGCCTCATCATCGCTGGTGCCGACTTCCTGGTGCAGTGCCGCGAGTTCGAGCATGCCGCCGAACTGCTGCGAGCCAACCTCCGCGCGGGGGTGGTCGTGCAGCCGTGGGTGCATGAGGCGTTGGCCATCGCCCTGGCCGGTAGCGGGGCGGCGGCGGAGGAGATCGAACGGGCCAGGCTGTCGTGCGTGGACCTGGAGCCGGGCAACGCCCAGGCGTACATCCGCGCCGCCCGCGCGCTGTCGGAATTGGGCCGGCACGAGCAAGCCGCTCAGATGTGCCGCCGCGCCGCGCAACTAGACGCGGACAACCCCGAAATCTACAGCAACGCCCTGGTCTACGCCGAACGCGCCGCCGAGGCCAACCCCAACTTCCGCGTGGATTCGGACCTGGTCGGCTGGGCCAGCGTGCAACTGCTGCGGCGGGATTGGCCGGTCGATAGCGAGCAGTACCAGACGCAGGCTCGCACCCGCTTCGAGAGCCTCAGCAAGCGGCTCGAAGCGCAGCAGCGTCAGGACGAAGTCCGCAAGCTGCGCGAGGTCTTGGCCCGCGAGCAGGCCCGCGACTTGGTCGTCGAGTTGACCTGGCAGGGGGCCGCCGAGTTGGATTTGCGGGTGGACGAGCCGATCAACACGATCTGTTCGGTCACGCAGCGGCAGACCCCCAACGGCGGCGTGCTGATTCCCAACCCACCGGGTCAGACCAAGGAAGTCTACACGGTCGCCGAGGGCTTCTCGGGCACCTACACGATCACCGTCGATACCATCTGGGGCCGGCCAGTCGGTGGACGGGCGACCGTGAAGGTCACGCAGCATCAGGGGACGCCGCAGCAGCGGCAGGAGATTTTCACCGTCAACCTCGACCAACCCGAGCCGATCCGGGTGATCCTGCACAACGCGCGCCGCACGTCGGTGGCTAGTGTCTCGGCTCCGGTGCGCCGACCGCCAGTGCCGGGCGAACAACGTACCCAAGAGCAGGAGATCTTCGAGCGGCTGCGGGCGATGGCCGACCCTATCTACTCGACCTCGACCACGGCTCGCGGGTTCCAAGCTGGGCTGAACTATGCTCAGACCGTGCGGACGGAGGCGGCCAAGCAGGGCACGCTATCGACCCCGATCAGCAAGGGTACGCTGCAACTGGGCGTCCGCTCGGGCATCGGCGCGGACCTGACCTTCCAGTCGATCGTTGATCAGAACGGGCAGACCGGCCTGGCGATCTCGCCGATCTTCCAGACTGCTGCTCTGAACGACCGGCCGATTGTCTCGCTCTCGCTCATTCCCGGCGCTCGCCGCGACTGAGCGTCACGACTAGCTGAGTGATTCGACCGACCCGTGGGCCTGACCGGCTCACGGGTCTTTTCGTTGGCACCAACCGCATGCAGGAAACCAACCGCACGCAGGAATCGGTGAGGAGGGTTGCTCCCCGACCGCGAGTTGATAAGAGAACCTGTAGCGTGAATTGAAGGTGCGTCCCGTTCCAAACTGCGAGCGTGCAAGCGGGTGCGACTGATTCACTTATCTCTTCATTCGCAACCTCTCCACGCCAACCGCGAGGTGCCTGACCGTGCCAGTCGAATGCCCTTATTGTGGGTTCAAAATGAACCCTAAACCGCCGCGTGCCGGCGAATTTAAGCCGAGCTGTCCGAGTTGTAAACAGCCCTTTAAGTTAATCGCGCAGGGTAGCCCTGAGACGGGCTTTACCATCACCGTTGAACCCCTTCAAGCCCCAAGCTCCACTACGCCCCAGTCCACACCGCCCAAGCCAGCGCCCAGTGCCAGTGCCAGCGCCAGCGCGGGCGGGTCGG
>Ga0272446_1004428_pt1 | contig 16634 bp, 13 predicted proteins | sample YNPCB0061_FD_194587 | JGI IMG/M metagenome (GOLD analysis project Ga0272446, IMG submission 194587) | Hot spring microbial mat communities from Yellowstone National Park, WY, United States - YNP-CB-006-1 | ecosystem: Environmental > Aquatic > Thermal springs > Hot (42-90C) > Sediment | place... | reverse complement strand
GTTCCCCGTCCCCTCGTCCCGTGGGAGGGGTTGGGAGGGCGCAGCCCTCGCGCAGGGGGGATGGGGAAAGCGGGTTTGCCCGTCCCCCCACCTGGTGGGCGGGGTTGGGAGGGCGCAGCCCTCGCGCAGGGGGGATGGGGAAAGCGGGTTTCCCCATCCCCTCGCCCTGTGGGAGGGGTTGGGAGGGCGCAGCCCTCGCGCAGGGGGGATGGGGAAAGCAGGTTTCCCCATCCCCTCGCCCCGTGGGAGGGGTTGGGAGGGCGCAGCCCTCCCAGGAATTATTACTTCCCCGCAACGCTCCCGGCAGGGACTCTACATCTCGCCGTAGAGTTCCAGCAACTCGCGCCACTCGCCGGTGAGTTCTTCGCGGCGGGCGGCGTAGTAGAAGTGCGGCTCGCCTGACTCGTCCACGTAGACCAGATCGACCTGGCTGCGCATGGGCCGCAGGTAGCCCAGGTTGCCCCACCAGCGCACCCTGTCCTCATCGAGGGGGATGTCCTGCTGGTACATCCGGGCAGCGTACTCGCGCACGGTGCCCGGCTCGATATCCTGGAGACGCCAGGGGACGCCGCTCACATCGCCGGTGCGCAGATTGCGAAAGACGTACTGCCACTCGCCGTCCTCGCCGCGGGTCGCGCTGACCACCTCGATGCCGGTGCGGGGGCGAGGTACGCGGATGAGGCTCAACCAGGCCTCGGTGAGCTTCTCGGCGGGAACGCCGGGATACGACTGTTGCCCGCTCCCGTCCTTATCCTTCATCACCAGGTCGAAGCGCGCCCTGCCCGCCGCATCGCGGGTCACCGCCACCAGGCCGCCGCGGCCCCGCCAGCGGATGCGCCGCTCGCCCCAGGTTGCCGGCTCGGGCAGGGCGACCTCGGTGGGCGCATCGTCGGCGAGGGCGGGCAGGGCGGTCTCATCGGCCTGTTCAAAGGCCTGCGGCTCCTGTTCGACCACATCGCCGTTGCGTTCGTTGAGCAAGGCCGCCCACGAATCGCTCAGGCCCCAGTCGCTCACGCCGAAGAAGATGTGGTCGATCACCCCATTGGCGTCACGGTGGACCAGATCGTACTTGGTGCGATTGCCCTGGCGATAGGCGCGCCAGAGGCCCAGGCGCCCTTTCCAGCGCACCTGGCTCTGCAGGTCAATGCGACCATCGCGCAGATCCTCGTGGCGGCTGATGGCGTAGGCCCACAGACCCTGGGCGCGGTCACGGGTAACCCCGGCGGTGGTGCGCAGATCGCGCACCTCGTAGAGCCAGACGCCGCCGCGCTTGACGGCGCCGACGATCTCGACGCCCGAGCGGGGCAGGTCGAGATCCTGGCCGTTATCGAGGGGCGAGGACGCGCCTTCGGCGAGGGCGCGCCGGCAGAGCTGGATGATCTCGCCCCGGTCGGCAAGGGCGGTCTCGCCATCGCGACGCACATAGATCGCGCCATTGGCGCCAACATACGGCGGGGTCTCAGCGGCCTTCACCTCCACGCGCATGACATCCTGGCCCTCGTAGCTCATCAACTCGAAGGAGAGGTACGGCTGAGGAGTAATCTGCTCGGTGACGCTCCTGCGCAGAGTCTCACTGACCTGGTCGGGCCGCGTGACGCCGACGACCCTGCCGCCGGGCTCGCAGCCGATCACCAGCACCCCGCCGCCGGCGTTGGCCAGAGCGGCCACATCCTTCCACAGGTCGCCGACCTGAGCATCGTCGCCGGGGGCGCGTAGCACCTGCCGCTCGGAGGACGCCCCGAAGCGCACCGCGTCCACGGCCCACTGCTTCTGGTCGCGCTTGGGCACCCGCACCCGGTCGAAGTCCTGGCTGGTAAAGAGCGCCTTGAGCGACTCGAAGCTCGGATCGGGCAGGAGCACCTCGAAGTAGCGATCGCCGATGCCATGGCGATGCAGGGCCTGCATATCCTCGTCGGACAGGCGTCGCAGGCGGTGGGCGTCGGAGCCCTGGATGCAGAACATGCGCCGCTCGTAGTGTTCGGTCTTGCCATTGTAGAAGCCCGGCGAGGTGAACTTCTCATGATCGGTATAGAAGTTCACGAACTCCAGGGCGTGCAGGTAGGGGCTCTGGGTGACGGCGATGCGCGCCTGGCCGCTGGTCCCCATGCGCAGGGTTTCGGTGATCACCCCGTTGGGGCCATTGACGTGGGGGGCGATCACCAGGCCGCCGGCGCGGGCGATGATCTCGTAGGCTTCCGTCACGTGGCGGGTATTGGCAATGCCGCAGATCCCCGCCTTCAGATGTTCGGCGGGAACGCCCAGTTGCAGCAGCGTCGTCTCGATCAGACTGATCGGGCGGTTGGGCGGGAAAATGCCGAGGATATGGGCGCCAAAGTGCGACGTGAACTCGAACCCCGGCAGCACCGTAATGCGCGCCAGCAGGCGCCGGTACTCGATGAGGCGGGCCTGTTCCTCAGCCGTCAGCCGGCCAGCCTGCTCGAGCGCGCGCAAAAAGTCCAACTCGCGGTGAAACTGTTCGTAGCCGTGAACGGTGTTATGGTCAGTAAAGGCGATGATGTCAAGTTCGCGTCGTTCCGCTTCCTGGAGAATATCGAGATAGGTGATTTCCGGTTCGGCGTAATCCTCAGAAGCCGGCGTATGAATGTGCAGATCGGCACGAAACCAGCGCATTCCGTTGCGCACCTCGCCAGGTGTGCTCATAGGTTTTCAACTCCACAATTGCTTTCGATCTTTTACTCTCAGGTTTTTTCTCGCCGCAACCCGGATAGGCGGCGCGGACGGGGCCTCCTTTCCATTGCGCACACAGGGCGAGTTGCCCTGGAGGGGCGCCGGAGGCGCAGCCTCCTCGCAACCCCTATCTCGCCCGCGGAGGGCGCGTGCCCGGTCAACCACGGACGTGTCTGCTGCCGCGGGCGGAACAAGCGGGTTCACGGAGGGCTGCGCCCTCCGCGCCTCCCCCAAACCGTTACGTCAAAAGCCGCGCGGCGACCCCATATCCGGGGAGCACAACACGAACGCGCCGGGTGGGCGACGCCCTTATGATACCCGAAACGCCCGCAAACGACAAATAACCGGCAGCGGATAGACCGCTCCGAGGGGCAGGGATATGGGGAAACCGGGTTTCCCCAGACCCCTGGGCCGCGCGAGGCTGTTGCCCATCTCCAGGAACGAGATTAGACGATCTCGATCCCCGCGCCGGCGATCACCTCGCCGATGCGCCAGCATGGCTCCCCGGCGTCGGCGAAGCGCCGCAGCGCCGCATCGGCGCGCTCGGGGGGCATGGCCAGCAGCAGGCCGCCGGAGGTTTGCGGATCGAAGAGCAGCAGGCGCCGGGCCTCTTCCACCGTGCCGGCATAGCGCACGACGCCGCGCTCCTCCAGGAAGCGCCGGTTGCGGCCCAGGCCCCCGGGGGCGATGGCGGCCCGAGCGTACTCCAGGGCGCCCGGCAGGAGCGGCAGCGCGCCGGCGACGATGCGCAGGCCCACCTCGCCCACACGGATCATCTCGGCGGCATGGCCCAGCAACCCGTAGCCGGTGACATCCGTGGCCGCATGCACAGCCATCTCCCCCGCCAGTTCGGCGGCGCGGCGGTTCAGGCGCAGCATGCTGGCGACGGCCGCCTGCAGGTGCAGCGCCTCGACCAGGCCCCGTTTGGCCGCCGTGGTGATCAGCCCGGTACCAAGGGGCTTGGTGAGCAACAGCACGTCGCCGGGCCGCACCCCGACCTTGGGCGTGATCCGCCCTGGATCGACCAGCCCGGTCACACAGAGACCGTACTTCGGCTCACGGTCCACCACGGTATGGCCCCCGGCCACTACCGCGCCGGCCTCGGCCACCTTGTCGGCCCCGCCCTGGAGGATGGCCGCCACAATCGCCGGATCAAGATCCTCGGGAAAAGCGGCAATCGCCAGGGCCAGAATGGGTCGCCCGCCCATGGCGTACACATCGCTGAGGGCATTGGCCGCGGTGATGGCGCCGAAGGTGTAGGGGTCATCCACGATGGGCGGAAAAAAATCCACCGTCTGGACCAGCGCCGTGTGCGCGTCCAGTTGATAGACGGCCGCGTCATCGCTGATCTCCAGCCCGATCAGCAGGTGCGGGCTGGTAGGCAGACGCAGCGCGGCCAGCAGGTTGGCAAGGGCCCCCGGCCCCATTTTCGAGGCTCAGCCGGCGCAATCAGCCATGCGCGTCAGCCGCACCCGCTCACGCTCGTCCATGCGATCCTCGCGACCATCGCCGCGGCCAGCCTGCCTGGCCGCGCCCATACGCACATTGTACCGCACCTGGCTCTCTTACCACCCTACCTGTACCGCATACCTGGCAATGTCCGGGTCTGCACTTACCAATACCACTCCCTCAACGAGGGCTTGCGCTACCCCCGCACACTACCAGAATGAAAAAAGGTTGTTCCTGGGAGAGCCACGCCCGCCCACACCCTCCCGCGGGCGGGGGCCTGGGTGCGCGGGCCTCCGGCCCGCATCCGCGGGGAGATGGGGAAACCCGCTTTCCCCATCTCCCTGCTCGAGGGCGGCGCCCGCCCACACCCTCCTACGGGCGGGGGGTGGGGAAACCCGGTTTCCCCACCCCCCTGCTCCATGCCAACGGGATGAGAAACAAGGCTGTTCCTGGGAGGGCCTGGCCCTCCCAAACCCTCCCACCGGGTGAGGGGTGGGGAAACCCGGTTTCCCTGCTCCACCCCAACGGGAGGAAAAGCTGATGACCCGCTTTGCGCGGCGCGCTACGCCTCCGGCTCGCGTGGCTCAAGTTGCTGGACCAGGATCTCGAACAGGTCGCTCTCAGTGATGATGCCCACCACGTGCTTGTGTTCATCCACCACCGGCAACCCGCCGATCTTGTTCTCGATCATCAACAGCGCCGCTTCGCGTAGCCCCGTCTCCGGCGAGATGCTGATCGGGTGCTCGGTCATCACTTCGTAGACCTTGACGTTCCGCAGGGCTTCGGCGATATCGAGGGGGTCAAGGCCGGCGAGACGCATCACGTCGGCCCCGCGGATATCGCCCTGGGTAATGATGCCGCGCAGTTCGCCCGTGTCGATCACGCAGGGCAGGCGGCGAATGTCGTGCTCGCGCATCAGTGCGAGGGCATCGCTGAGGGGCGCCGCGATGTTGATCGTCACTGCCGGCGTTCGCATGTAGTAGCGCACCTCTTGCTCGGCAGGCACGCGCTCATGGTGAGGGGTGGCATTGGTGACGTTCATGGCAGCCTCCTTTGGCTACACTGCGGCCCTTTTTTCCATGGTACCGCCCCCGCCACGCGGCTGGGGCGTATTCCGCTCACCAGAGGTAATAGTTTGTTAACCACTGGATCTATGTTGCCGGCGGGGGGCGCGGGCGTTGGCTACCATTGTAGATTTTTGATTTTCGATTGCGGATTGGAGATTGCCGCTCCGTGCACCAGGAAGCGCTTATGGGTATTGAGAAATGCATCCGCTCCACCACTCCCGCCCGCGGGAGGGTCTGGGAGGGCGCGGCCCTCCCGAGAAGAACCTTGATGTGCATCCCACGATGGATCTCCTACGAAGCCTGTCTTACGCCTCCGGCTGCCTTCGTGTTGCCCCCGGCGGCGGAGTGGGGTAGAATGCCAGGGTGGAAGGAAACGAGGACCTACGTTGATGCGACAGATTGCCCTCGCGCGCGTGCTGGCGCTGGTAGCCGCCATCGCCCTGGCCGCCGGCTGCGCGCCGCCCCGCACCGCCACGCCTGCTCCTTCGCCGCTGCCCGATGGCGGGCAGACAGTCGCCGTGTCCTCACCAACACCGCCAGGGGGCTACCCGGCCTCGCAGGCGCACTCTGCCTCCACCAGCGCCCCATCGCCGCTCGCGACGCCGAACCTCGTCGCGGAAGCCGCGCCGCTCCTCACCGCCCGCGTCGCGCGGAGTTACCCGCACGATCCCCAGGCCTTCACCCAGGGCCTGGTCTACCTCGACGACGCCAGCTTCTACGAGGGCACCGGCCTGCATGGAGCTTCGTCGCTGCGGAAGGTTGATCTGGCCACCGGGCAGGTCGCGGCGATCTTCAACCTGGAACGCGAGCATTTCGGCGAGGGGGTCGCCCTCGCCGGCGAGCGCATCTTCCAGTTGACCTGGCGCAGCGGCGTAGGCTTCATCTACACCTACGCCGGCGGGGCCTTCAACCGCGTGGGAACCTTTACCTACCCCCCTGCCGGTCGCGCCCTGCCCGTCGAGGGTTGGGGCCTGACCTTCGATGGCGCGCGGCTGATTATGAGCGATGGCACGGCCAATCTCTACGTTGTTGATCCCGAAGCGACCGCCCGCACCGGCGCGCTTGCCATCACCGGCCAGGTGGAGGTGCGCGATGATCGCGGCCCGGTGACCTGGCTCAATGAACTGGAGTATGTGAATGGCGCGGTCCTCGCCAATATCTGGCAGTCGGATCGGATCGCCAGGATCGATCCGGCAACGGGGCGGGTGCTTGCCTATGTGGATCTGAGCCAGTTGCGCTCCTTGCTGCCGCCCGGGGAGTATGGCCCCTCGCCGCCCGAGGTGCTCAACGGCATCGCCTACGACGCCGCCGGCAGCCGGCTCTTCGTGACCGGCAAGTTCTGGCCCCGAGTGTTCGAGATCGAACTGGTCGAAACGGCCTGGCGCGTCCATCTGCCGCTGGCCTGGGCCAGGCCGTGACCGTCTATACGGCTGCGCCGCACACCAACAAGGTGAAGAAGGGGTTTTTCTTGGGAGGGCTGCGCCCTCCCAAACCCTCCGGCGTGCGGGGGCCTGGGTGCGCGGGTCTCCGGTCCGCATCCCCAATGGGATCCAAAGGTTGTCCTGGGAGGGCAGCGCCCTCCAAACCCTCCCGCGGGTGGGGGGATGGGGAAACCGGGTTTCCCCATCCCCCTGCTTGAGGGCTACGCCCTTTTTCTCGCCCTGGAGGGCACGAAAAAGCGCGGCGCATCGCAAGCCGTGATGCGCGCGCTGCCCCTGGTGTTCCCATGAAGTGCTTTCCCCGTACCCGATTGCATCCCCTTATAGCGTCTGCAATCCTCCTGGCCCTGGCGCTCCTGGCCGCATGTGGCGCGCAGGCGCCAGCCGCCACGCCGAGCCCCGTCGCTGCGCGCCGGCCCATCGCCCCGCCCACGGTTACCCCCAGCGGGCTGACCTTCATTGAACTAGAACCCGGCGTCGGCCCGCGTCCCCGTCCCGGCGATGTGGTTGACGTGCACTACCGCGGCGCTCTGGCCGACGGGACCGAGTTCGACAATTCGTACCTGCGCGACGATCCGTTGCAGTTCGTGCTCGGCGCAGGCGCGGTCATCCCCGGCTGGGACGAGGGCGTCGCGCTGATGCGCCGGGGCGGCAAGGCGCGCCTGATCATCCCCCCGGAGCTGGCCTACGGCGCACGAGGGGCCGGAGGGGTCATTCCGCCGAACGCCACGCTGACCTTCGAGGTCGAACTGGTGGATATTCGCCGCAATCCACCCGTCGCCCCGCAGGCGCTGGAGGACTCGGCCTACGTGACCACCCCCAGCGGCCTGAAGTACGCCGACCTGGAGATGGGCACGGGCGCCGAGGCGCGGCCCGGCGCGACGGTGGTGGTGCACTACACCGGCTGGCTCAACGACGGCGCGCGCTTCGAGACCTCCCTGCTCCCCACCCGGCCCCTGGCGCGCCAGAAACCGTATGCGTTTCGCCTGGGCGACGGCCAGGTGATCGCGGGCTGGGAAGAGGGCATCGTCGGGATGCGCGTGGGAGGGCTGCGCCAACTGGTTGTGCCGCCGGACCTGGCCTATGGCGATCGGGGCGCCGGCGAGGGCAAGGTGCCTCCCGGCGCCACTCTGGTGTTTGAGATCGAACTGCTCGAGGTCAAATGACCATTTTAGATTGTAGATTGCCGCTCGATGCAACAGGAAGCCCTCCAGCGCTCACGAGCCTGCGGCGTCTCGATGACGCTCTGGTATATGACCCCAGACCACCATGCGGCTCGCGCCGCACACGGACGGGATCAAAATACGATTGTTCCTGGGAGGGCTTCGCCCTCCCAGACCCTCCCGCGGGTGGGGGGATGGGGAAACCGGGTTTCCCCATCCCCCTGCTCCAGCGGCAATCCGTTTCGACGAAGGTGACGGCCCCCTCCCTGACCCTCCCCGCCGGGGGCGGGAACCCGGCTCCTCCCCCCAGCGGGGGGAGGCTGGGAGGGGGGCAGAATCCTGCGAACGGTTTTCACCTCGGGAGGGGTGCGCCCCGGGAACCTCCGGGTGGGAGAAGCCGGGGCCGGCGGCGTAGGGGCGGGGAAACCCCGCCCCTATGCCGGCCCGCCTCCAGGCAGGGGCTTCGTCCTCCCAGACCCTCCCGCGGGTGGGAGAATGGGGAAACCGGGTTTCCCCATTCCCCTCTTCGAGAGCCTATGTTCACGTTAGGTGTGAACCATGCGTATCGAACGGATCGAACTCAGACGGATCGAACTGCCGTATGTCACGCCCTTTGAGACCAGCGGCTGGCGCGAACTGGCCAATCACGCGATGATTGCCCGCGTCGAGGCCGAAGGGAGTGTCGGCTGGGGGGAGGCGCCGGTCGGCGCCGGCCCGTGGTACAACGAAGAGACCCAGAGCACCGCCTGGGTCATCGGGCGCGAGATCCTGGCCCCCATGCTCCTCGAGGCCGAATTGCGCCGCCCCGAAGACGTGGACGCCCTCTTCGCCCGCGTGCGCGGCAATCGCATGGCCCGCTCGGCCTTCGAGTTCGCCGTCTGGGACCTGATGGGGCGCCTGGAAGGGCGCAGTCTCAGCGCCATGCTCGGCGGCGTTCGCCCGCGGGTGGAGGTGGGCGTGAGCGTGGGCGTGCAACCCGACATTGACACGCTGCTCCGCGTCGTCGGGGGCTATGTTGAAGCGGGCTACCGGCGGGTCAAGCTGAAGATCAAGCCAGGATGGGACATAGAGCCGACCCGCGCCGTCCGCGAGCACTGGCCCGACCTGCGCCTCCAGGTGGATGCCAACAGCATCTACACCCTCGACGCCGCCGACCATCTGGCGCAACTCGACGCCTTCGACCTGCTGTTGATCGAGCAGCCCCTGGCCCACGATGACATCATTGACCACGCGAAGCTCCAGCGTCGCCTGCGCACCCCCCTCTGCCTGGACGAGAGCATCGTCTCGCCGGAGCACGCCCGCTGGGCGATTGAGTTGCGCGCCTGTGGCGTCATCAACATCAAACCCAGCCGCGTGGGCGGGCTGACCGCGGCCCGCCGCATCCACGATCTGGCCGCCGAAGCCGGTCTCCCGGTCTGGTGCGGGGGCATGCTGGAGACCGGCATCGGGCGCGCCGCCAACGTGGCCCTGGCCAGCCTGCCGAACTTCGCGCTGCCAGGCGACATCAGCGCCAGCGAGCGCTACTTCCGGCGCGACGTGGTGCGCAATCCCTTCGCGCTCAACCCTGACAGCACCCTGAGCGTGCCCGAGGGGCCAGGCAGCGGCGCCCAGGTGGACGAGGAGTTTCTTGATAGCGTTACGCGCGAACGGGTGGTGCTAACGTGAAAATAGGCTGCTCACCTACGCGCATGCGGCGCTGCAGCCCCCCTCCTAACCTCCCCCCGCTGGGGGGAGGAGCCGGACTCCCTCCCCCCAGCGGGGGGAGGGCTGGGGAGGGGGGCAGTCACCTTGCCCGCGGAGACGTGACGAGGGTGGGCCGCCCGCGCTCCCGGGCCGTTGTCATCGGGCGTTGTACGCCCCGCGAATGGGGCCTGACGTGAACATAGGCCCCAGGGGCGTGGGGAAACCGGGTTTCCCCACGCCCCCGCCCGCGGGAAGGTGAGAGCGCAGCCCTTGCGCAGGGGTGTGGGGAAACCGGGTTTCCCCATGCCCCCACCCGGTGGGAGGGTCTGGGAGGGCGTAGCCCTCGAGCAGGGGCATGGGGAAACCGGGTTTCCCCATCCCCCCACCCGGTGGGAGGGTCTGGGAGGGCGCAGCCCTCGAGCAGGGGGATGGGGAAACCGGGTTTCCCCATCCCCCCACCCGGTGGGAGGGTCTGGGAGGGCGTACCCCTCGAGCAGGGGCATGGGGAAACCGGGTTTCCCCATCCCCCCACCCGCGGGAGGGTCTGGGAGGGCGTACCCCTCGAGCAGGGGCATGGGGAAACCGGGTTTCCCCATGCCCCCACCCGCGGGGGGGTCTGGGAGGGCTACGCCCTCCCAGGAACAATCGTATGTTCATCCCGTCGGGGTGCGGCGCAGCCGCATGGGGGGTCTGAGGTGAACCTGGGCCGGGAGCGCGGGCAGCTTGCCCGCGCTCCCAGGAGACATGCGAACACGTCCCAGCCAACCCCCGGCTACTCGACCGGCTGCCGCGCCGCGACGGTCGCGGGGCGCCGCGCCGGCAGGCCAAGCAACCAGTGCTCCAGCGCCCCCAGCGCCACCAGCGAGGCGACCAGCGCCAGACGCGGCCCCGCGGCCTCGAAGCGGTGGGCGTGCGCCGCCAGCCAGAGCATGATCGCCAGCAGCGTCACCACCGACACCGAGGGCACAAAGAACCAGTTGGTAGGGCGCCGGGCCCAGTAACTGCCGAGGTAGCGCAGGTGGGGCGGGAAGAACGCGACGTTCAGCGAACGCACGCCGAGCAGCACGTTCAGCTTGGCGCTGTGCTGCAACCCCCAACTGAGGATGAAGACCAGCGGACCGACGAAGTTAACCGCGTCGTAGAGCAACCAGGCCATCAGCGCCAGTTCGGCGACGACGGCCAGTTCGTGGTAGAGATGGGTGCCCAGGGCGTAGCCGAAGCGCGCAAAACCGCGCGCCGCGGGCGGGCACGGCTTGCGCCACGGCCCGGTGATCGCCCCGCAGTAGAATGCCAGTTCGTGCCAGGCCCAGATCAGTGAGCCGGCAACGAAGCCCCGGTAGGCAGCCGTAAGCCCTGCGTCCGCCCGCACTGCCCACAACTCGTGATGCGCCAGCACCAGCAACGGCAGCGCCGCCACCAGGGCGATGCGGCCCGCCAGCGGGCCGCGCCGGTTCAACCCGGCTACCACCAGGGTCAACCCCACCCAGAGCGCAATGGCCGCCAGCGGGGGGTACAGGTACAGGTGCGGCCACAGCGGCAGAGGGTAGTCCATCGGCGAGGCCTTCCGGCGATGACATTGACAGGACCTACGCGGTGGAGGGGTATACGGGGAGGCTTCGCCTCCCCGCACACCCCTGTTCCCGCCTGCGGCGGCCAGGTGGCCTGGCGCAACCCCCACGGCCCTCCCGCCGCGGGCGCGCAACAACCGGTTGGTGGAGGGCCTGCGGCCCTCCACCCCTCCCCGCCGGAAGGCGACCGCGTAACTCCTGTACATTTAGGTAAGACACTTGCGTGGATGGTAACACGATGCCGGGGCGCCTGTCAATCGCCGCGTTCAGCCCCCCTCCCAGCCTCCCCCCGCTAGGGGGAGGAGCCGGGTGCCCGCCCCCAGCGGGAGAGGGTCAGGGAGGGGGCCGTCACCGTGGCCGCGGAGCCGCGACGCGGGCGGGACGCCCGCGCTTCCAGGCCATGTGCATCGGGCGGTGTGCGCCCCGCGCATGGGGCCTGACGTTGGGGAAACCGGGCTTTCCCCACACCCCCGCCCGCGGAAGGGTTTGGGAGTCCGTCGGAGTATCCTATCCCTTTTCGAAAGATCATCTTTCCCCACACCCCCGCACGCGGAAGGGTTTGGGAGGGCCAAGCCCTCAGGCAGGAGTCTGGGGAAACCAGGTTTCCCCGGCCCCGCATCTGGCGGGAGATGTGAGCGCCGAAACCGCGCCAGACCTACTGCCGCACCAGCGGCAGAACAACCCGCGCGGCGATCCCGCTACCCTGGAGCGCGATGCTTGCGCTTTCGCCTTCCGCCATCGCCAGCGCCACCCGCCCGCGGTACACCCCCATCGTGGTCGGCGTAAAAGCGATCAACAGCGTACAACTCTCTCCCGGCGCCAGGCTGAACGGGAACGCAGCAGGGCAAGTACCCCCGCGGCGCGCAAAGCTCCCCTCGACGTCGATCTGCGTCACCTCAATCGGCGCGCCGCCCCCGTTCGCGACCATGACCGGGAGCGTGTCGGCGGTTCCCAGCGGGTGCGGGCCGAAGTCCAGTGTATCGGCGCTCAGTGCCAGACGGCCCGGCGCCGTCGTGTCCTGAATGATCAAGGTCAGGCTGGATGGCCCGGCGAGAGTCGCGCGGTCCGGGTCACCGAGAGTGATGGTAAGCGTTTCACCGGGATCGCGTTCGGCATCGCGCTCGATACTGAAGCGCAGGGTCGTGGAACGCGCCCCCGGGGCGAAGACGATCCTGCCGGGGCGCAGGCTGTGATCGGCCTGGGTCGCCGTGCCGCTCACGCTGTAGGGCACGGACACCTCCTGATTACTGGCGAGGTTCAGGGCCAGGCTGACCGTCACCTCTTCCCCCTCGGCCACCACCCGCGGCTCATCGGCGAAGCTGAGCCGGCGCACGCGACGGGCGGCCTCTTCGACCGCCGCGCCGGCGTTGAGTATGCCCGCGCCACAGCGGTCAATGCATCCGCTGCCGGCGGGAAAGGGGGTGACCGTGTTTCGCAGGATCTCCAGGGCCTCGGAGCGGCTCAACCCGGGATTGGCCGAGAGCATCAGACTGATCGCCGCCGCCACATGGGGCGTGGCCATGCTCGTGCCACGGTAGCCGGCATAGCTGTCGCCGGTCGGCGATGGCGCGGTCGCGCTGCTATTGACCGTCGAAACCACCGCGGCGGCGCTGTCGCCGCCTGGCGCGGCGAGGGTGACCAGCGGACCGTAGTTGCTGTACGGCGCCCGGTCGCCGGAGCGCGTCGAGGCGGCCACGACCACTACCCCGGCGCAATTGGCGGGGGTCATGCCCGAGGCCGATGCATTGGCGTTGCCGGCTGCGACCACGACCATCGCGCCGGCCTGGTTCACGGCGTTGATGGCGTTCTGCATCGTTGTCGGGCAGGCGCTGCCCGAGGCGCCGAGGCTCAGATTGAGCACCCGCGCCGGGGTAGGATTGGTCGGCACGCCCGGCACGGGCAGACCGGCTGCCCAGCGCATTGCGTCGGCAACGTCGCTCAGGCTGCCCCCGCACTTGCCCAGCACGCGCACCACGAGCAGCGGTGCGTCCCAGACGGCGCCGGCAATGCCGCGGTTATTGTTGACCCGGGCGCCGAAAATGCCCGCCACGTGTGAGCCATGCCAGCTACTCGGCGTTGCCGGGCAACCGCCTGTCGCCTCGGCCGCGCTCACCCAGTCGCCGGGATCACTCGGGTCGGGGTCGCGCCCATCGCCGTCATTGGCGTTGAAAGGGGTCGAAATAAAGTCGTAGCCAGGGTTGCCCGGCGGGGTGCGCCCGGCCAGGTCCTCGTGCGTGAGGAGACCGCCGGTGTCAAGGATGGCGCCGACGATCGCCGGGTTGCCGGTGGTAATCATCCAGGCATCGGGAAAATTGGCGCCGTACCGGGCGCTGGTGACGGCCTGAAGGTTCCACTGCGCGCCGCTGTACAACGGGTCCCCTGGAACCAGGGCCGGGAAGAAGATCAGGTCGGGTTCGACATACGCTGCTCCCGATGCGGCAGCCAGGCGCTCTGCCAGGCGCCGGGCCTCCTCGAGCGGGAGCGGTTCGGGCAGGCGCAGCACATGTGCGCCATCGGCCAGGGTGCGCACATACTCCAGCGGTGTGACGGCCAGCGCGCTCAACTGCGCGGTGGCCTGCGCGGGGCCGGGAACGGCCTGGGGGGCGGCTCCGTCGGAGGGCGCGAAGCGCACGATAATCTGCTCCACCGGCGCAACCGGCGGCGCCTCGTCCTGTTCATCGGCGCGGGCCGGCCCACCCGAGACCAGCAGGAGCAGAGCCAGGGCGATGAGGGTGAGCGCTCTGAATGAACGCGGGATGGTTGGGAGCATATGCCTTCTTCCCGATTATGATGAGCTTTCAGCAGACTGGTGTGGAGAAAGCCGTCCCCCCCACCCTCCTCCAACGGGCGTGGAGCCGCCGGCGTCCTCTCGTGGGCAGGGGTATGGGGAAACCGGGTTTCCCCATACCCCTACGTCCACTATATAACAAAGGCGTTACGGGGTGGAGGGGTGCGGGTAGGCTACACCTCCCCGCATACCCTGCTTCCGCGCCCGCGGCGGCCAGGATGCCCGGCGAGACGCCCACAGCGCACCCGCCGCGGGCGGGGAACGAGAAACGAACGGTTCGGGGAGGGCCTGCGGCCCTGCCTGCTCCCTGTCGGGAGGCGACCGCATAACTCCTAACGTGAACATAGGTTCTCGAAGAGGGGTGTGGGGAAACCGGGTTTCCCCACACCCCCGCCCCGCAGGGGCATGGGGAAACCGGGTTTCCCCATGCCCCCACCCGCGGGAGGGTCTGGGAGGGCGCAGCCCTCCCAGGAACAACCGTATGTTCATTGCGGCGTTGTGCGGCGGAGCCGCATGGACATCTGATTATATAAACGAGAAAATGGGAGGGCCAGGCCCTCCCAAGAAGATGATACACTACCGCGCTCAGCGCCGGGGAAATTCCGCCCTCGCTCCCAGGGGACATGTGACCGCGCGCGTCTGCCGCCGCGGGCGGAAGGGGGGCGCGGCGAGGCCAGGTCTCCCCAGGCCTCGCCAACGGTACCGTCATGGTATCAGTGCTGCGGCGCTCCCACGTGGAGATGGGCATGGTAACTCGACCGCACCAGGGGACCGCTCTCCACGTGGCGAAAGCCACGACGCAAACCTTCGACCCGAAAGTGGGCGAACTCCTCCGGCGTCACGTAGCGATCCACCGGCCAGTAACTCGCGTCGGGGGCCAGGTACTGCCCGATGGTTACCACATTGACATCAACCGCCCGCAGGGCGTCGAGCACCTCGAGCACCTCGGCGTTGGTCTCGCCGGCGCCGACCATCATCCCGCTCTTGGTCACCAGACGCGGATCGAAGGCGCGGGCGCGGGCCAGCAGTTCCAGGCTCTGCTCGAAGCGGGCGCGGGGGCGGAAGCGCCGGAAGAGCCGCGGCACGGTCTCGATATTGTGGTTCAGCACATCGGGACGGGCGTCCAGCACCATCTGGAGGGCATCCCAGTTGCCGTCGAAATCGGGGATCAGCACCTCGACGCTACACTCCGGCACGCGCTCGCGGATCAGGCTAATGGTGCGGGCGAAAATGTGCGCGCCTCCATCGGGCGCGTCATCGCGGTTGACCGAGGTGAGCACGGCGAAGCGCAATTGCAGGTGGGCCACTGACTCCGCGACCCGTTCCGGCTCGGTTTCGTCAATCGGCCGGGGCTTGCCTTTGCCAATCGCGCAGTAGCGGCAGCCGCGCGTGCAGATGTCCCCCAGGAGCAGGAACGTCGCGGTGCGGTGGTTCCAGCATTCGCCGATATTGGGGCAACGGGCCTCCTCGCATACCGTATGCAGGCCCTTTTCGCGCATGAGGCGGTGCACATCGGCGTAGTTCGCGCCGGAGGGCGCGCGGGCCTTCAGCCATTCCGGGCGCCGTGGTCGCGGCGCGGGCTCGGAGGCGCCGGCCACGCCTATGGACGAGAGGGGAATCAGTTCAGCCATAGCATCTGTTTCTAGCCGGAATGGGAAAACCGGTTCTGTCCGTGTCCTGCCTGGAGGATCGTGGGGCCAGCCAGAGGCTTGCCCTACCGGCGTTCCCTCGGAGGATCGTGGGGCAAGCCAGAGGCTTGCCCTACCGGCGTTCCCTCGGAGGATCGTGGGGCAAGCCAGAGGCTTGCCCTACCGCTTTCCCATCCACCGGTCTCTCAAGCTCCCATTGTACCCCATCTTCGGTTCGAATCTCCACACCAAAGACTGCCGCGAAGTGCCCGACCAGGGTCGTGGACACCGCGTCGAGAGACGGGGCATACCCGAGCAGACGCTCCAGCGAGGTGACGGCGCGATCGGCGATCCCGCAGGGCACAATCTGGGCGAATCCGCTCAGGTCGGTGCTGACGTTCAGCGCAAAGCCATGCGAGGTGACGCCCGAAGCGCTCAGCCGGACGCCGATGGCGCAGATCTTGGCCCGTCCTCCCGCGACCCACACCCCGGTCAGACCTGGCGCCCGCTCGCCGGGAACGCCGTAGTCCGCCAGGGTACGAATGATGGTCTCCTCCAGCCCGCGCAGGTAACGACCAAGGTCCGCCCCGTAGTGGGAGAGTTTGAGGATCGGATAGCCGACCAGTTGCCCGGGGCCGTGATAGGTCACGTCCCCGCCGCGATCGCTGGCCACCACGGCCACACCGCGGCGCTGGAGTTCGTCGGGGGACAGGAGGACATGGGCGGGATCGGCGCGCGCGCCCAGCGTAATCGTGGGGGGATGTTCCAACAGCAGCAGCGTGTCGGGGATGCGCCCGGCCGAGCGCGCGGCGACAAGGTCGCGCTGCCATTGCAGGGCCGTGGCGTAGGGCAACGTTCCGACCCGGACGAGGCGGATCAGCGGCTGGGCAGTGGTCATGCCTTCAGTATACCACTGCCCAGGGTTGTTCCCGGGAGGGCAAAGCCCTCCCAAACCTTCCGGCACGGCAGGGGCGCGGGGAAACCTGGTTTCCCCGCGCCCCCTAAAACCAATACCTTATCAAATCAGCCGTCCATGCGATTCGCGCACAACACCGCGATGAAACTAAGGTTGTTCCTGGGAGGGCTGCGCCCTCCCAGACCCTCCCGCGGGTGGGGGCATGGGGAAACCGGGTTTCCCCATGCCCCTGCGGGGCGGGGGCG
>Ga0272446_1004427_pt1 | contig 16636 bp, 12 predicted proteins | sample YNPCB0061_FD_194587 | JGI IMG/M metagenome (GOLD analysis project Ga0272446, IMG submission 194587) | Hot spring microbial mat communities from Yellowstone National Park, WY, United States - YNP-CB-006-1 | ecosystem: Environmental > Aquatic > Thermal springs > Hot (42-90C) > Sediment | place... | reverse complement strand
GCGGCGTAAGGGCTAAGGTGAAGCGGCTGCTGGAGGAACTGGCGGCGGATCCTGCAAACGGCATCGCCTCCATCCTGGACCGCCCGGCGATCGAAAAAATGGGTGGGGCGCCGGAGGCGGCATACTGGGTGAGTCTACGGTCCGGCTTCGCTCTTTCGTCATCCTTGAGCGGTCCTTTGGTGAGCCCGGTGAAAAGGCGCGGCACGCACGGTTATTCGCCAGACCTGCCGGAGATGGATTCGTTTTTTGTGATATCCGGCCAGGGAGTAAGCCGAGGGGTGAACCTCGGGACAATCGACATGCGCTCGATCGCCCCAACGCTGGCGCGGGCGATGGGGATCCGGCTCCCGGGCGCGGAACTGCCGCCGCTGGAAGTATTCGAGAAGTAGTTCGAGCAGCCAGCCACAGCTCAGTCGTACAGCCGGCGGACGCGGGAGCTAATGCCGCAGAGGACGGCGTAGGAGATGATGCCGGCGTCGCGGGCGAGGTCGGCTGCGTCCTGGCGGGCTTGGCCTTCGGCGCCGATGATGGTGACGGGGTCGCCAGGGGCGAGCGGGGGGCAGGCTGTGACGTCGATCGTGGTTACGTCCATGGACACGGCTCCAACGACCGGCGCCTTGCAACCGCCGGCGATGAAGGCGCCTTTGTTGGAGAGCGTGTGCGGGATTCCGTCCGCGTAGCCGGCCGCCACCACAGCGATGCGCATAGGCCTTGGGGCGCGAAAGATGGCATTATAGCCGACCGGCGCCCCGGCGGGGATATCTTTGACCACCAGCACGGAAGCGCGCCAGGAGAGTACGGGTTTCACGTCCAAGATCCCCGGCGGGGCGGCGCCTCGCGGGGCGGGCACATAGCCGTAGAGGGAAATGCCCGGGCGGACCATATTACCCCAGGCCTCGCGCAGGGAATAAGCGATGGGGACGGAACTGGACAGGTGCACCAGCGGCGGCTGAATGCCCGCCCGGCGAAGCTCCCCCAGACAAAGCTGGAAAGCGGCGATCTGATCCCGGGTCTGGCTGCTGAGGAAATCCGAGGCTGAAGCGAAGTGGGTCATGATTCCCTCGAAGCGGGCGTGTCGCGCCTGCTCCACAGCCGAGGCGATCTCCCGCGCGGGTGACCAAGCTCCGAGCCGCCCGAAGCCGCTATCCACCTTCAGGTGGTAGGGGAGCGGAACGCCCCGGCGCCGCGCCGTCTCGTCCCAGGCTCGCAGATCGTCCAAGGCATGAATGACGGGAGTGAGGTGAGCCGCCGCCATGGCCTCTCGGTTGCCCGGCAAGCTATCGGACATAACCAAAATGCGAGTCCTGAGGCCGGCCTCGCGCAGCTCCAGGCCCTCATCCGCGCTGGCTACGGCCAGCCAGCGCGCGCCTTCGGCCTCGAGCACACGAGATACCTCGACCGCGCCATGATGGTAGGCATCCGCCTTCACCACGCAGGCCACCTCGATGTCTGGTCCGACGGCCTTGCGGATGGCCTGGAAGTTGGCGGCCAGCCGCTGGCGCGAAATCTCTACCCAGGAGCGGAGCGCTAGCTGCGGCATACACAGTGATTATCGCCCGGCGAGGCTCAGAAGGAGTTCTTCGTAGGCATCCGTAACGGCGTCCCAGCCGTAGCGCTCACGCACGCGCTGCTCAGCGCGGCGGGAGTATTCGTTACGCTCGGCGTCGTTCATGCGGGCAACTGCTTCAATCTTTTCCACCAGGTCTTCGCGGAAGGGAATGCCGGCGTCACCGGCGGTTTCTGCGTTTTCAGGCACGTCGTAATAAAGCGTCAAGGCGCCGCGGCCCATGGCTTCAATAAGCGCCGGATGCGTGCCGCCCACCTCGGTGGCATGGATGTAAGCGAAGCAGTGTGACAGGAGTTCTTTGTAGCCTTCGCCGTAAATGGCGCCGGGAAACAAGATTCGCGGGTCCCGCGTATCGCGAACCCGGCGGATGTAGTCACTGGCGTAAGGAGCGTCGCCCACCAAAGCCAGCTTAAAATCCACGTTGGTGCGCTCGAAGGCCTCGCGAACCATGAGAGCGTTGTTTTCCGGCTCCATCCGGCTCACGTACAGAAAGTAGCGCCCAGGTTGCAGTCCCAGCGTTTGGAGGATACGGCGGCTGGGGATCTTGCCTGTCTCCGCCCCATACGGAATGAAAACCGAGCGTTTTTTGTAACGTTCCAGATAATACTGCTGAATACGCTCAGCGTCCGTCACCACTACGTTGGGGCAAAACGTCGCCAGCCATTCGGAAAGGTGGTACCAAGATTTGGCGACGCGGTTCCACTTCTTACGGAGGCGCTCCAGCCCGTCCACATTGAGCGCCACCGGCATTCCGGTCAAGCGGGGCAAGGGCGTGAAGATCGCGTTAGCGCCGTTGCAATAAAGCGCCGCATCCACCCGATGCAGCAACAAGTGCAACGTAGAAAGGAACGTATGGGCGATGGTGTCGAAGTATTTGTGCCGGATGGTGGGGAGGTAGCACAAATCGACGCCCTCGTATTGGTTTCCGCCCTCATACCGGCTGCGGCAATACACCCTCACGCGGTGCCCGCGCGCAACCAGACGGCGAGAGAGCTCTTCGGCAAAAGTTTCAAATCCTCCGTATCGAGCTGGGATTCCTCGGGTGCCGAGGATGGCGAAGCGCATCAGCCTTGAGCGACCGTCTTGGTTCTTGCAGCGAGCACTTCACCCCGGATCTTGGGCGCCGGGCGGCTGACCGGGCGGTAGCGGAACCAACTGGCCATGTATTCGTCGGAAACCCGCCGGCGGGCCATGATGACTTTGCGTTTCTCCACGAAGCGCTTCCAGTTCTTGGCAAGATACCAGAAGGCTCGCAGCGAAGTGTGCTCGCGAAGCAGGCAGCAGGCGATCACCACCAAATCCCGGCCCGTGATGGAAAACAGATTGCGCCGGTAAAGATCCCAGGTCATGTTCTTGATGCGCATCAAGAAGCGGTTCTTCACCGAATGCATGTTAATTTCTGGGGGGAGCGCCCGCCGGTTGCCGGGCAGGACGCTGCGCACATGGTAGCCGCGCGCCAATGGGGTGTACAAGCATTTCCATCCCAGCAATTGAGCGCGCCAAGCCACGTCGGCGTCTTCGCGGTAGACGAAGAAATCGGGGTCGAAGAACTCGCCGTTCATCGAGACGTCCTCAATCATTGCCCGCCGGTAGCACGCCGCCGCGGCAGTAGCGCCGAAGACGTATTCCGGATTGAGGAAATGCCCGTTGTCGATCTCCTGGCTGCCCCGGTCCAGGTGGCGCATCATGGGGTTAAAGTAGATGCCGGTTGAATCCACCAGTGGTTTGGAAGGAAGTTCGAAGCCGGCGGTCATGGTGAGCAACTTTCCGCAGACCGTTCCGATGGTGGGATCGACGCTGCCTGCGTCCACCAAGGCCTGGATGAAATTCGGCATGAGCAGCACGTCGGGGTTCAGCGTCAGCACCCAATCGCCGCTGGTAAGGTTGATTGCCTGGTTCTGGGCGGCGGCGAAGCCGATGTTCTTTTCGTTGTAGACAATGCGGCAGCGGTCCTCGAACTGCTCCAGGATATCCACGGTGCCATCGGTGGAGGCGTTGTCCACCACCACCACTTCCAGATGAGGGTATTTCTGCGCCAGCACCGACTCCAGGCACTTCTTGATAAAACGGCCGCTATTGTAGGTTACGATCGTGACCGAAACCATCCCGCTGTGTTCCATGCCTGGAGTTTTCAATTCGCTCCGATCTTCCATTCTACCCTGCCTGGGCCTCGGTTCAGGCGCAACTCGTCCGCTTCCAAAAGGTTCGACCCGCCAACCTGAAGATTCTCAAAGCCGGAATCATAGCCGCCAAGTCTCCTTTTCCTACCATTTGCATCAACAACCGAAGCCCCAGCCCTGCGCCGGAACATACGCAGACCAACCGCCGCTGCGCCGGGCGAAAGTGCTTGCCTGCATATCTTAGCAGGCTACCATACCAGTAACCCTGGCGATCCGCCCAATCGAGAGATTTTACAGAATGTCCGCCCACATGGCAGGCCACGGCGGCAGGAGTGTAGCGAATAGATATTCCCCTATCTTTCAGTCTCTTGCAGAAATCTACGTCTTCAAACCAGACGGGATGAAACGCCTGGTCGAATCCGCCCACGGCTTGCCAGGCGTCGCGGCGGAACATGAGAAAGGCGCCTGCCGGTTGTTCGGCCTCGCAGGGGGCGTCCAAGTCGTGGTCAAGGCACCGGTAGCGGCGGTTCAACGGGTTATTCGGCCACAGCCGGTTGATTCCCAAAGCCTCAAAAGCGAGCGTGGCGGCGGTGGGGAAGCGGCGGAGGGCGAAACCGGTTTGGGCCGAACCGTCCGGGTTAGCAAGTTTCCCTCCCACGGCGCCCGCTCCCTTACGGCACTCCTCCGCCATGGATTGAGCGGAGGTAAGCAGCCTCGCATCGGGATTCAGCAGAAGGATGTACGGCGCCGTAGTGGCCCTTACCCCCTGATTCACGGCGGCGGCGAAGCCGATGTTCTCCGTATTGGCGATCAAGCGCACGTGCGGGCGGCTCCGGACGACTTCGGGGGTGCGATCCTGTGAGGCGTTGTCAACGACAACCAACTCAGCGCCGGGCTCGTGGGCTAGACAGGAGTCCAGGCAGGCGCCGATGAGGGCGGCGGAGTTGTACGTGACCACGATGATTGCCGTGTCGCTCATGTCAGGGCAAAGTACAGTTTCCAGAACAGATCCATGCCCGTTCGGCTCTGGATTTCACGCAGTTCCCGCTCGCTGTCAAGAAATAGGGCTTCCAGGCGAGCTGTTTGCTCCGGCCACGGAGCGATGGAGCGGCTGACCCGCCATCCCTCCCACTTGCCGCGCAAGCAAGCGAGGCCGGCGCCGCTCCGTAAAGCCAGCAGTGCCCATAGGGTTTGGGCCACGACGGCCGGCCACGGATTTGAGAGGCGATACTTGGCTGCCAGAAGCACCTGGTTTCGGGCGATCCAGCGGACGGCGGCTGGGCTGTGAGCACCCAGCGTTCCGCTGCCCTGGTGGAGAGCCACAGCGCGCGGTTCGTAGACTCCCTCCCAGCCGCCCAGAGCGCAGCGGATTCCAAAGTCGACGTCTTCGAGGTAAGAGCCAAACGTCTCATCCAAAAATCCAACGCGCTCGAACAACTCCATGCGCAACAATATCGCGGTCCATGGGGCGCAGCGGACGCGCCGCGGGCGGTTCCACTCGGCGGCGTCGGGCCTGCCACAGCCGGCGCGCCAGGCCACGCCTCCCCGGCAGGGCAGATCGAAAGAGCCGTCAAGCAGCCGGGGATTGCCGGCGCTGAGGAGTTTACCGGTGGCGAACCACACATCCGGCTGTGAGAGGGCCTGGTAAAGGTGCTCCAGCCAGTCGCGTTCCGGCTCGACGTCGTTGTTTATGACCGCCACCCAATCAGCGCCGACGGCCGCCAGGCCACGGTTGACCGCGGCGGCGAACCCCAAATTTCTGGGCAGCCGGAGGACTTCAGCGCCCAAGCGGCGGGCTGTCTCTCCGGCGCCGTCGGTCGAGCCGTCGTCCACAACCAGGATGTGGTCCGGAGGCCGCGTTTGCTCTTTCAGGCGGCCGATCAACCTGGCCACCGCCGGCGCCCGGTTCCATGTCGGTATCAGTGCGGTGACAGCCGGCATGCAGGGTCTCAGCTCGGGCGCTTGCGGGGCGAAAAGCGCTTCTTCACCAAAAAGAAGAGGTTGTGAAAGCCGTCGCGCCAGGGGTTCAATTTGATCTCTCCCAGCCGGGAGGTGTACAGAATCGAGATTTCGGCGAACCGGATGCGGGGATTGCGAATGGCCTCGATCTTGATTTCCTCCGAGAACGCCATGCTGTCGGATTCCAGATTCATTTCTTCCAAGATGGACCGCCGGAACACCCACATTCCGGATTGGGAATCCCGCACCCAGCGAAAGTACAACAGGGACATGGCGAGCGACAGGATCAGGTTGCCGACTTTGTGCTTGAAACTCATCGCCTCCCGGTCGCGGACCGGGAAGCGTGAGGCGTTGAGGAAATCCACTTTCAGGTGGAGGAAGGCTTCGAGCAGATAGGAGATGGCGTCCGGAGGATAACTATGGTCTCCGTCCAGCGTGACGATGACGTCGCCGGTGGCGATGCTGAAGCCGCGCTTGTAACTGCGCCCGTAGCCGCGCACCGGCTCGCGAATCACCTGCGCGCCGAAGCTGCGCGCCACCTCGGAGGTGCGGTCGGTGGAGCCGTTGTCGACCACGATCAGCTCATCCACGAAAGAGGGCATGCGGCGCAGCACTTGCTCGATTCCCTGCTCTTCGTTCAAGCAGGGGATGATGACGGTGATTCGCAGACCCTTGTACAAATCCTTATTGTAGTGGCGGCGGACGAGGGCAGGGCGATCGCGGTTATGATGAAGACATGGTGCGTCTTCTGCTGTTCGTGCTTCTGACCGCCGGTGCGTTGGTGGCGCAAGGAACGGGCCAGAAGCCTGCCGAGCCACCCAAGCCCGCGCCTTCCCCCGCCCCCAAGCCTCCCGCGGGTCTGGCGGCGGTGAAGAAGGTTTACTTACTGCCCATGCACAACGGGCTGGACCAGCACTTGGCCAGCGAATTGACGCGCCAGAAAGTAGCTGAGGTGGTGGTGGATCCCAAAAAGGCCGAGGCCGTGTTTACGGACCGGTTGGGCGAAACCTTCGAAGCCAAGATCAGCGAGCTGTTCGGCGCCAAGAAGGAGGACGCCAAGCCGGGGGAAACCATTCGCGGTCCCGGAATCGGCGGGAAGCGGAATGCCGGCACGGTTTTCCTAGTGGACCCCGCTTCGATGACGGTGCTGTGGTCCGCCTACCAGCCGCCCAAAGATTCCAGCCGGGACTCGATGCTGCTGTGCGCCCGCAAAATTGTTCAGCAGCTTGCCGAGACACGGCAACCGAAGAAGAAAAAGATTTTGGGCGTGTTCTGACTATACCCAGTGCGGGCGTGGCGCGGCGATGGCGGCCGCTTTGCGGTACTGAAGGGCCTTCGAGACGTCCATGGACGGATTGCGGAAATTCGAGCCCATCAAGTCGACTATGTTTTCAAAGCAGCGGGTGTTGCGCAGATGCCCGCTGAAACGTTCGCTGCCGGGCCCGAGCGCGGTGAGCACGACGTAATCCGAAGTGTGGTCGGTGCTGCACCAAGTTACGCCCGTGTAGTTGCCAAGCGCTTGGCCTAGAATGCCGTTCAATTTGTCCAGGCGGGTGTTCAGGCAAATCTTCTTCGTTCCGGCGCCGGAGGCGCGCACGGCTTCGGCCTCGTCGGCGGTCAACTCGATCGAGAAAGCGTCCTTGATCAGCTCGCGCACCTCGGATACCGAAGGCTTGTTCTTGCCCCCCAACTTCGGGGTGATCACGGAGTAGGAGCACTTGGCTTTGGCCAGCAGCGCAAAAGTGTTGGGGGAAGCACCGAATTCGGCGCTCCTGCCGCCGGTTCCAGGGTTCGAGTTGCCGTGATCGGAGGTGATCACGATCAGGGTTTCGGGACGGCGTTCGGCGAAGCGCAGCACCACTTCGATGGCTTCATCGAAAGCGATCTGCTCCCACAGCATGGCGGCGGCGTCGTTGTTGTGCGCGGCGTGATCCACCCTCCCGCCCTCCACTTGCAACAGGAAGCCATTGGGCGAATTTTGGAGAGTTTCGAGCGCCGCCGCGGTCATCTCCGCCAGGGTGGGAACCTTTTCCTTCAAGTCGGCGCTGTTGTTGCGGTCGATGGTATAGGGGATCATCCCTTTGGAGAACAACCCCAAGATCTTGGATTGATTCCGCAGGGCTAGCAATTGCTTCCGCTCCAAGACGACGCTGTAACCTTTAGAACGGAAATCGCCGGCCAGATCGCGCTTGTCTTTCCGGAGGCTGCCGTCGAAGTATTCGATGCCGCCGCCCATGAGCACGTCCACCGCATCCAGGTATTGCGCCGCAATTTCGTCTTCCCGGTCGCGGGAATCTTGCACGGCGGCGAAGCCTGCCGGCGTGGCGTGCGTGATCGTCGTTGTCGTCACTAGCCCCACCCGTTTCTTACGATCCCGAGCCACCTGCGCGACCGGCGTCAGTTTGGTCTTGTCCGGCAGCATGTTCAGCCAGCCATTGAAAACGCGGGCGCCGGAGCCCCAACTGGAGGAAGCCGCCGCGGAATCCGTCGTGACTGAATTCAGCGACGCCATGTCCATCAATGCTCTGGCGGCTTCCGGACGGTCCATGAGAGCGCGCCACAGCAAGCCCTTGCCGCGAACGAGTTGGGAAAAATGTTCGGCCAGCGACAACACGCCCACGCTCATGCCGTCGGCCACCATGAAAATGATGTTGTTGGGTCTTGCGCCCGGCCGCTGTGCGGCTTGTAACGCTTCCAGAGAACCGGCCAAAGGCGCCAAGACAGCCGCGCCGCGCAAAAAGCCGCGGCGCCCCAGGGAATTCTTATGTTCTGACATAGCAATATCTTTTATCTTACCAAACGGGCCCGCTTTTCTTCGACCAGCCGCCGGTAAGAGTCGGCTAAGCGGCGCGTCATCGCGCCCATGTCCCGTTGCAGGACAGCGTCGCGGGCGCGCGCCGCCATTGCAGCGGCGGCGTCTGGGTCCTCGAAGAGGTCCAGAATCCTGCGGGCGAAGTCTTCCGGCGTGTCCGCCAGGGCGCACACTTCGCCGTCCCGCGATGCCAAACCCTCGGCCCCCAGTGTGGTCGAGACGACCGGTATGCCAGCGGCGAACGCTTCCAACAGCTTCACGCGCATGCCGGAACCGGCCAGAATCGGGCATACAAAAATGGCGTAACGGCTGAGGGGTTCGCGGATATCTTCCACAAACCCACGGAGCTCGATCGACTCCAAATGGCGGGGGAAGAAATGCCGTGGGGGAGGATCCGATCCCACCACCACCAGCCGGGCGGCGGGGCATCGCTCCAGCACACGCGGCAGAACTTGGGTGGCGAACCACGCCAGAGCCGTTGCGTTGGGCGTGTGGCGGAAACTGCCCAGAAAGAGCATGGTGAAAGGCTCGCGTCCCGAGGGGCGGAAATCGTAACGGGAGACGTCGATGCCCGCGCGCAGATCGTCGTCGAGCCGGGCGCGCAACTCGGGCAGGAACGAAAGCAGCAGGTCACGGTTGGCGGCGCTGCATACCTGAATGCGATCCATCAGGGGGAGAATTTTCAGCTCCCACCGTAAGGCGCGCAGATACTCGAAGCCCGCGGAGATCCGGCGCCAAAAAGGCATGGAAGAAATCTGCCGGGCGATGGACTGGAAATAAACGTCGTGCTCGAACAAGATGCATCCGATCCGCTCGAACTGCCCGGCGTACTGAGCCATGGGCAAGTATTCAAGCTGCACCACATCGACCCTGTCCAGATAAATCTTACGATGGAGCAGCCATTCCAAATCCGGATTCTGGAACTCGCGCACCGCGTGGGGCACGATGCTGCCCAAGGCGGCGGTTTTTCCGCTCAGCCGCACCATGAATTCCGCGGAGGCGCACTTGCGGCTGAGGGGTTCGTGCAACTCTCGCTGATGGGGGTAGTCGAGCAACGCCACCAAGTGCACGTCGGCCAGCTCCACCAAATGTTCCAGAGTTTGAAACATGAAGACGCCGCCGCCGTGAACCGGCGGATAAATGGGATAGGGGGAGACGAAGAGCACCGAGAGGCGCTCGGGCTTCTCCGGCAACTCGGCAAAGCGGTCGCGGAAATATCCGCCGAGCGGCCGGCGAAACGCCTCCCGGTCGTTGATTTGCGCCAGGCTGCGGGCGCGCAGGCGGGAGCGGACGGCGGCCGGCAATTGGAGGAAGGCTCGCAGGATTCCGCGGGCGTTGGTGCGCTCCGGCGAATCGCCGAACATGGCGCTCAGCCACGCGCCGCTGAAAGCGAAGAAAAAGTGGCTCGCCAGCCAGCCCGGCTGATGGATGTTCTTCCAGCAGAAAAGCAGGAAGTTCTTCTTCAGCACCGCCTGAATCTGCGATTCCGAGAAATGCTTGCCGATGGTTCCGCGGTGCTCGTGGTAGACCACGCTGGCCGGCTGGTACAGGACTTTCCAGCCCCGTTTCCAAGCCTGGTAGCCGAGGTCGGTGTCCTCGAGGTAGAAAGGCGACAGCAGCGGGTCAAAGCCGCCCAGCTCGAGGAACTTGCGGCGGTCGAAAGCGCAGGATCCGCCCCCGCCGTAAAAACACGGAAATAAGCTGGTGACCGCGTCATCGATGCGGTGGCGAACTCTCAGGCTTCCACTTTCCCACCAGCCTTGCGTGAGGCCGGTTTCTTCACGCACCCGTGAGGGATCGCTGAAGAAGATCTGGCAGGAAACCGCGAATACTTTTTCGTCGGTGAAGCCCTCAAGCAGGGGCGCCAGGAATCCCTGTTCCACCCGCATGTCGTTGTTGAGCAGGACCACGATGTCGTTCCGCGCGGCGCGAAAACCGGCGTTGGAGCCGGCGCCGAAGCCGAGATTGCGGTCCAGCGCCAGCACGCGCACAGCGGGAAACTGGGTGCGGACATAATCTACGCTGCCGTCGGTAGAGCCGTTATCGACGACGATAATCTCGTTATCCGGATGGCCGGCCATGGCTTCCAGGAGCGGCGGAAGATACTGAGCCAGGAGATCGCGTCCGTTCCAGTTGGGGATGACCACACTCGCCGAGGCCTTCGAGGGGCGCGTGTGGCTGACAGGCGTCTTGCGTCCGAACAAGAGGTGAAACAGGTCCGCCAGCCATAGGACCGCGGCGGCAAAAGCCAGCAGGATCGGCGAGAGGACGAGCAGAGGCAGGTCCGCCAGAAATCGCTTCCACGGTTTCATCGCGCTAAGGCCTGAACTCCGGACCGAGGCCGATCGCACGGCCCAGGCGCAGCCAGCGTGAACGGCGGGCCATCTCGATCTGCGCCCGGCAGGCGGCCATCTCGGCGCGTAACAGCTCGACTTCCGCGTTCAGCGTTTGGGCCCATTGAGTCCGCTCTTCGAGCTGTTTTTCCGTCTCGTGAAGGAGATCCACGCAACGCGCCAGTTCCTCGCACCGGCCGGCAAGATCCTTTGCCACAGCTTCCAGTTGCTCATTCAGCCTGCGCTCGTTCTCCTGGGCCCATTCAGCATACTGGCGCGCCTCTTGGCCCATGCGGTCCATTTCGGCGTTAAGGCGCGCCAACTCCGTCTCGTAGCCGCGAGCCTGAGCAGCCAGCTCCGCCTCCAGTTCCTCCACGCGCAGGCGGGCCCGCAGGATTTCCTGATTTAATTGTTCGGCCCACTGGTTTTTCTTTTCGATTTCGGCCGTCTGATCGCGGTACATCGCCACCAGCCGCTCGTGCTCCAGGCGGAGATCGTCGAGCCAGCGAGTCTTGGTGGCCAGCTCATCTTCCAGTTTCTGGATGTGCCGCTCCCGCTCCCGCAACAGGTTCGCGGTGGCGGGAAGGAAGACGAAGGTCGGCGCGCCCAATTGGGGTTTGAGCGCGCAGACGGCCAGGAAAAAATGGGACTCCTCGGGCGCCGGACCGCGCCCGGCCACGGCCACCTCGGCGGCTTCATCGGGTTTGAGCGGCTGAAACACAATGCCGGCGGCGTGGTTTTGCAGGAAGAAAGAAACGAACGGGAACACCGCCTCCAATGCGGATTTGAATTCAGAAAATTCGAACTCCCGCACATGGTAGGGATTGGGTCCGGCGGCGGCGCGCGATTCCGCGTAATACAGGCGGTTGGGGGTGGAGACAATGAATTGGCCCGCAGGGCGCAAGACGCGGCGGGCTTCCCGCAGCATCTGTTCCCATTCGGCGATGTGCTCGATCACTTCAAAGCTCACCACCAGGTCGAAGGAAGCATCGCGAAACGGCAGAACGGCCGCTGAGCCGCACAGAAAACTCACGTTCGGCTTGCGGTAGTGCGAGGCGGCGAACTCCAGGGCCGCCGGCGCAGCGTCCAAACCCGCGGCGAAACGCGCGGAAGCGGCGAGCTCGGCCACCCCGTAACCGGCGCCGCAGCCGATGTCCAAAACCCGCTTGTGGCCGCAGAGGCGGGCGGCGAAAATATAGCGAGCGAGGTGCTCGTTAAACAGGTCCGCCTCCACTTGGCCCGGAATGACGCGCTCACCGGTAAACTCAGCCATCGGCCGACGTATGCGCCTCCTGCGGGCTGGACGCCAGCCGGCTGTTGACTTCGACCCGGCATGGCAAGTGGATGTAACCATAGACAGGGCCTTCTCCGTGCCCCATTTGGAGGGTGAGCGCGTTGTCGATCCAATCGCACATCTTATACTCGTGGAGCGTGCCGTCGGCGATGGCGGGGGAAAACGAAAATGATCCCGGATAAAGCCATGGGATATCGACGTGAAAGTCAACGGTGCAAACGTCTCCGGCCCGCATCGGAGGCAGTTGGCGACCTTCGCGGGTGGTGTTGGTGCCTGCAAAGTCGATGCCCAAATGATTACGCAGCATGAAACCGACATTGGGCAGCGCCAAATCGTCCTTCGCCCGCACGCTGATGCGCACCACGATCCGTGAGCCGGGTTCGATGAGATGCAAGGGCTGTCCGAAGCTGTCGCACACACGGATGCCCAGCACCTCGGCGCGCCCGTCGCCGTAGCGATGATCGATGTTGGGGATCGAGCAAATCACTTCGGGGGCTTCCTTTCGGGGCGCCTCCGGCGGCGGTCCGCTCTTGGCCTTGGCGAGTTTGAGATAAGCGGAATCCTTTTCCGTCATGGCGGCCAGATACTTGGCCACCACCTTGTCGGTGTCTCCGAGCTCGCGGACGCGCCCGTTGTCAAGCCACATGGTGAGGTCCCCGATGGCCTTCACATCGCCGATGGCGTGGGAAACGAACAGGATCGTAATGCCGCGGGAGCGAAGCTCGTGCACCTTGCGCATGCAGCGCTGCCGGAAATAAATGTCGCCCACTGCAAGCGCCTCGTCCACCAGCAGGATGTCCGGATCGACGTGGATGGCGACGGCAAAAGCCAGGCGAACGATCATGCCGCTGGAATAGGTTTTCACCGGCTGGTCAATGAAATCCCCGATTTCGGCGAAGTCGGCGATTTCCCGATAGCGCCGGTCGATCTCTTTGGTGGAAAAACCCAGGATCGAGGCGTTCAGGTAAACGTTATCTCGGCCGCTGAATTCGGGGTTAAAACCGGAGCCCAGCTCCAGCAGCGCTGAGACCCGGCCGTTGACCCTCATCTCTCCGGATGTTGGGGCGAGGATTCCGGCCACCATTTGCAGCAGCGTGCTCTTGCCGGAACCGTTCTCCCCGATAATGCAAAAGGTGGCGCCTTTGGGGACTTGGAAGCTCACGTTGCGCAGCGCCCAGAAATCGCGGTGGCGCTGGCAGCGGCCAAGGGTCAACAACTCCCGCAGGCGGTCTCCCGGCGAGTCATAGATGGGATAACTCTTCGAAATGTCGTGGAATTCGACGGCATTCACGCGCGGCGCTTCACGGCCGTCCTGGAGTCTGGACCGGGCGGCACTATCATCAATCTACTGAGCAGGATACAGTTGTGTCAAATCCGTGGGGGCTAAAAACTCTTAAGGGCGGCCGCCGACTCCGGTCAACCCCGGCATCTTCCGATGCCTTTATGCGGCCGACTTGCCTGATGGCGGTGCAGATACCGCACGCCTGCGACCCACGAGGAGCCGTTGCTGGCGTCTCAGAGCTTCGACCGGTTGACCGGGTAGCCGGTAGCCGCCCTCCTCTGTGGATGATCTATATGGCGTTCCTCCTCTCGTTGAGTTTCTCCCCACGCGGGGAGGTGCCACAACTCACCACATATCAGTGAGTTAGAGGGAATCACCCGGAGGCTTTCCCCTCTACCCTTTAATATGGATCCGGCGGTGTGAAATGTCAAGCAAAAATTCGGCCTTCGGGTGTGATAATATACCTTAAGACGGTCGGTGCCGGGCCTGTGGCGCAGTTGGGAGCGCGCTTCCATGGCATGGAAGAGGTCGAGGGTTCGAATCCCTCCAGGTCCACCAAACCTTTCAAACCACGGAAGCACGGTTTGCCACCCATCTTCCCGGCTCAATATAGAGAAAAGCTTGCTGTAATCCACGGGCATCCACCTCGCCGGCGCCTTGGGCGCAATTTGCCTGTACCGGCACACATCATTTTTCTCCACGCGAGAAACGTCGAAGGGCGAGGACAACCGCGCGTGTGCGTGAAGCGCGTCAGATGCCAGAGTCGCCTCGCCAGCGGCCGTTGGCGGGGTCCCTCTGGAACACAAATGTGACATTCCCCTTTGTGGCGTCCAAATCACGCGCCGCCAAGGCCCTTGTTCCTCCCATCGAGGTTTGTAAATGATGGATTCCGGGAAGATGGCCTGAAAGAAGGAGCTTCCGATTTCTCCATCCGCCTCTGGAGCACTGCGCCCCGGAAGCGAAGTCTTCATCGATGAGGCGGGGCGGGGGTGCGGCGAGCAGCATGAAAAAAGCCCGAATGCGGTATTGACATACTGTTAATATTTCTGTAGTATACTAACACGTCGGCCTTCGGGTGGATGCCCCGGGGCTTGGAGCCGAAAAACTCAATGATGGGGAGTGAACCATGAAACTACGCGTTTCTCTTGGAATCGGGCTGGCGGCAGCCGCCTGGATGGCGGCGGCGCCCGCCGCCGCGCAGACGGTCACAGCCACGGTGGTGGGTACGGTGCGCGACGCTTCAGGCGCCGCTGTGCCTGGGGCTACCGTATTGCTAACCGAAAGAGCCACTGGTGGGGCGCAGCGGGTAATGACGGACCGAAGCGGCGACTTTACGGCGACGCAACTCAAACCCGGCTGGTACCAAATCGCGGCTGAGGCCAGAGGCTTCAAGAAGACCGTCACCTCAGATATCGAGTTGCTCGTCAATCAAACGGCCCGCGTTGACCTCACGCTGCAAGTAGGGGATGTCAGTGAGAGCGTGGAGGTGATTGCCGCCCCGCCTCTGGTGGCGTCTGAGACGAGCTCGGTGAGTCAGATTATTGATTCCCGGCAGATGGCCGACCTTCCTCTTAAGGGGCGAAGCTTCTACACGCTGGCGGTGCTCGCACCGGGCACGGTTCCAACCGCGCCCAACTCGTTCGTAGCCAGCCGGCGTCCGATGCCCGGGGGACTAAACGCCCCGGCGTTCAACGTGGGAGGGGCGCGGGAAAAGTCGAACGGCTATCTGATCGACGGTGTGGACGCACAGGATCCTCACTACCTCACGCCCTCCTTCTTCGCTTCTGTGGATGCGGTGCAGGAGTTCCGGCTGGAGACCAATGCGTTTTCAGCCGAGTTCGGACGCTCGGCGGCGCAGGTGAATGCAACGACGAAATCGGGGACCAACGAATACCGTGGCTCGGCTTACCACTTCTTCCGTAACGACGCTCTTGACGCTACGAATTTCTTCGACAACCGAAACGCGCGCGGAAAGTCGCCGCTGCGCTACAACCAGTTCGGGACCACCTTCGGCGGCCCGCTGACTGTGCCGAGGATATACCAAGGGCGCAACCGATCCTTCTTTTTCATGAACTACGAAGGCACCAGGGTGCGCCGCGGCCGGACCGGCCAGCTCAGCGTTCCAACTGCGGAGCAACGGGCCGGAGATTTCAACCCGCTTGGATTTCGCAATAACCGGGCGATCTACGATCCGGCGACCACGCGCCCCAATCCAAGCGGCGCCGGCTTCATCCGCGATCCGTTCGCCGGAAACCGCATCCCGGCGGCGCGGGGTGGCGAATTCGCCAAGAAAATTCTCTCGCTGTACCCGCAGCCCAACTCAGCCGCCGCTACGGGCAACAACTATTTCGCGGCGCTGAGCGACCTCAGCGACAACAACCAGGGGATCTTGCGCCTGGACCATCGCTTCAACGACAGGAATTCCGTCTTTTACCGGTTTGCGATCTTCGACGGTCCGCAAAGCAACAAGAGCCCGATCGACAACGGAGGACAGACGACCGAGGTCCGGACCTACAACATGGCCTTCAACTACGTCCGGAGCTTCACTCCCAGTGTGATCAACGAACTGAGGTTGGGATACAACCGCCCGACCTACTTGGTCCTCCAAGACGGAGCCTACGGGACCGACTATGCGACGCTGCTGGGGCTAAAAAATCTGCTGCGCGACCCGATTGTCTGGGGCATTCCAAACGTGTCGCTCACGGGCTTTACAGGGGTCGGAAACGCCCTGAATCCGACCACGCAGGTCTCCAACGTGTACCACTTAGTGGACCACGTATCGGTGATTCGCGGTTCCCACACCATCAAAACGGGAATCGACTTCCGTAAGACCAACTACAACGACCGGAGCGAGAACAGCGCGCGGGGGGTGTTTGGGTTCACCGGCGTGATGACGGCGATGCCGGGCTCGACCACGACGGGCGTCTCGGTAGCGGATCTGTTGCTGGGCCTCCCGATCACCGCGAGCGGCTCGTCGACGTCTCTTGCCGGCAACTTTAATGGCTTCACCTTTGCGTTCTTTGCCCAGGACGACTGGCGGTTGACCCGGCGGGTGACGTTGAACCTGGGCCTGAGGTACGAACTGAACACGAGGTACACCGATGTTCAGAACCGGCTTACGTTGTTTGACACAACGTATCCCGGCGGGCGGCTGTTGATCGCCGGTGGCACGAAGGCTTGGGTTCCGGCGCCGGCGCCGGCGGTAGTGGATTCCGGCGTGCACACTCGGCGCGGTCTGCTTCCCAACGACGCCAACAATTGGGCGCCGC
>Ga0272446_1004426_pt1 | contig 16637 bp, 19 predicted proteins | sample YNPCB0061_FD_194587 | JGI IMG/M metagenome (GOLD analysis project Ga0272446, IMG submission 194587) | Hot spring microbial mat communities from Yellowstone National Park, WY, United States - YNP-CB-006-1 | ecosystem: Environmental > Aquatic > Thermal springs > Hot (42-90C) > Sediment | place... | reverse complement strand
GCGTGAAAAATTGGGCGAAATCAGAGGAAAGAAAGTGGCTATCATAGGTGATATTTCACACTCGAGGGTAGCCCTTTCCAATATTTTTGCTTTACAAAAATTAGGGGCGCAGGTAATGGTCTGCGGACCGAGTACGCTCATTCCCAAATATATCAAAGACTTGGGAGTCAGCGTAGAGCATCAAGTCTTGCGCGCTTTGCAATGGTGTGATGTAGCCAATGTACTTAGAATCCAACTGGAGAGGCAGCAGGCACAGAATTTCCCTTCTCTGAGAGAATACGCTCTTTACTATGGTATCAATAAAACTTTGTTAGATAAATTAGACAAAGAAATCGTCATTATGCACCCCGGACCGATTAATAGAGGGGTGGAAATCACCAGCGATATAGCAGATTCCTCTCATTCTATTATCCTGCAACAAGTAGAGAACGGAGTAGCAGTACGCATGGCTGTACTTTATCTTTTAGCACAAAAAAGTAAACCCTTTAACTAATCAAGTCCATATTTGATTATTCTACATAGCTTACCTCTGCTTTGAAGTTACCTGTAAAATAGCAGTCTTGTAACGCCAAATCTATAATTCCCGTACCAAAAAAGGTATAATGCTTTTTTATCCAAGAGCCATCTAACCTTTCCAAAGAAAGCACAATAGCCACCTTAGTCCCTTTAGGAGAATAAACATATCCTGTTTCTAATCTTACTCCTTTACAATCAGGGCTTTCTGTCTGCTCATAAATCCTAAATTGAGGTGTTGGGTCAGAAGCCTCATGTTGCTGCCTTACAGCCTCTTCGGTAGGGAATCTGCTTTCTTTATCGTCTGTATATTTGGCAAACCCATAATGATTGCCTGTATATTGACAACTGCGAGCATCTATCTTAAAATATCCAAAACTTTTACTTATATATCTCTTTGCTACCCAACTGCCATCTTCTAATTGTAAATACAATGCTATCTCTACCTCCTTTCCTAAGGGAGACAAGACATACCCCAACTCAAAATTACTTCCTCTACCTTGACATTCAGGAGGTTTTGTCCATGTTATAATTTTAAATCCCGGTTTATCTGACTGAGCCAATACTCCAACAGGAAAACACAAACCTACCCACAAAAGCATAAAAAAGCTATGTATCATATTTTTTCTTTAGTGCTTTTTGTCGTATTACCAAATTTTATAGAATTTTACAAAAATAATGAGAAGGGGTAAAGTTTGCTTTCAAATAAAATATTTATAATCAAGTATAAAAATCAAAACGTATGATAGTTGTTACAGGGGCGGCTGGTTTTATCGGAAGTTGCTTAGTGAGCCAACTCAACCAAAATGGTCGTACAGACCTAATCATAGTAGATGACTTTTCCAATGAAATAAAAAACAAAAATTTAGCCAATAAAAAATTCATCACAAAAGTAGAACGCCTTTCTTTATTTGATTGGCTCAAAGAAAATCATAAAAACATTGATTTTATTTTTCATATAGGCGCTCGTACTGACACTACCGAGTTTGATTATCAGATATTTGAGCAACTAAATGTGAGTTATTCTAAACAGATTTGGCAGTTTTGCACTGATAACCAAATTCCTTTGGTTTATGCTTCTTCTGCTGCCACCTATGGGATAGGGGAACAAGGTTACGACGACGAGGAGAGCAAAATCCCCTTACTTAAACCTTTGAATCCTTATGGTGAATCTAAAAACGAATTTGATAAGTGGGTATTAGCGCAAACATCTATGCCGCCTCGGTGGTACGGATTAAAGTTTTTCAATGTTTACGGACCCAATGAATATCACAAAGGGCGAATGGCATCGGTGGTTTTTCATGCCTTCAACCAAATCAAGCAGACTAAGTCTATAAAACTTTTTCGCTCTCATCACCCTGCCTACAAAGACGGTGAGCAACTAAGGGATTTCGTGTATGTCAAAGACGTAGTGAGTGTATGCCTTTTTTTAATGGAGCATGCTATCAACTCAGGAATTTACAACTTAGGGACAGGGAAAGCACGCACCTTTTTAGATTTAGCCCGCCATACCTTTGAAGCAATGGGAGTAGCAGAAAACATAAATTTTATAGATACCCCTTTGGATATTCGCGACAAATACCAGTATTTTACCCAAGCCAATATGAGTAAACTTCAAAAGGCAGGTTATGTAAAGCCTTTTTATACATTAGAGGAGGGGATTACAGATTATGTAAAAAATTATTTATTAGCTGATAAGTATTTTTAAAATACTATATTTTTTAAACCTTAGTAGGGCATCAAATACAGAAAAGTGTACTTTTGGAATAAAATTTGTTATTATTTTTAGCATATATTGAGAGTAGTACATATCGTTTGACTGTTTCCTAAAGTTTAATATCTTCAAGATTTTAAATTTTTTTGATACCAACCTTAATAAAATATTTCTCAAAATGCTTTTAAAAGTATTTTCTTTTTTCATAACTTTGAGAATCCGTAATAGATAGTGAAAATAACTATTCATCTATTTGTTTACTTTTTTCCTTAGATAATTTCTAATAAGTGAAATATAAAAAATCCAACAATTTTTGTAACTTTGAAAAGTTTTACATAAACTTGCTTGTTGATTGTGAAAAATATTTTCACTTTTGACAATGGATAAGCCCTCTTATTCATATTTGTATGAAAATTTAAAAATGATTATATCAACAACTATTAATTAAAACCAAACACAATGAGTAAAGTACGTGAAACAGGCGTTGAAAAATTCTACAGAGTAATTGTGCCAAAATTGATTAGTATTGGTGCGGCTGTTGTTATCGTTGGTGCGTTGTTCAAAATTATGCACTGGCCTTTTGCAGGTGAGCTACTGACTGTAGGTCTGCTCACTGAGGCAGTCATCTTCCTTCTAACAGCAGGGCAACCCGTTCCTCCTCCAGAAATTCACTACGAGTGGGAAAGAGTATATCCTCAATTAGCACCAGATGCACCCGAAGATACATGGGGAAAGCTTCCTGAAACAAGTGGTAACAAATCTGCGACTGCTGCTTTAGTTGGCTTAGACCAGATGTTAGCAGAAGCAAATCTAAGTACAGATGCCTTCAAGAGTTTTGGTCAGGGGATAAAAGCTTTGAATGAAACAGCACTCAAAATGAGAGATATTACTGATGCTTCTTCTGCATCTAATGAATACACTAAAAATGTGAGAGAAGCAGCTGCTTCCATGGCAAACTTGAATAAGGCATATTCTACTACTATTACTGCAATGACAGAAATGTCAAATGCCTCTAAAGATGCAAAAGAATATCACGCTCAGGTTCAATTAATTACAAAGAACTTAGGCGCATTGAACGCAGTATATGAAATGGAATTAAAAGATGCTAATAGCCACTTGAAAGCAATGAATAAGTTTTACAGCAATCTTACTCTTGCGATGGAAAGTATGGCAGATGCAAGCAAAGAATCTCAAATATTCAAAGAGCAAATGTCTAAACTGACTACAAATTTGACATCTTTGAACAAAATATATGGCAATATGCTTACTGCAATGAGAGGTCAGTAATCTATATTTACTTAATTCAACTAATTGTTTTAATCTTTTAAACCAAAATAATATAGTTACATGGCTGGTCTTAAAGAAACGCCCAGACAGAGAATGATAGGATTGATGTACTTAGTACTCACTGCCCTATTAGCGCTACAGGTAAGTAACGCCGTTCTCGAAAAATTTATATTTATTGATGAAAGTTTGCAACACTCTGTTTATGTTTCCAGAGATGCTTCTTCTAAAGTACTCGAAGCTATGAAAAAGAAGGTAGCCGACGAAGGAAATGATGCAAGAGATTTGGCATACTTGAAAAAAGCAGAAAGCGTAAAGGAAGAAACTTCTAAGATGATTGGGGAAATTGAAAAACTACGCGCTGATTTAATCGAGTTTACAGGAGGTAGAGACCCTAAGACTGGAGAATTGAAAAACGGCAAAGACTACGATATGGTAATGAACTACATGATAGGTCCTGAGGGTAGTAAATCAGGTAAAGCATATCAATTGCAAGCCGATTTGAACAATTTTGCTAAGAAAATTGCTGAAATGGATACTGCACTCGGCAAGCAGTTGCAAACAAGGATTGCTCTTGAAGCCTCTGAAATGGAGCAGTATAAGAACAATCCAGACCATAAAGGCAAGGATTTTGCTCAAATCAACTTCGGTAATACTCCTTTGGTAGCGGCATTGGCTATCATGAGTGAAATGGAAACACAAGTTGCTCGTTATGAAGCTAAGGCGTTGGAAGTAATTTCTCAAAAGGTCGGTCAGGTAGTAGTAAAGTTTGATAGAATTGAAGCTAAAGTAAGTGCAGAATCCAAAGTGGTAGCCGCAGGAACTACTTATAAAGCTACCATGTATTTAGCCGCATCCTCTTCTCAAATAACTCCTCGCATGAGTTCAAGTGTGGGTCCTGTAAAAGTAGAGAACGGTGTAGGTTATATAGAGTTCAAAGCAAGCGGAAATAACTACGATAAAGACGGTAACGAGAAAAAAACTTGGCAAGGTGCTATTACTATCAAAACTACTCGCGGTAATGATACTACTTTCAAAGTCGAGCAAGAGTACATAGTTGCTAAGCCTGTAATTCAAATTCAGTCTGCTACCGTCAAAGCACTTTACTTAAATTGTGGTAACGAATTGAGCGTACAAGTGCCTGCTTTGGGGGCTAACTATGACCCCTCTTTTTCTGCTACCAATGCGGAAGTCATCAAAGGGGCTAAGAAAGGTGATATTATTATCGTTCCTAATGCTGCCAAAGTAGATTTAACAGTAAGCAGTGGGGGTACTGTGATAGGTACAGAGCATTTCCCAGTTCGTTTGTTGCCTAAGCCTGATATAGAAATATTCAGCGGTACAAAAGCTCTTGACCTTAAAGTGGGCGGTCCTTGCCCAAGGTCTTTAACAGCAAAAGCATTAGCGGAGCAAAGCATCAGAGATGCTATTCCAAAAGATGCAAGATATAAAGTAACATCGTGGGAAATTACTTTGGCAAGAGGAAGAAGACCTATCGGAACGCCTATGAAGGTTACAAGTGAAACAGTGGATATTACCCAATTTGCAAGTCAGGCGCAAGCCGGAGACCGTCTAATCATTGAAATAAAGAATGTGAAGCGTATGAATTTTAGAGGAGCGACAGAAGATGCAAAAATTGGTAGTCCAATCTTTACTTACTCTATTAATTAATCTTTTACTCGTTGTAAAATACTTTTAAATAGCTATCAAATGAAGGTAGCTATTTTTTTTATGGAATTTTTTAGTAAAAACTTTTATATATCTAAAAAAAGTGCCTACCTTTGCAGTCCAAATTTAAAACGAATTGGTTAATCATTTAACATTCAATCAATGTCTGGTATCATAGGGAAAAAAATCGGAATGACGAGCATGATAAGTGCCGATGGACGTAATGTCGCATGCACAGTAATACAGGCTGGTCCTTGCGTGGTTACGCAAGTAAAAACTATGGACAAAGACGGCTACGAAGCTATCCAACTTGGATTTGGAGAGAAAAAGGAAAAAAATACCTCTGCTCCCCTGTTGGGACACTTCAAGAAAGCGAATACTACTCCAAAACGCAAATTGGCAGAATTTAAAGAATTTGCCAAACAAGTGAGTTTAGGAGATACGCTTACAGCCGTAGATATTTTTGCTGAGGGGGACTTTGTAGATGTCATCGGGACGAGCAAAGGTAAAGGATTCCAAGGGGTAGTAAAACGCCACAATTTTAGCGGAGTAGGCGGGCAGACACATGGTCAGCACAATCGCCAAAGACACCCGGGTTCTAACGGTGCTTGTTCTTTTCCTGCAAGGGTATTCAAAGGTCAGCGCATGGCTGGTCGTACAGGTAACGCAAGAGTAAAAACTCAAAACCTGAAAATTCTGAAAATCATTCCAGAAGCAAACCTTTTGGTAGTCAGTGGCTCAGTAGCAGGTGCGAAAAATTCTTACTTGCTCATTGAAAAATAATTTCTGAAAACCATTTCTACTATTAAAATCCTGAAAAAAAATGGAATTAGCAGTATTAAACACAAGTGGAAAAGAAACAGGTAGAGTAGTTACGTTGTCAGAGGCTATTTTTGGAATTGAGCCAAATGACCACGCAATTTATTTAGATGTAAAGCAGTATTTAGCCAACCAAAGGCAAGGTACGCACAAATCTAAGCAACGTAATGAAGTTTCTGGTTCTACAAAAAAATTGAAAAAGCAAAAAGGTACAGGGGGAGCGCGTGCAGGTAGTATCAAAAACCCTCAGTTCAAAGGCGGTGGACGTATTTTTGGTCCTGTACCAAGAGATTACAGTTTCAAACTAAATAAAAAATTGAAACAATTAGCAAGGCGTTCTGCTTTGAGCTACAAGGCAAAAGATGCTTCTATTACTGTCTTAGAAAATATTAGCTTTGATGCCCCTAAGACAAAAGAATACATGAAGTTGCTTTCTGCTTTGTCTTTGGCTGATAAGAAAACGCTTTTAGTCGTGCCGATGCACAATCCTAATGTATATCTTTCTTCTCGTAATATTCAAAATACAAAGGTAGTTACGGCGGATTCTCTGAATACTTACGACATACTTCATGCTCAAAACCTTATCTTATGTGAGGGTTCTGTAGAGAAAATAAATGAATTGTTAGCTAACTAAAATTACTAAAATCCAATGGAAATTTTAAAAAGACCTTTATTGACAGAAAAAGTCGCCTCTATGAATGAGAAAGGCGTATATGGATTTGTAGTTGATGTAAACGCTAACAAAATCCAAATTAAGAAAGCAGTAGAGCAAATGTACGGAGTAAATGTGGAAAATGTGCGTACGATGGTGGTAGCAGGCAAGAGAAAAGTTCGCTTTACAAAGTCTGGAGTTGCTCAGGGTCGCAAGCCCAAGTACAAAAAAGCAATTGTACAATTGGCAGCAGGCGAAATCATAGATTTCTATTCAGAAGCATAATAAAATATAGCACTGACAAAAAGCCACATCTTTTTATGTGGCTTTTTTTATTTCTTTGTACTAATCCCATCCAATAAGTTGGCTATCTTTTTGGTCAAGTTTTTATTGGTAAATTCTTCTATATGACATGTTTTACTTTCTATGATACCTGCTTCCTTATAATTATCATAAAAGGACAATAACTGTACCTTTATACCCTGCTTATCCGCATAGTTTATAGAAACTCCCGCATGGGTTTTTTGCATGATTTTGTCCACGTCGCCCCCTACTACTCCTAAGCACAAAATTGGTCTTTTCGCAGCTAAATACTCAAAAAACTTACCCGGAATGCGTCCCATAACGTTTCCTGCGTCATTGAGTAGCAAAAGCAGGACTTGCGTGTTGATAATGTATTTGAGTGCCTCATTCCTTGGAACTTGTGGAATATACTCTATAAGTTCAGTAACTTTATACTTTTCTGCGGTTTGTTTTACTTTGCTATCCACCTCCCCTACCAACCTAAGTCTAAATAATTGCTTAAAATCAGTGAGTTCTTTGTTCAACTCTTGCATAGCTGCAAATAGGTTTTCAGGATTGCGGTCTTCGCCGAGCAGACCTACATGCGTAAGCGTAAGTTTCCAATCAGGAGCAAAATTGGCATGTTTGAAATCGTCCTCATCGTAACCCCAATGCACCACACTGACATTTTTTGCCCCAATGCTTTCCAAGTCTTTTTTCCAAGTTTCACTCACTATGGTAATGGCATCGGCAGTTTGAAATACCTCCTGCTCCATTTTTTGATGCTTTTTCCAAGCCAGTTTGGAAACACTTAGTCGCTCGTACAAATCCATTTGCGTCCAAGGGTCTTGGAAATCGCATAGCCAAGGGATACCTGTTTGTTGTTTTACCAAGCAGGCAATGCGCGTATTGGAATGAGGAGGTCCGTCAGAAAAAATAGCATCTACAGGATTCTTTTTCAAGAATTTGACTAAAAATTTGACAGAGGGACGAATCCAAAAAGCTCTGGCATCAGGGATAAAAAAATTACTTCGAATCCATACAGCCACTTTATGTTTCCAACTTTCTTTATCTTCATTAGCCACTAAGGCGTGGTTCACATTGGCTTCTGGAGGTTTCCCTGTAAATTTTTTATACAAAGAATATGGCTCAAAAATAGGTTGTCTAAGTACGGTGATATTTTGCGGAACATCTTTTAGGTTACTCTCATCTATACTTGGGTAATGCGCATTTTTTGCAGTATAAATAATTGGTTCCCAGCCAAATGCTCTTAAATATTTGGCAATTTTTAGGCAACGCAAAACTCCAATTCCTCCACTCGGATACCAATAATAAGTGATGATAAGTACCTTTTTTCTCTCCATGTACTTAGTTTGGTAATGCTTTGTTTTCTGCCTTGTTTCTGGTACTTCTTATCAATACCCACAAACCAACAAAAACCATAGGAATACTCAAAATCTGCCCCATATTCAATGGTAAGCCATTTTCAAAATCTACTTGATTTTCTTTTAAAAATTCGTAAAAAATTCTCAAACTAAATAGAATGACTACAAAAAGCCCAAAGAGTCTGCCTTCGGGTGTTTTTTCTTTGGTTTTGCTCCACATCCAAAGCAAGAATAAAAATAAGAAAACGCAGGAAATTGCCTCATAAAGTTGGGCAGGGTGGCGAGCAAAATCTTCGTTTAATTTGACAAAGACAAAACCCCAAGGAAGTTCGGTAGGCAGACCGACAATTTCAGAGTTAAACAAATTACCTAATCGAATGAAAGCACCTCCCAAAGCTACGACAATCACAATACGGTCAAGTACCCATAGGTAAGACTGGTCAGGACGAGAACGGCTATACAGATAAAGCCCTAATAAAATTCCAATAGTTGCTCCATGACTTGCTAAACCACCTTCCCAAACTTTTAAAATTTCAATAGGATTTGCTAAGTAAAAATCAGGTTGGTAGAATAAGCAGTGTCCTAAGCGCGCTCCTACCAAAGTAGAAACTATCATATAGAGCGTCAGGGCATCTATATCTTTCTCGGGTTTGCCTTCCGCTTTAAATATTTTAAGCATGATGTACTGCCCTACCAAAAAACCTGAGGCAAAGAGCAAGCCATACCAACGAATGGTCAAAGTCCTTTCAATAAAAGGAATTTCAAAGGAAAAAATATCTGGACTTGCGTCCCAAATAATGGCAGATAATATATTCATAAATAAAAAATCGAAAGTAAATAAAGTATTTGAAGTATATAAATTTGTTAATCAACTGTTTACAAAGCGCTCATTGAAATTTAAACATACCGATTATTTTGTTTATAAGACCTAATCAGGTATTTTTGTACTCTAAGGCATTACCATCAGGACTTGCAAATTTATTGTAATTTCAATTTTATATGCAATAGTGCCTATTTTATTTTGGTTAAATAAATCTAATATGAAGAAGGTTTTTATACAAGTGATTTTAGTAAGTGGGTCTTTGACAGCAGTAGCCTATTTTTTGTTTCTGATTTTGCTGTACGTTATGGACTTGAACCCATTTGGGCAGTACAAAATGATATATCTGCCTATTTACGCGCTTGGCATAGTGGGAGGGTTGAAGTTTTACAGAGATTATCGCAACGGCGGTTATATAGGAGGAGGAATTGCTATTTTTTTAGCCTTATTTATTAATATTTGTGCCTCTTTTCTGTATGCCTGCTTAGTTTATGTCTTGCTTGCGTATGTGGATAGCAGTGTCTTAGAATTACATAAAAAAGAACTGACAGAGTTACTTTTAAAATATAAAGAGGTGGAAAATTTAGACATAAAACAGTACGAGGCTCAGTTTGAGTCTATTAAGTCTATATCAGCAAGTACTATTGCCATAGACGAATGGATAAAAACGCTCTTTGTAGGACTAATTATGGGCATGGTGATTGGACTAATTTTCAAGAGAAGCCCACCACCAGCAGAAAATACGGCATAAGTTTTCTACTTGCTTATCTACTTCTTGGACGCTTTGGCAAGAGAGGGTAGCGAACTCCAAAAGTACCTCCCCCCCAATACATGAGGTTATTTTGCCAAATCGTAGTGTTGCTTACATAAGCGTTCATGTGAATAGCGGCTTTCCCTTCTAAAAATAGATAAAACTCCCCGACGGGATACTCCGCTCCTATGCCTACATTAAAATAGCCAAAAAGGGTAGTTTCATCTTTAAAGTATTTTTGCTCACCGGGAATAATTAGTTCTGGATTAGGTACGTTGTAATCCAACGTATTGATAGTCCCAGAAAAGCCTCCAATCGCATATACGTTCAAAGCATCATCGATATATCTTCCACGCAGGTATCTTAAATAATTGATTTCTAACTCCATTGCTTTACCTCGTAGAGTAGCTCCTCCATACTGTAAATCTATGGATTTGGTAGGGAAAAAGTAGGTAAAACTTGCATTGAGAGCATTTTTTTTGTCCCCAAAACCTCCATAACTTCCCCTTAGCTTCAAGCCAAAAGTATGAGGATAGTCTTTGGGAGATTGAAGCGGATAGTCAGCCCTTTTTCCAAAATAGCGTGAATTGGCTAAGCCACCTCCTACACTAAAAAATTGAGCATACGATTGCTGAACAAGAATTAACTGAATAGCAAAGAAGGAAAATATAAAAACAAGTAAGCAAGCAATTTTTTTCATAATCTTTTTTTTATACTATTGATTATTAAGTATATGTCTTCGTATTAAGGTCAAGTATCAAAATTTTTATTATGTATGGAAACTATCTTTGGCTTAAATGATTTTTAAAATTAACCATTTCAAAACAAAATTTATATTATTTTGCTAAGAGTAGCAAAATTAATACCTTTTTATCAAAAATGAATCAACAGGATAGAATTTGACTACTTAGTTAATAAAAAAACTTATAGTTATGGTAATTTTTAAGAAAACAGGAAAAGTACTTCTTTGGATATTTATTTTATCAGGCTTTTATGCCTGCGACAGTACCCCTACTCCTGAGCCAATTCCCTATCGCTTTGTAAATAAAGTCATAGACCTGAACAACTTAGCTTATCAAAGACTTAAATTTGATGGTGGCTTTGTCTATGAAGAGGGCGGAGTGAGGGGCATTATTATCTACCGCAAAAATGCTAATACCTACCATGCTTTTGAACGAAACTGTCCATACCGTCCTTATGATGCCTGCGCTCAAGTAAAAGTAGATGCTTCTGGCTTTTTCATGTTAGATGAATGTTGCCAATCTCATTTTGACTTTGAAGGCAACCCCACAAGTGGTCCTGCTTTTAGCCCTATGCTAAGATACAGAACCGCTGTAGCAGGTAGTATATTGACTATTACGAATTAATAAGATTTAACGTTGGTAATTCGCTGTTTTCCAATACCAATGCTATTTTTGCAAAATGGAAAAAGTCATTTATAGATTAATATTTGCTTGTCAAGCACTTGCATGGTTTATGTTGCTTAATGCTTGTAGTTTCCTTGGCGAGAACCAAGATGATATAGGCATGAAAGCAGTAGCAAGAGTACATAATGTATATTTGTATCAGAAAGACCTTAAAAATATATTGGAGGGTTATCCTAATAGAAAAGATAGTGCCGAAATTATACAGAGATATATAGATTCTTGGATTAAAAAGCAATTATTGGTACACGAAGCGGAGAAAAATATGGAAACAGACATGGCAGAAATAGAGCGAAGAGTACAAGAATACAAAGACCAATTGCTTATCTATGCTTACCAGAAGCAATTTATTGAGAAAAACTTAGATACGCTTGTAACGCCTGCCCAGATAGAAGCCTACTATCAAGCCAACCAACGCAATTTTGAGTTGAAACAGAATATTGTCAAAGGGTATTATCTAAAAATTCCTGCCTCCGCACCCAAGCTCAATGAAATGCGTATGTGGCTGCGTTCTAATAGCAACGATGCCCAAGAAGCAATCAAGGACTATCCGTATGCAGAGATTAAACTGTTAAGTGATACTACTTGGATTGATTTTGAGGAAATGATAGCCAATACCCCTTTTTTTAATAACCCTAATCGCAACCAACTACTCAATCAAAATAAAATTTTAGAAATTGCAGACAACGACTTTGTGTATCTGATAAAAATTATAGATTATAAAATAGCAGAGCAAATTTCTCCCTTAGATTATGTCAAAGAGCATATCAAAGACATTATTTTAAATAAAAGAAAAATAGAGTTGCAAAACCAGTATGAAAGCCAAATTCTTAGTAAGGCAGAAAAAGAAAAAAGTGTAGAGATTTTCAGATAAAAAAATGGATTCCACAATTACTTACATATTTAATATGAAAAAACTTATAGCTTGTAGCATTACTTTGTTTATTGTGCTGTTTATACATCAGTTACAAGCCCAAAATGCCGTTATCGATAAAATCGTGGGCAGGGTAAACAATGAAATTATTTTGAAATCGGACTTGGAGAAAATGTACCAAAGTGTCTTAGAGCAAGAAAAAAATCTGCCTCCTAATATATACTGCTACCTTCTTCAGCAACTTATAGTTAATAAAGTATTGGTAGCAAAGGCAGAAATAGACTCAGTAGAAGTAGATAACGGCAGGGTAGAGCTTGAATTAGACCGTCGTATGGATTACTTTATTGGTCAGTTTGGTGACAAAGAAAAATTAGAAAAAACGTTAGGAAAAACAACCTCTATGCTCAAAGAAGAACTGCGCGAACAAATCAAAGAGCAACTGATTATACAAACCATGAGGAAGAAAATTACTGATGAAGTGAAAATTACCCCGCGCCAAGTGAAAAGGTTTTTTGCTGAGATTCCCAAAGATAGCTTGCCTTTTCTACCTGCCGAAGTGGAGGTAGGGCAAATAGTACGTTTCCCTAAGGTAAGTAAATCAGAAAAAGACAAAGCCAAAGCACAACTGTTAGAGTTTAAAAAGCAGATTCTCAATGGAGTATCCTTCGAGGAGTTAGCCGCTAAATACTCAGAAGACTTGGGTTCGGCAGGACGAGGGGGCGATTTAGGGTGGCATGGAAGAGGGGAGTTAGTTCCCCCTTTTGAGGCGGCAGTTTTTTCCTTAGAACCTATGCAAATCTCCGAACCTGTGGAGTCAGAGTTTGGTATTCATTTAATCCAACTCCTTGAGAGGCAAGGGAATAGACATCGTTCTCGTCATATACTTCTTCGTCCCAAACCTACCCCTCAAGATATCCAAGAGGCAAGAAATTTCTTAGATAGTATCCGTACCTTGATTATCAAAGATAGCATTAAGTTTGTAGATGCTGTACACCAGTTTTCTGATGATAAGGCTACTAAGGCAAAAGAGGGCATGATTCATAATCCTGAAGATGGAGAAACAAAAATTCCAGTAGATAATACTGAATTGTTAGGTTTTGGCGTATATATGACTTTAGAAAAAATGAAAGTTGGGGAAATTTCAGAAGTTATAGAGTTTAGGACTAATGATGAAAAACAAGCCTTGCGTATCTTGTATTATAAAACACGTATTCCACCTCATTACCTGAACCTCAAAGATGATTGGCAGAAAGTCATGCAGTTAGCCCAAGAGGACCAAAAAGCAGAATTGCTAATGAAATGGTTTGAGAAAGCCAAAAAAGAAGTTTTTATAGACATCGACGAGGAGTTCGATTATTGTGATTTGCTTAAAAACTTATAGATTTTCCTCTGAAAATGAATAAGTTATTATTATTTTTTGTTTTATTTTTATGTCCTGTGCTATCTCAAGCCCAAATGGATACTTTTGCTTGGATAGCTAACGGTTTGACATTTGACTTACCTACTGACTGTGAAATAACTGCCGACGAGACTTTGCGCTTTGAGGCAAGAAAAATAGGCTTTTCTATGACCTTGTACTCTTTTAAAAATAACAACTTAAACCTCAATAACCAAGCAGAGATAACCCAAGAAGCGGCAAAACAGGTACATTATGACAAGATAGAAAATATAGAGTTTTTTTATAGCTCAAACTTTAAATGTTGTGCAGTCATAGGCACAAAAAAGGGAGTTAAAGTAATGGTAGTGAGCCTATTAAACCAAAAAAGTCATCAGCATTTTGCTGCAGTTCTCATTTATGATTCTACCCTTGCAACTGAGGTTAGCCGTATTATTAAAAGTTTTTGGAGGCGGGATTAATTTTGGTTATAAAATTGCTTAACATATTTAAACTTATTTTAACAAACTTTATTTTTATACTTTACCAAAATAATATTCATCATGAAAAAAAATTTTCCATTACTCGCCGTTTTGTTTTTCTGTATTTTTGCCATACAAGCAAATGCACAGCCAGACCCTTGGGAGTGGGATTCTTACAACATGAAATTTGCTTTGCCCAAGGGCTGTAAGGTTACAAAAAGTACAGGTGATGCCTTTGAAGCCTCTAAAACAGGTTTCTCCGTGGGAATTTATCCCTTCAAAGATGCAAGCGTTACCCATGATAATTTGGCAGATGCTACTTTGAAACTCGCCAAAGAACTCAAATACTCTTCTATAGAAGATGGCGGAGAAGTAGATTTGAACGGATACGAAGGATACTATGTAGAGGGTACAAAAAGTGGAATAAGAGCTATTATTTTGAGTTTATTAGATGCTGATTCTGATGATAACTTTTTTGTTGTAATTGCCTACGCCCCTGATATGGAGGACTACGCACTTATCGTATTAAAGAGCTTTCAAAAAATGTAATTATGTAAAATTATGCAACTGCACAAACAAAAAAAGATGTAATTGTGATTTTTCGTTAAAAATAAGACCTTTCTGCTATATACATAATCTATCAACCTCAGCACAATAGTTTTTTAATAAGATAATTTTTTATCATTATCCCAAGATAAAACATGATATTTTTTATAACATGCTTATAAATAGTTTCATGTTTTTTTATTTTCCTACATCAAACAAATGATTGGTTTTAATTTTGCATAATTCTATTTACGCATACACATTGCAAATTTTATGATTTACCTTTGTTTTTCTAATGAAATACTCAATTCTTAAAAAAATAGTACAATCTTCTTTTAGTGCTATCGCTGTGCTTGTCTTTTTATCTTCTTGTGGTTTTTACAACCATGTATTATTATTCAAAGAAGGTGAAAACTTTTCTAATGATGCCTTTTTAAAAGCGGCAGCTATGGCAGCGCAGGCTGAGAAAAACTACGTTGTACAAAAGTTTGACTATTTAGCCATAGAAGTATTTACTAATAAGGGAGAGCTACTTGTCGACCCTAACTTTGAGTTGCAATTAGGAAGGAAAGACCCCGCCATGGCACAATCATTTGCAGGTTTTGGGGGAGGTATAGGTGCTGCCAATCCCTTGCAACAACAAGGAGTAGCAAACTTTAGCGCAGCAAGGAAATACATGGTGCAAGATGATGGGAATGCTTACCTCCCTATTTTAGGGGCTATCAAATTAGAAGGAATGAAACTCTACCAGATAGATAGCTTGCTATCCAAAGCGTATGAAAAAAATTACAAGGAAACTTATGTAGTAACACGTTTACTTAATAGAAGAGCAGTTGTCATAGGGGCGTTGGGTAACAGGATTATTTCTTTGGACAACGAGAACCTAAGCGTGATAGAGGTAATCGCCTCAGTAGGAAATTTTGACCAAAGAGTGCGCGGAGACAAGATTCGTATTATTAGAAATCCACTGAATAACCCTGTGATGCAAGTCATAGATTTGACTACCTTTGAGGGAATGAGAGCGGCAAACCTAAAAGTAGAACCCAATGATATTATCTATATAGAACCCCGCAGACGTGTCGGCAGAGAAGAAACCATCAATGATACAGTACGTATCCTGAGTCCTATCTCTGCTATTATGGGAACTATCTCCACCGTCATTCTGAGTATTATTGCATTACAAAGTCTTAATAAATAGTAATGGGAATCAACGGCAATGGACAGTATCTTGCGACTAAGCAAGTAGTAGAAGATGAAGAAAATGATTTTTTGGCAGACTTTGACTTAGAGAAGTTTCTCTGGGTAGTCCGCCGAAGCATCATTTGGGTAGTTTTAATTTTTGCTGTATGCATCTTTGCTGTTTTTATTGCACTTCGTTATGTAAAAAAAATCTATCAGTCCGATGCTATTATCCAATTAGAAGCCAAAGGAACAGCGCCTACGCTGGGCTTAGGGATTTTCAAAGACGAATCGAGTATTAATGATTACTTAGTAGGAGAAACAGAATTTATTATGTCCAACAAAATCAAAGATGAAGTTATTAATATGTTGGACTTGTACGTGAGCTATTGGATACAAGGTAGATTTATAGATGATGAGAAGTTCAATAGCTCCCCATTCAAAGTAGTCAATTACGAAGTTACTAATTATGATTTTTTTGATAACCAAAAAATATATTTGCAAATGCTTGATTCTGCTCATTTTGCACTAAGCTATGAGTTAGATGATGCCATAGTAAGCAAAACCTATAAGTTTGGAGAAAGAATCAAAGATGATAATTTTAGCTGCACTATAAACTTAATCACCTTAGACTTACAAAATAAGTACTTCTTTATTTTCCAAAGCCATAGCTATTTACAATCTTATATTGGGCAGAACCTCTCCGTCTTCCCAATGAATGTAAAAGCTCGTACCATAGGCATTATTTTCAAAGATGCCAACAAATACAAAGCTACCGCCATAGTCAATGCCATTAACGAAGTATATCTGAAAAAGAGTATAGACAACAAGAATCTAACTAATAAGCAACAAATACAATACCTCGAAGA
>Ga0272446_1004425_pt1 | contig 16638 bp, 15 predicted proteins | sample YNPCB0061_FD_194587 | JGI IMG/M metagenome (GOLD analysis project Ga0272446, IMG submission 194587) | Hot spring microbial mat communities from Yellowstone National Park, WY, United States - YNP-CB-006-1 | ecosystem: Environmental > Aquatic > Thermal springs > Hot (42-90C) > Sediment | place... | reverse complement strand
ATTAGGGTTTGTAGTCAGCGCTTCAGCGCTAAAGCGCCGACTACGAGCCAATGGGTTCACCTTAAAATTAGGGTTTGACAGAACACTAGGTTCATCTACCAGGTTAATTTTCAGTCGAATCTGCCATCTGCTCCCTCTGGGAGTAGCCTCAGCGCCGTAGCGTTATGAAAGAATTGAGTCGCAAGCTTCAACAGGAACTGAGTGAACCTGGTTACGACAAGGGGATTCTGTCCCAACTGCACAGTGGACCGCTATTGATGATCAATAGCCGAAAACGGAATGGCCTGATTCTGTTCAAGCGGTTTTATGCAGAGTTTGCAGGCCCAGGAGCCGCCGTTGGCAGCTTTTTTGACCGGGACTGTCAAGGTGTAATTCCGGTGGGAGACCTTTCACTAATTGAGCCGGAAACGGAAGAGGAGCGCCAGAAAGCATATCTGATTCGGCGGCAGTGGATCCGGTTGACCCAGCAACTGACAGATAATCCCAATCCGGCCCAGCGGGCTCAGATGATTCTGACCCAGTTTGAAAATTATTTTGATGCCGAAACGGTTGCCAAACTGCCCGATGAGGCATTTGCTCTGATGGTTGGGGTGCTGCCCCAGACCATCCGGCTATTGCGGCCCGAAACAGACGAAGATTAGGCCAAGGCCATTTGCAGACGGGCAAGGGTGCGCTGATTCTCTTCTGCGCTGCCGACTGTAATTCTCAGACCTTGATTGATGTTTCGGATCAGTGTTCCCTGAGCTTTAAGGTTGGCGCAGATCTGTTCCAGGGTTTCATCGGGGTTGTTCGTTAGATCCGGTTTAAGACGCACGTAGATAAAGTTGGCAGCGCTGGGCCAGACTTCCAGGGCTGGATGCTGGGAAAGGGTGTGCAGCAAATTCTGACGTTCTGCCAATAGATCCGGAATGGATGCTAGTAACGATTGGCGATGATGTAATGCGGCCAACGCAGTTGCCTGGGAAAAAGCTGGCAGGTTGTAAGGCAGACGAACCTTCTCCAGGATGGTGATTAATTCTGGATGGGCGATCGCATAGCCGACTCGATGGGCCGCCAACCGAAAGGCCTTAGAAAAGGTTCGCATCACCATCCAATTGGGGCGCCGTTGGACTTCGGCAACCAGGGTGGTTTGACTGAACTCGAAGTAGGCCTCATCCAGAACCACCAGGATTGCTTCCGGCAACTGACGCAACCAGTTGACTTCTGCGGCGGTCAAAGGGTTGCCAGTGGGAGAATTGGGATGCACCACAAACACCACCCGAATTGGCGGCGTCTGCGTCTGTTCAATGGCCTGTTGGGCAGCGGACAGGTCCATTTCAAAGTTGAGCGGCGATCGCCCAACCGCCACCACCGGAATTCCCAGAGTATGAGCCAAGATGCCATACATAGAAAAGGTTGGCTCCGCAACCAAAACTGAGCCACTGCCGCCCAGACAGGTGGCAATCAGCAAAGAGCGGATCAGCTCATCCGAACCATTGCCCACAGAAATATGACGCTGACCAAACGTGGAGTCAGGCAGGGATGCTGATTCATTCACATATTCTGCGATCGCCCGTTTTAGGGAACCATGTCCGCCATCTGGATAACGATTGGCCGCAATCTCCTCCTGATAGATCCAGGCCAGCTTTTGCTTCAACTCCTCTGGCAGGTCGAACGGACTTTCATTCGTGTCCAGGTGATCCACTGATATGACAGCCCTATCGGTTTCAGCAACACTCTGGTGGGTCTCATCACCATGAGGCGTGTAGGCAGTTAGCTGAGCCAGATCAGAACGGATAAAGGGAAGCATGGAGTTGCCTCAAGAAGTAAAAAACCGTATGCGAGAACTGGGAAAAAGATAGAAAGAGGAGGCAGGTGTCGGGTGAAATGCAATTCGTGAGATTTTCTTTCCCGCTGACCTCAGCCCCTCGCTAATCAAGCAGGCTAATCAAGCAGGATAGATGCGCAAACGACGGTTCGGTTCTTCACCAAAACTGCGGGACTTGAGGCGATAGTGCTCTACCAACTCATGTTGCATCTTACGGACATTGGCGGATCGGGGCAAGAGTTCAACCGGCTGGCCTCTGGGGATAACAATCTGCTCAACAGCCAGACGGGCTTCTTCCAGTGCCTCCATTTCATCCTCCGAACCACCCTGACCTAACAGGTTCAGGTCTGCTTCATCCGGCATGCTGGGATCATCCATGTTTAACATGCGCCGCAGACCCCGGGCAATTTGGGGCAGCGTGCTGGCCTTGATGGTGTGGATAGGCACCTGGCGGGATTTGGCAACTTGTCGCAGTTTGGAGTGATTTTTGACCTGCGATCGCAAAGCCAGCACCGCATCGGCCTGATCCATCTCTTTGGTCAGCACAACTGGCAGGTGCAGGGTTTGAATCACCTGTTCCAACTGATGACGGCTGACTGCATAGGGATAAACATAGAGAATATCTTCCCCATTGGGACCAAATTGCTGGGTTGGCTCGCCCGTGATATCGTGACCGCGCTCTGCCCAGACAGCCTCCTGTCGAGGCAAGACCGGCACTTCTGACGCGGCGCTGGCGCCCCAGGACTGCTCCAGTAACTGTTCAAATTCCTGTGCCTCCGCAGTGGGCGGCGCAGTGGGCAAAGACGGCAAGGGGCGCATCTGACCCGAAGCCCGCCAGCCTTTGCGATAGGCGTTCGAGCGGCTCCGTTCCGCAAAGTCCTCCATCAACCCATCCCAACGGGAAAACTGGCTGGCAGACCCGCGCGATCGCCCCTGGGCTAAGGACGTTTCTTCAGGATTACTGGACAACTCATGGGTAATCAAGACCTTGCCGGTTTCACCGATCGTCCGCACCTGGAGATTTGGCTGGCGGCCCCGTAGCAGCGTATCGATCGTTTCAGCCACATGCTCATGCACCACCCACTTCTGGCGCTCCAGCATCTCGACCGCAATATCAAAGGTTGGCGGCGCCTTACGCTCCAGCACACTTTTCTGGCTACCCCGACGGCGGGCTTCCTCATCCCCTAAAGTAACGGACTGAATACCACCAATCAAATCGGACAGCGTGGGGTTTTTGATCAGGTTTTCCAGGCGGTTACCATGGGCAGTGCCAACCAGTTGCACCCCTCGTTCTGCAATCGTCCGTGCGGCCAGGGCTTCCAGTTCAGTCCCAATCTCATCAATCACAATTACTTCAGGCATGTGGTTTTCCACCGCCTCAATCATCACCTGGTGCTGCAGTTCCGGTCGGGCTACCTGCATCCGACGAGCCCGGCCGATCGCCGGATGGGGTACGTCTCCATCCCCAGCAATTTCATTGGAGGTGTCAATAATGACCACTCGCTTTTCCAGATCATCAGCCAACACCCGAGCAATTTCTCGCAAGGCCGTGGTTTTGCCAACCCCCGGACGACCCAGCATTAAAATAGAGCGGCCACTTTCCACCAGATCCCGAATCAGGCCAATGGTGCCGAAGATGGCCCGGCCCACCCGACAGGTGAGGCCAATAATGTCCCCTCGACGGTTGCGAATGGCGCTAATACGGTGCAGGGTTTGCTCAATACCCGCCCGATTATCACCGCCAAAGTCCCCCACTTTAGTGATGCATTCATTCAAATCAGCCTGACTGATGGGAATATCAGACAGGTACTCTGCTCGTCCAGGAAAGCGGGCTTCCGGACGCCGTCCCAGGTCCATAACGACTTCAACCAGGGTTTCCCGCTGGGGATGAACCTCCAACTGCTGACGAATGGGAGTGGGCAGAATTTCTAAAAGTTTGTCCAGATCGTTGGTTATTTGCATGCTGGATAGGGAGAGGTCAATCTGGGAAATAGGCAGACAGATCAGCTCAAGAAGGGTGGGCAACTTAGCCAGAAATGAAGGGATGAACCGCCAAAAACAAAGAACGTATCAGCATCCTAAGGAGTTGGAAAGACAGGGCGTAAGGGAGGAGCGGGGACTTTTTAGTTGGCAAACCAGAGAACTGGCCAGTTCGACCGCCTCCCAGAGAAGCGCTGGAAACGTTTCCAGGCGGGTCGGGAGAACAGATTCAGTCCACCGATCCGGTTGGGGGGGGGCACTTGCCGGATCGACCCAGGCCAGAGGGTTAGTAGACAGGGTTGTGAACAACATTGGAGGGCTGGTAGACAACTTTTCCAGAACTGGCGTCAGCAGACGACGGGCATAACTGCCATAGGCAACACCCGCAATCTGCGCAGGATAGGCATCCGGCCCCAATAAACCCAGAGCTTGTAGCTTGGGAACCGTAGAGTGGTTAGTGCCGCCAGCAAGCTGCACAAAGCCCGGCAAGCCAGCAGCCAGTACTTTCTGGCCAAATTTGACCGCTGCCCGAGTAGCGCCTGGGCCAATGTCACCACTCATGGGGCGACCATCCGTCTGCCAGATTAGCGGGCAGGGCAGAGGAGTCATCAAGTCGGCCAGGGAACGAAGATAGTCCAGCACCCCCTCACCATCGGGACAGCTAATCGCCACCAGTTTGAGCCGATCCAGATGGGGCGCAATAGCCTGCCAGAGCCGCTGGAAATCGGGTAAGCGACCCACCTGGGTATGGATTTCGACTGCATCTACACCGGCTTGCAGGACGAGAGGGGCGATCGCGCTGGGGGTCGAAACATAGGAACGGGTGGTAATGTGCTGAATTGGGCAAACGGGCAAACAGCGCCCACAACCGTAGCAGCGATCGCTGATGACTCCAATCGCCTGCTCCATTTCCGCCTGCGACTGTGCGCCGGGCAAGCGACCATTGGGTCGGTCACCCAGAAATCCAATTGCATCGGCCGGACAAATCGTTTCGCAGGGGCGAGGACAGTCCGATGGACAGCCCATTGGATCAAATTCGGCTTTGCGGAAATGCGGATCTTCGCCATCATTGAGACTGACCATGAGCCAGGGAGATCCCTGTCTGACAAAACCGCGTTCCGCTGCCATCTCACTTAGATCATTGGCAGTATCCAGGGCTTCTCTGGCCGCTGCAATAACTGCTGGATCCGCCGCCACATCAATACAGTCAGCTCCAGCTAAGGTATAGGCTAAGGTCAGGTTACGAACTGCCGGAAGATGTTGAAAGCTGGCTCCACAAATCAACTTAAACCAGCAACCTTCCTGCAGCGATCGCAGGGGATAGTACAGATCAGTCACCCTCTATAATTGATGCCCCACACCAGAAATCAAGAGGCATTTGCTCCGATCTTACCGATTTTTGAGTGGGTTCAGCTTGCCAGAAAACAAAAAATCCATCTATTTGTCAATCCAGTTGTCAATCCAGGGGAACTTAGAGTCCTTCCAGGGGCACCCCCAGGAAACGAGCCAGAGCAGCTCCCTGGTTCTCCAACTCAGCTAGGGGCAACGGCTGCCCTACTCGGGTCAGTGGGATATTGCGGCTGCCTTTGACCCGTAGATACAGGGCCCGTTTAGGGTTCAGCCCTTCTTTCAACTCTACTTTGACCGCCTGCACATCTTCCAGGTTGTGGATCAACTCAATTCGGCGATTTTTGCCCAGAAAGCCCCAACGAAAAATCGTTACCTTGCCAGTTGCCTTATTAAATTCGTTGTAACCACCGCCCACATCCAGCAGGATGGTTAACCACAAATAGAGCCCAAACAAAAGACCAGCTAGACCATAGAACCCCATGGCAATACCCTGAGGAATAAAGATCAGTTGGGTCGGGTCGGAGAAGGGCAGCAAATTCACCTTCAGGTAGCTAGAAATGGCTGCCAGCAGGAACCCTGTACCGCCCAGAGTGACGATCACCGCCCACCAGTAATTACTGAACCGACGGGAACCAATCACAGTCTGACGCAAGACACTTTGATCCGTGGAAGTCATTTGTGCAGTCATAGATCCATGTTCAGTAAAAACCATAACGGACAGCAGCCCTGTTCAATCTTAACTGATGGCTGACCTCCTCCAGGAATGGAACAAACAGGAATTGCTGTCGGTGCGTTGAATTTTACAAAGCCAGCGGGTCTGGTTCTCCACCCAGGAAAAACCTGGCACAATGAATCGGATTATCTGAGCGTGTGAAGGGTCATCAGGATGCCTAGAGGAATGAACTTGACTCCGTGGACAGGTTGGATTAGCCGCTGGTCTGGCGTATTGTTGGGAATCGTCATCTGCGGCATGCCAACCCTGACCCTGGCCCTGGAATTTAAACCATCGGGTCGGGGTGTACCAGGCCGCCGGGAAGGAGCCGGCACCCGTGCTGTGGCACCACCGCCACGGGGAATCAGGGGCATTCCCCCTGCGCCTTCCCAACCCTGTATCGAAGGTCCGGTTCCCCTAACGGCCATCATGCCCCAAACGAATCTCGGCCTGACTACCGCAGAGTTTCCCCGCTTCTTCTGGTTCCTGCCCCCAACCCGAGCTCCACTGGCGGAATTTAAGCTGGTGGCGGTCAGTGGACCAACTGCCAATGAAATACCGATTTATGTCACCCAGTTCCGTTTGACTGGCAATTCTGGACTGGCTAGTTTAGCCTTACCGAAAAACGCCGGGCTGCCACCGTTAGTGGTTGGCCAGGACTATCGCTGGTCCCTGACGCTGATCTGCAATCCGTCCAACCTGCAGCAAAATATTGGCGTCGATGGGGTAGTGCAGCGGGTGCAACCCACCGCCAACCTGAACCGCCAGTTAACTGGAGCCACGGCTGAGCAACGCCTGAAAGTGTATGCTCAGAATGGATTGTGGTTTGAGACTCTGGACACATTGGCCGAACTCTGGTGTGCCCGGCCCCAAAGCACCGAGTTGGCGCATGCCTGGCAAACGCTCATGCAGTCGGTTAAGCTGCCAGCGATCGCAACTCAACCGCCGCCGCAACGGTGTCCGTAGCCAAAAATAGGACAATGACCATGCAACAATCTCCCCGCCGCACCAGCCGGACTCGACGGTCTAAGAATCTCTGGTTTGAACGGCTGATGGCGATCGCGGTGCTGGTCAACTTTGGCTTAATTGTGTTTGACCTGAGCTACACCACCTTGCGCAACTTTTGGTTGCTGGGGCACATCAAACTGCCAGTTTTAGGACTGCAAGTTCCAGTCCCGCTGCCCCCGCCCGGCCTCTGTCCTGTGTCAGGGGAACAACCCGCCAACCGGGCCACCCTGATCACCCAGTGCTATGACTGGGTCAAAGGCATTGAACCCCACCGGGATACGGAAAATTACCTGGCCGCCGTCGATCGGTTGAATCAGCAGATCCAACAACAGGGCAGCCAGATTTTGACTCAGCCAACCGGACAGGCCATGCTGCAAGAGTTGGGTCAGATGAGTGAAGACCTGATCGACACCAACCCCTTTGAAGCAGTGGGCAAGAGCGGCACGCTGGAAAAAATCAAGAATCTAATGCGCAATCACATGAAGGGCGAATTGGCCCGCCTCAGCCCAGCCCAGATTAAACAGCCATTTCCAACCGAGACTCCAGCCGCCACCCGTCCAACGGCTGACAGTTTGGCCGCCAGCCAGAAGGTTTCCGCCAAAGCCGCCTTCCGGGTCTTCTGGAGTCCCCTGCATCTAACGCCCCAAACTTGGCAGCAGCAAATGCGCTGGTTTGATACTCAGATTCGTCCCCTGATTCAAACCAACTATTACCGCTCCATCGCGGAAAACGGCACCTTTACTAACCGTTTCTGGATGATTGACCTCTGGTTTTGGGGGTTATTCCTCACAGAATTTCTAGCCCGCACCTATTACATCAGCCGCCGCCATCCCAGCCTCAAATGGCAAGATGCTATGCTCTGGCGCTGGTATGACATCCCCCTGATCCTTCCCTTCGGGTTTCTAATACCCGCCTGGGCCTGGGTGCGGGTGATCCCACTGGCTGTGCGTTTGGATCAGGCGGAACTGGTGGATATGGAGCGAGTTCGGCAACAGGCCGTTCACGGCTTGGTCAGCAGTATTGGCCAGGAAATGGCTGAAGTGGTGGTCTTGCAAGTGATCAAGCAACTCCAAGCTGCTATGCAGCGGGGGGATCTGATGCAGTGGTTGCGCCAACCTTACAAAGGTAAACGGATCACCGTCAACAATGTGGATGAACTGGCCGAGATCGCCGGACTGATGCTCAAAATTACGGTCTACCAAGTTTTGCCGACCATTCGTCCCGATCTGGAAGCACTGCTGCAACAGAGTATCGAGAGTGTGTTGAGCCAGTCGCCAGCCTACCAGACTCTGAAACAGGTGCCTGGGGTCGGCCAACTACCAGCGCAGGTGACGGATCGATTGGTTGCCGATATTCTGCACACTACCTACAGCAACCTGACCGCCATTCTGGATGACCCACAAAATGCCGTCCTGGCCCAACGACTGGTGCAACATTTCGGTCAATCCTTGGGAACGGAAATCCAACAACAAACGGTCTTGCAAGAGTTGCGATCGCTGCTCACCGATTTCCTGGAAGAAGTCAAACTCAACTATCTCCAGCGATCCGCCGATGTTGATCTGGAGCAGTTGCTGGAAGAAAGTCGCCAAATCACAACAGCCATTGAGCCCAGATCCCAAAACAGGTCACAATGGCGATGATGTTTCATCTGCACCCCAGTCTCTGGTTATGTCTTCCCCATCGAATCAGGTTTATCCCGTTGTCTGGCAGGGCGATCGCGTTTTGTTGATTGACCAGACTCGCATTCCCAACGAATATGCGTTGGTTGAAATCAGTCGCTATGAAGACATGGCCTGGGCCATCGAAACGATGGTAGTCCGTGGTGCTCCCGCGATCGGCGTAGCCGCCGCCTACGGCATTTATCTGGGCGCACGGGGTATCCAGACCAGCAATCGAGCGGATTTTCTGCAGCAACTGGAGGCCGTCGCCCAGCGGTTACGGGCCACCCGACCCACTGCGGTCAATCTGTTTTGGGCGATCGACCGGATGATCAAAACCGCCCAACAAACCCTGGGAACGGTAGATCACCTGAAACAGGTGTTGCTGGAAACCGCCCAGACCATCAATGCGGATGACCTGCATACCTGCCAGAGGATCGGCGCCCACGGGTTAGAGGCCCTGCCAACCAAACCGGAGAAATTGCGGCTCCTGACCCACTGTAACGCTGGGGCACTGGCTACCGCTGGTTATGGCACAGCTCTAGGGGTCGTGCGGTCTGCCTGGAGTGCCGGACGGCTGGAACGGGTCTATGCTGATGAAACCCGCCCCCGCTTACAGGGCGCCCGCCTCACTGCCTGGGAATGCGTCCAGGAAGGCATCCCGGTCACGGTAATCACCGACAACATGGCCGCCCACTGCATGCAGCGGGGTCTGATTGATGCGGTGGTGGTAGGGGCCGACCGGATTGCCGCCAATGGCGACACCGCCAACAAGATTGGCACTTACAGTGTGGCCCTCGTCGCCAAAGCCCACAACATTCCGTTTTTTGTAGCCGCCCCCCTGTCCACCATTGACTTTGCCATGTCGGATGGCAGCCAGATTCCAATTGAGGAGCGGGATCCCAGCGAAATCTATCAGATTGGGGATACCCGCCTGTGCCCTGTGGAGGCAGAGTTTTACAATCCCGCCTTTGATGTCACCCCGGCCAACTTGATTGCTGCCATCATCACAGAATATGGAGCGATCGCCCCGCACAACCTGAAACAGGCGCTAGCGGGCAAACAATCTGGTTAGGGAGTCGCTTCAGGTAGGTGATGGCAGCAATGCCCACCCCCTGCCTGCCCTAGGGAATATTCAGGGTGTGCAGTGCCTGCTGCAAATCTTCGGTCAATTGCTGAGCTGCGTGTTTGGGCGATGCCAAATCGTAGTCGGCCACCCGTAGCGGTTGACCAATTTGCACCTTCACCCGACACCGCCAGGGAACCAATGGCTGGCTGTAGTCCAGGTGCATGGGCACAATCTGGATGCCCAAATTGGCCTGACTGGCTTCTGCTTGCAAAGCCAGACGGGCAAGGCCCGGTTTTAGGGGTTGAATGATTTTGTCCCGGAAGATATCACCCTCGGGGAAAATGACCAATACCTCCCCCTTTTGCAACAAGTCAACGCCATAGCGCAGACTGGCGATCGCCGGCCGGTTGGTATTGATGGGAAACCCACCCATTCGCCGGATCAACCAACCTTGCAGGCCAGTCACCTCATCGGCAGACACCATAAATCGCAAGTGCTGACCGATAATGTCATAACCTGCCGCATAAGGCACCATTAGAGCATCCCAGCGAGAACGATGGGTGGGGGCCAGAATCAGCGGGCCATGACAGTGGAGCAAATTCTCCCGACCGGTCACTTCAATCGCACCAAAGTAGAACGGCATCACCACATGTCGTCCCAGCGGATACACCAGGGAAGTCAGGCGGGGAGAGAACTGGGCCGAGACTGGAACAACAGACGAGCGGCCCGCAGCAGTCAGAGATCTTAGCGACAGATGGGGGGGATGATCTGGATGGATTGCCTCCACACTGGTAGAGGGCATTGCAACGGCCAGAGATGAACCAGGATCGACAAGCGGGTCAGGTGAAACCATGGGCGGAGACAGATGCATGGGCAAGCGGAGACGGAAAGATGAACTGCGGGTCTGACTGTGCCGACAGGATTGAAATCTCTGTAAAAAATTGAAATCTCTATAAGATGGCAACCAACCATATCGTTCTTAACAACGATATGGCATGAACCACCAGGGTGAAAGAGTATTACAGAACACTTCTTCGACCTGGAAGTAAAAAGCCATGTTTTCACGTTAAGGGGTCTGACTCAAGTTGTCCGGAGCAAACGGACAGTTTTCTAGTTGTCCTGGAAAGGGAGGCTCCTGCTAGGGGTGAACCCGCCGTTGGGCGAACCAGGTCTGAAGTTGTTCCCGACAAACCGACTCCAGAATGCCGCCGATCACTGCCAACCGATGGTTGGAACAAGGCCCATCTGGTAGATTGACCACGGTCCGAACAGCGCCAGCCTTGGGGTCATCCGCACCGTAAACCAATTGTCCTAAACGAGCTAACACCAGCGCTCCAGCACACATCGGACAGGGCTCTAAGGTGACATACAGGGTGCAATTTTCCAGATGCCAACTTTGCAAGGTCTGACCGGCAGCCCGCAAGGCCAGAATTTCTGCATGGGCCGTAGGGTCATGATCTCGCTGCCGCCGATTTTCCGCCTCCGCGATCGCCCTGCCATCAGCCGCAACGATGACCGCTCCCACCGGCACATCTCCCGCATCCCCAGCAGCCTGGGCCAACTGCATCGCCCGTTCCATCCAGTAACGGTGACGCTGATACTCCGGGTTGTCCAACTGCGAGGAAGAACGCACGGGTCAATTGCCTGCCGCTTGCATCAACAACGAATCTAACTGTCCCTGACGGTCCAGGGCATACAACTGATCACAGCCGCCCACATGCTGCTGGTTAATGAAAATTTGAGGCACACTTCGACAGCCATTGGCCCGTTCTGCCATCTGGGCTCGGGCAGTTTCATTGCCGTCGATTTTATATTCCCGGAAAGGCACCCCTTTCCACCAGAGCAACAATTTTGCCCGCAGACAAAATGGACAAAGCTGCCAGGTATAAATTTCAACCTCTGCCTTGACAGGCGCGGCAGAGCGGCCCAATAGGCGATTGAAATAGGTCAACATAGACTTTAGGAGCCTCCTTTACAGTCTGTGGAACTTTAACAGGCCGCGGAACTTCCGGTTTGGCCTGACTCCGTTGGCGCAGTCCCAGCCATCTTTATTGTGCCAGTAATTTCTTGGGCCATCCCAGCAGGCAACTCGGATGAAGCTGGTAGAAACCAGATGCCATACCATTTCGACTAATTCTGGAAGTGCCCTGATTGGTGCATAGAGCGATCGCACAGAGGATCATGACCATTTCTCAATACGTCGAGGATCCCTAATACAATCTATGCCCAGAGATTATGAAGTTAAATGTATGAAGCAGGGAGGGAGTCGGTAGAATCAGAGTGAGCTTAAGCCGGATTAGCTCAAAGTCAGCATACGCTGGAGTTTGGCTAAACGGCTATAGCTGCGTTGATTGGGTAAACCGACCATTCAGTCAGGCTTAGTCTAAATTCGTAAGCCGTCAATTTTACCCAAGAAGGCGATAAAGTGATACAAATGCTGTAACATTTCTTGTTGTTACAGTAGCTTGTAACCTTGCTGTCCTAAGCCGAGTCATTCTCGGCTACGTTTTCGAGGAGAAACTGAAACTATGCCGCAGCTTGAGGCTGGTGTAGCCATCGATTTTCAAAGCGAAGTTTATAAAGATGCCTACAGCCGCATTAATGCGATTGTGATTGAGGGTGAGCAGGAAGCGAACGAAAATTATCTGAAGCTGGCTGAATTGCTCCCGGACAGCAAGGACCAACTGCTCAGCCTAGCCAAGATGGAGGCTCGCCACAAAAAAGGCTTTGAAGCGTGTGGCAGAAATCTAAGTGTCACACCGGATTTGGAGTTTGCCCGACAGTTTTTTGCTTCTTTACACCAAAATTTCCGCGAGGCCGCAGCCCAAAACAAAATTGTCACTTGTTTGCTCATCCAGGCACTGATCATCGAGTGTTTCGCGATCGCTGCCTACAACATCTACATTCCGGTTGCTGACGATTTTGCTCGGAAGATTACCGAAGGTGTGGTGAAGGATGAATATTCCCACCTAAACTTTGGGGAAGAATGGCTGAAGCAGAATTTTGAAACGGCGAAAGCTGAATTGGAAGAGGCAAATCGCCAAAATCTCCCCCTCGTCTGGCAAATGTTAAACCAGGTTGAGCAAGATGCTCATGTTTTAGGGATGGAAAAAGATGCCTTGGTGGAAGACTTTATGATTCAGTATGGCGAAGCCTTGAGCAATATTGGATTTTCGACACGGGATGTGATGCGGCTGTCTGCGATGGGTCTGGTCGCAGCTTGAATACTTCCTGGTGAGCCCATCAAGGCTCACCCATTGTTTTGTTTTTGAACGCCTTTGATGTTGACTCAGCATTAGGGCTGCTACTCTTTCTGACGCACTAAATTTAATAAGAATTCATGTTTGGTTTAATTGGTCACCTTACCAGCCTGCAGCACGCCCAATTAGTCGCCAGAGATTTAGGCTATCCAGAATACGCAGATCAGGGGTTAGATTTCTGGTGTAGCGCCCCGCCCCAAATTGTGGATGACATTGTAGTCACCAGCATTACCGGCCAGAAGATTTACGGCAAGTATGTAGAATCTTGTTTTTTGCCAGAAATGCTGGCCATGCGGCGGATTAAGGCAGCAACTCGTAAGGTGATCAATGCGATGGCCCATGCTCAGAAACATGGCATCAACATCACAGCCCTGGGAGGCTTTTCTTCCATCATTTTTGAGAACTTTAATCTGGAACAGATGGGTCAGGTGCGTAACATAACCCTCGACTTCAATCGGTTCACCACCGGCAACACCCACACGGCTTACGTGATCTGTCGTCAAGTTGAACAGGCTGCGCCTAAGTTAGGGATCTCTTTGTCCGACGCAACAGTGGCGGTTTGTGGCGCAACCGGTGACATTGGCAGCGCCATTTGCCGTTGGCTCAATGCTCGGGCGGATGTTAAGGATCTGCTGTTGATTGCGCGGAACCAGGAGCGCTTACAACTGCTTCAGGATGAACTGGGACGGGGCAAGATTTTGCAACTGGAGGAAGCCCTGCCTCAGGCGGATATTGTGGTCTGGGTTGCCAGTATGCCCAAGGGGGTTGAAATTGACCCCCAGACCCTGAAGCAACCCTGTTTGTTGATTGATGGCGGTTATCCCAAAAATCTGGCAACCAAAATCCAGCATCCAGGCATCCATGTTCTCAATGGTGGCATTGTGGAACATTCCCTGGATATCGACTGGAAAATTATGAATATCGTCAACATGGATGTGCCAGCTCGCCAGTTATTTGCCTGCTTTGCTGAGTCTATGTTGTTGGAGTTTGAAAAGTGGCACACTAATTTTTCCTGGGGGCGAAACCGCATTACCGTAGATAAGATGGAGCAGATTGGGGAAGTTTCTGTCAAACATGGGTTCAGGCCGTTACTGGTCTAAGCCCTTGTATCCCAAAGACATGGGTTGACTCCTTGCAAGCTCCTGGTGAATGAAGCGGATGAGTCGTTCCATCATTACCTAGAATGGCACTAGGGCCTTTTTGCGCCTAACTCAATAATCCTTTCATTCCCTTTTCCCTATGGCCACGACTGAGCGTAGACCAATTCTCCTGGACTTTGAGAAACCCTTGGCGGAGCTAGAAGCACGAATTGCCCAAATTTGCGAACTTGCCGAAGAAAATGACGTCGATGTGTCTGATCAGATCCGTCAGCTTGAGGCCCGGGCGGTGCAGCTTCGCCAGGAAATCTTTAGTAGTTTAACCCCTGCTCAGCGGCTACAAGTTGCCCGTCATCCTCGTCGCCCCAGTACCCTGGATTACATTCAGGCAATCACCGATGAATGGATGGAACTTCATGGCGATCGCGGTGGCTATGATGATCCGGCTCTGGTGGGTGGGGTGGCCCGTCTGGAAGGGCGTCCGGTAGTCATGCTGGGCCATCAAAAGGGAAGAGACACCAAGGACAATGTGGCCCGTAATTTTGGCATGGCGTCTCCCAGTGGCTATCGCAAGGCCATTCGCCTGATGGAGCATGCCGATCGGTTTGGCATGCCGATTCTGACCTTCATTGATACGCCAGGCGCATGGGCTGGCATGGATGCGGAAAAGTTTGGCCAGGGGGAAGCGATCGCCTTTAACTTACGGGAAATGTTTCGCTTTGATGTGCCTATCATCTGCACCGTCATTGGCGAAGGCGGGTCGGGCGGCGCCCTGGGAATTGGGGTCGGCGATCGCCTGTTGATGTTTGAGCATTCCGTTTACACCGTCGCCACCCCAGAAGCCTGTGCCGCAATTCTGTGGAAAGATGCCGCTAAATCACCCCAGGCTGCTGAAGCCCTGAAAATCACCGCCACCGATCTGAAAAACCTGGGCATACTGGATGAAATTTTGCCAGAACCCATTGGTGGCGCCCATGCTGACCCCTTGAAGACAGCAGAAACGTTGAAGCAATCCCTGCTGAAAAACCTGGAGGAATTAGGCCAACTCACCAGCCAGCAGCGCCGGGACCGACGATATCAGAAATTCCGTAATATGGGCATCTTTGCTGAGGCAACCGTTTAACAGGTATTGCGGCATAAAAGTATGAATCAGCACGATTGGAGTGCTTGCCTGGCCCCCTAGATCCCCACAGTCTGGGCGACTGTGGGGCTTGGTTCTCCCCAAATGTGGGTCAGCGGGCAAAGTCATTCCTGGATTGAGCAACACCGGCTAACAATTGTTGGAAGAATTTGAGGGTGTGACAGCGAAAACTGCCCGTAGGGAGATTTCTGAGTGCTATAATTTATTTGGTTACATTTTTTAACAAATGCGGCTGTGGTGAATTGCCGACTTTCCAGGGAAAACGCACTCTCTTCTGAAAAATAAGTTTTTTAGAGCCTTATTTCAGGGTTTTGCTGGCAGCAGTTTCTTAATGATGAATCGAATCACAGCGTTTGGACTGGAATTTAGCCAGCTTTCATCCCGCTTTCAGATTAACCATTCATTGTTAACAGGTGATGTCACTGCCAACCCCTTTTCCGTTGTTCATCGGTTCCAGACGTTAGGATATCTAACTGGTTCATGATTCCACCCAGTGAAAAACGTGCCTTGATTACAGGGGCCAGTAGCGGAATTGGCAGAGCTACAGCTATTGCCTTTGCCCGCGCAGGCATACATCTGGCTTTAGTCGGCCGTAACCAGGAAAACCTGGAAGCAGTGGCCCATCTGGCTGCCGACTGTGGCGTTACAGCCCAAGTTTATCTCCTCGATTTAGCGCAGGTTGAAACGGTCCGAGATAGGGTTACCGCGATCGCGGCGGACTTTGGATCCATCGATATCCTGGTGAACGCTGCTGGGATGGGTTACACCGGCGGTCTGCTGAATACGCCGCTAGCAGATTGGCAGCGGCTTCTCATGCTCAATTTAACCAGTGTGTTCCAGTGTATTCAGGGCGTTTTGCCGGTCATGCGCCAACGGCAAAGCGGAACGATTGTTAATGTCACTTCCATTGCTGGACATCAAGTGTTCCCGGAATGGGGCGCTTACTGCGTCAGTAAATTTGGGCTAGTCGCCCTTTCCAAAACGTTGGCGATCGAAGAACGGGCCCACGGAATTCGAGTGGTCATGATTTCCCCCGGTGCTGTCAATACACCCATCTGGGATACGGAAACAGTCCAGGCCGATTTTGACCGTTCGCTTATGCTCACTCCGGAGGTAGTTGCTGAATCCATCCTGTATGCGGTTCTCCTGCCTGCGCAGGCGGTCGTTGAAGAGTTGACCCTGATGCCCAACGTTGGCACCTTTTAGGCTGCCATTCCCTTTACCTGGCTTACCAGGTTGTCCAAAAGTTGTCCTCTAAATATCTTTGATCTGTCATGACAATTGCATCTTCAAACAGTTCTAACGGAACTCCCTCCTCTGTGGTAAGCTCTTCCCAAACCTCATCGGGCCCCCATCCAGGTTTCCAACTTCGTCCTGATCGGAATACACTGGATGGTCACCAGGAGCCCCACCTACAAGCCCCCCCTGACGAGCTCCAGGATGACATGGTGGATGCGGTGCGGACACTATTGTTGGGCGTGGGAGAGGACCCGGAGCGGGAAGGCCTGTTGAAGACTCCCAAGCGGGTGGCAGAAGCCATGCGGTTTCTGACCAGT
>Ga0272446_1004424_pt1 | contig 16639 bp, 11 predicted proteins | sample YNPCB0061_FD_194587 | JGI IMG/M metagenome (GOLD analysis project Ga0272446, IMG submission 194587) | Hot spring microbial mat communities from Yellowstone National Park, WY, United States - YNP-CB-006-1 | ecosystem: Environmental > Aquatic > Thermal springs > Hot (42-90C) > Sediment | place... | reverse complement strand
CCGCGCCTCAGGCGCCCGGGTGCGGCATCGCTACGACCGTCCGGGCAGCTATAGCGAGATTCTGAAGGTTACAGACGGGGCGGGAAATACGGCCTGGGATTTTTGCGTGGTGCAGGTGCTGGATATGGACAAGATTGCAGCCGCCGGCGGAGCCAAGGCGCCACACGACGCGTACCCGCCAACCATACACGCCGTCTACTGGCCGACGACTCACATCAAACCCGGCCGAAGCATCATCTTCCGTGTCTTCACCTATCGCGCCCGAGACGCCGAGGAGACCTGGGACTTCGGGGACGGCTCACCCAAGGTGACCGTGCGCTCGAAACCCGAGCCGAAGTTCTTGCTTACGGCGGGCGAATACGCCGAGACGACCCACACCTTCACCCGGCCTGGCGACTACATCGTGCGGGTCGAGAGCCGCAATGGGCGTGGGGAAACGGCGGCCGCCCACCTCTGGGTCCCGGTTCGCGCTTAGCAAGGCGCCGCCCTGGCGCGATCACTCCGGTTTAAACTAAGTTCACGGCGCCGGATCTCCGGATTCGGGGCGCGGACGTCAAATTCGGGAGGCGACACAGTGAAGCGTAGAGAGTTATTGCAAATGGCGGCGGCGCCGCTGGCGGCGAGTGCGGCAGCCGGACCGCGGACGCGGGCGGAATCCATGGAATGGTTCCGCAAGGCGCGTTTCGGCCTTTTCATGCATTACGGCGTGTACAGCATATTGGGCCGCGGCGAGTGGGTCCAGCTTCGGGAGGCCATCCCCGTGTCCGAATACGCCAAGTTGAAGGAGCAATTTACGGCGGATAAGTTTGACGCCGGCAAGATTGCCGATCTGGCGCTCGCCGCGGGCATGAAATACATCAACCTCACCTCGCGGCATCATGACAGCTTTTGCCTGTTCAAGACCAATGAGACGGACTTCAACAGCGTCAACTCCCCGGCGCGCCGGGATCTCATCGGGGAGTTGACCGAGGCCTGCCGCAAGCGGGGACTGGGAATTTTTTACTACTATTCCTACGCGCTTGACTGGCGCCACCCGTACTTCTATTCGCGGGAATACGGCCTCCAGTCGAAAAACGCGCCGTGGGGCAGCGCCCGGCCGAATTATAAGACGCCGGAGCCGTCCTACAAGTTTTCCAAGCCCGAGGACTTTCAGCACTACATCCGCTTCGTCCATAACCAGTTGCGCGAGCTGTTAACGCAGTATGGACCGATTTCGGGCATTTGGCTGGATCCGATCATGGGCTATTATTGCCGCCCCGAACTGTTCCCGATTGAAGAAACCTACGCGCTGATTCGGAAGCTGCAACCCCAATGCCTGATCTGCTTTAAGCAGGGCGCCAATGGCGATGAGGATTTCGTTGCGCCGGAGCGCACCCTGGCGGCGCACAAGATGGGCGGCGAGGTGGCGCGAAAAGTTTGGGAGAAAAACAAGCACAAATTGCCCGAGATTTGCGATACGTTGCAGGAACGGGTATGGGGCTACCAGAAAGCCGACGATAAGAAGCACCGCGACGCCGACTGGGTGATGAAGACGCTCGACTATTGCAAGTCGATCAACGGGAATCTGTTGTTGAACACCGGTCCCTTGCCTGACGGCTCCATTCACGCCGAAGACGCCCAAACGCTGCGGGAAGTCGGCAGGAGGCTGAAAGCATGACCAGGGCGGTGCTCGCGCTGGCTGTGGCGGCTGGAGCGGCGCCCTGCGCCGAATTCCGCGATCTCTTCAACGGCAAGGATCTTACCGGGTGGGTCAACGTCAACACGGATCCGGACACTTGGCGCGTTAAGGACGGCGTGCTGATCTGTTCCGGGAAGCCCATCGGCGTGATGCGCACGGACCGACAGTACGAGAACTTCATCCTGCATATCGAGTGGATGCACATGGAACCAGGCGGCAACTCGGGGGTGTTCGTCTGGAGCAATGCGGTCCCCGGCGAGAAGAACCGCCTGCCAAACGGGGTCGAGGTGCAGATGCTGGAGCTGGACTGGCCCAAGCTGCACATTCGGGACGGCGTGATGCCGCCGCTGGCCTATGTGCATGGCGAGCTGTTTGGGGTGGGCGGGGTGAAGACCGTGCCGGACAATCCGCGCGGCACGCGCAGCATGTCGCGGGAAAACCGCTGTAAAGGGCGCGGCGAGTGGAACACCTACGACGTGGTCGCCGTGGACGGCGTCATTAAGCTGGCGGTCAATGGCAAGTTTGTCAACGGGATCAGCCAGTCCACTCAAAAGAAGGGTTACATTTGCCTGGAGTCGGAGGGTGCGGAGATTCACTTCCGTAACATCCGCATCCTGGAGTTGCCGCCGGGCATCACCACGCCGGACCAGGCCGCTCCGGAGCTGCCCAACCCCTGATAAAACGGTTTCGATATGTCTCAAGCAACAGTTCGGCTCCTGGCGGCGGCTGCGCTGGCCATTCCAATCGCCTTGGCGGGCGAGCGAGAGCCATCCTCTGCAAGGCGTGAATACCTCGACCAGATCTTGAAGATCCTCCCGCCCAGCTCGTCCATGATCACCGGGCGCGTCACCGCGCAGGACCGCAACTGGGAGGAGTGGCAGAAGCGGACCGGCGAGCTGCCGCCCGATTTTGCCCGCATGCGATCCCAGCCCTTTCTTCCGGACCCGTTGGAGGGCGTGAAAACCCGTGAGGACTGGAGCAAGCGCCGCGCTTGGATTCGCGCGCAGTTCGAGCAGTGGGTCTTTGGCAAGATGCCGCCGCCCCCGGGCAACCTACGCGCGGTGGTGACTGGGGAGCGCCAGGAAGGCGCCGTGACCGTCCGGGACGTCCGCTTGGAGTTCGGACCCGGCCATAAAGCCACGCTGCGCCTTCAGTTGCTCATCCCGCCGGGTCCAGGGCCCTTCCCGGTTTTTCTCACCAATCACATGCGCAACCGCCCGTGGGTGGCCACCGCCGTGCGGCGCGGCTATATCGGTTGTATTTACTTCGCTCTGGACCCTATGTATGGCGCTACGGACGACTCGGACGCCTACATCGATCTTTATCCGGAGTACGACTTTTCTTGTCTGGCGCGCTGGGCTTGGTCCGCCATGCGCGCCGTGGACTACTTGCACACGCTACCGCAAGTCGATAAAGCCAAAATCGCCATCACCGGACATTCGCGCAATGGCAAGCAGGCTCTGCTGGCGGCCGCCTTTGACGAGCGCATTGGCGCGGTATCGCTTTCGAGCGGCAACACCGGCGAGGGGAATCCGTGGCGTTACACTACTCCCACTTTCGCCAATGAAAGCATAGAACAGATCACCGGTAACTTTCCGCACTGGTTTCACCCGCGGCTGCGGTTTTTCGCCGGACGCGAGCACAAGTTGCCTGTGGATCAAAACATGCTAATGGCGCTGGTGGCGCCGCGCGGCCTGTTGCTGGCTTCCGCCTTTTCCGAAGGACAAGGCGCTCCTTTCGGTTTCGAACAAGCGTATCGCTCGGCGCGGCGTGTGTATGAATGGCTGGGGCATTCCGACCGGATCGGGCTGTCGCTTCGCGCCGGCGAACATCCCACCACAGCGGGCGACATCGAGCAGTACGTAGATTTCTTCGATAGCGTGTTCGCCCGTAAGACATTCGCGCGTCCTGAGACCTGGATTCTGGGCTATTCCTACGACGATTGGAAGCGCTTGAGCGGCGCCGTTCCGCCACCGCCTTCTCCTGGCGCGCCTCTGGACCAGCGCATCGCGTGGCTTCTGGGCGATGAGCCCCCTGGCGTTCCATACCCCAACGCCACCAAGATCGGCGGACCGGTGCGGTCTTCGGACGGATGGCTGGCAGGGCTGTTTAATCGCCCGCTATCTATCGCCGGCGTGCGGAACGCGTCCATCGCCTTCGGCGACGATCTAAAGGGCGATCTTTACCTCCCTGAAAAAGCGTCCGGTAAACTTCCCGCCGTCATTTGGCTGCACTCTTACAGCCATGCTACCGGCTATTCCCGCTACGCCCGGCCTATTTTGCAGGCGCTGGCGCAGCGCGGTTACGCCGTGATGGCCTTCGACCAGATCGGCTTTGGCACGCGCGTCCTGCACGCCAGGGAGTTTTACCGGCGGTACCCTCAGTGGTCTTTGCTGGGCAAAATGGCCGCCGACACGCAAGCCGCGGTGGCCGCACTGGCGGCGCTAGAGGAGATCGATGCCTCCCGCATTCATCTTGCCGGTTGGGATCTTGGCGCCAAGGTGGCCTTGTTCACCGCCGTCCGCGAACCACGTGTCAAGTCGGTGGCGGCCATTGCGGGCTTCGACTCGCTCCGGGCTCCGGGCAAGGAAACCGAAGGCTTGATGCACTACTCACACCTCCACGGTCTGCTCCCGCGGCTGGGGGCTTTTGTCGGTGCGGAAAGCAAAGTTCCGCTGGATTACGACGAAATCCTGAAAGCCATCGCGCCGCGCAAGGTTCTGGTGGTGGCGCCTCAGTTCGACCGCTACTACCCGTTGGAAAACGTGCGCCGCCTGATCCAGGGCTTGGGCCATGTGACTTTGGACGCGCCGTTCGATTTCAACCGCTTTCCCGCCGCAACGCAGCAGCGCGTCTGGAACTGGCTCCAGTAGCGGCGCCCACTGTACACTGAAAGTACAACCTCACAGTTTTCATGACAGATCAACAATACCGGCGGCAGGCGTTTGAGGACGCCCTGGCTACTCGCATTCTTGTGCTTGACGGCGCCATGGGCACCATGTTGCAGCAACGCCATTTAACAGCAGCCGACTTTGGAGGAGCGGCGCTGGAAGGCTGCAACGAAAACCTGGTTCGCACCCGGCCTGACGTCATCCTGGATATCCATCGTGCTTACTTCGAGGCGGGCGCCGATATGGTTGAGACGGACTCGTTCGGCGGAACGCCGCTCGTGCTGGCCGAATACGGCCTCGCGGACCAGGCGCTGGAGCTGAACCGCCGCGCGGCGGAACTGGCGCGCCAAGCGGCCGCGGAATTCTCTCGCCCCGGCAGACTGCGCTTCGTTGCCGGCTCCATGGGTCCCACCACCAAAGCCATCTCTGTGACCGGGGGTGTCACGTTTGCGGAACTGCAAGATTCTTTCTACGTGCAAGCCCAAGGTTTGATCGAAGGCGGCGCAGACGTGCTGCTGGTGGAAACTTGCCAGGACACGCGCAACGTCAAAGCGGCGCTGCTGGCCATCCAGCGCCTGGAGCGGCAACTGGGAATCAGAATTCCGGTGATGGTTTCCGGAACCATCGAACCCATGGGAACCATGCTCGCCGGTCAAGCCGCTGACGCCTTTTGGGTTTCCGTGAGCCACGCGGATCTGGTCTCCATCGGCCTGAATTGCGCCACCGGCCCGGAGTTCATGACGGACCACATCCGCACGTTGTCGGCAATGGCTTGGACGCGCATTTCCTGCTATCCGAACGCGGGCTTGCCGGATGAGGAGGGACGTTACCTGGAGACTCCGGAATCGCTGGCGGCTCAGCTGGACCGGTTCGCCGCGCGCGGGTGGCTCAATATTGTCGGCGGCTGCTGCGGCACCACGCCCGCCCACATTCGCGCCATTGCGTCCATGGCTGCAAACCATAAGCCGAGAGCCGTCCCCCGGCCCGCCCCGCGCAGCTTCTACTGCGGAATCGACCTGGTGGAGGCCGAGGAATCCAGCCGCCCGCTGCTGGTGGGGGAGCGCACGAATGTCATCGGCTCACGGGCATTCAAAAACCTGATCGCCGAAGAGAAATGGGAGGAAGCCACCGACATCGCCAGGCGGCAAGTGCGCGGAGGCGCGCACATCATCGACGTGTGCCTTCAGTCCAGCGAGCGCGACGAATTGCGCGACATTCCGCCGTTTTATGAAAAGCTGATCCGCAAAATCAAAGCTCCGTTGATGATCGACACCACCGATGCGCGCGCCGTGGAGCTGGCCCTGACGTACTGCCAGGGAAAGAGCATCATCAACTCGATCAACCTGGAGGACGGGGAGGAAAAGTTCGCCCGCATCTGTCCCATCGCGCGCGCCTATGGTGCGGCGTTGGTGGTGGGTTGCATTGACGAGGATAAAGAGCAGGCGCAGGCGTTCACCCGCGAGCGCAAGTTGGCCGTCGCCCGGCGCAGCGTCGAGCTGCTCACCTCAAAATACGGCATCCGGCCGGAGGATATCATCATCGACCCGCTGGTCTTTCCCTGCGCCACCGGAGATGAAAATTACATCGGCGGAGCAGTGGAAACCATCGAAGCCGTCCGCCTTATTAAAGAACAGATCCCGGTGGTGAAAACCATCCTGGGCATCTCCAACGTCTCGTTCGGATTGCCGCCGGCGGCGCGCGAGGTGGTGAACTCCGTCTTTCTGTACTACGCCACCAAGGCGGGGCTGGATTTGGCCATCGTCAATACGGAGAAGCTCGAACGTTTCGCCTCCATTCCGGAAGAAGAGCGCCGCCTTGCCGAGCACCTGCTTTTTAACACGCCTCCCGCCGGCGTCGCCCCGGATCATCCCCAATTTGATCTGCTCCGCACCGCGCCGGAGGACTGGCGCGAGCAGTCTCGAGAACAGAAAATCGCCATCAATCAGCACCACATCGCCGCCATCACGGAGTTCTTCCGCAAAGCCGGCGCCAAGTTAAAAAAGAAGGCGGAAGAGCTGCCGCTCGATGAGCGCCTGGCCAATTACATCATCGAGGGTGTCAAGGACGGACTTATCGACGATCTCAACCGCAAGCTCGCTACCGGGACGCCGCCGCTCGAGATTATTAACGGTCCGCTCATGTCCGGCATGAACGAAGTGGGCAGGCTGTTCAATAACAATGAGCTGATCGTCGCCGAAGTGCTCCAGTCGGCTGAAGCGATGAAGGCGGCGGTCGCCCACCTGGAGCAGTTCATGGAGAAGAGCCAGACCGCCGCCCGAGGCAAGGTTCTGCTGGCTACGGTAAAAGGCGACGTCCACGACATCGGCAAGAATCTGGTCGAGATCATCCTTTCCAATAACGGCTACCAGGTGGTCAATCTGGGGATCAAGGTGCCTCCCGAAGAGATCATCCGGGCGTATCGTGAACACCAGCCGGACGCCATCGGACTCTCCGGGCTGCTGGTCAAAAGCGCGCAGCAGATGGTGGTGACCGCGGGCGACTTGCGCGAGGCTGACATCCGCGTACCGTTGCTGGTCGGCGGCGCCGCGCTTTCGGAGAAGTTCACAACCACCAAAATCGCTCCCGCATACGGGGCGCCCACGTTTTACGCCAAGGATGCCATGACGGGGCTGCGGCTGCTCAACGAAATCATGGATCCGGAGCGGCGCGAAGCCACTCTGGCGGCGCACACGATGATCGCCGCTCCCGCACAGACGCCGGCGCCGCTTCCGGTGAACCGCTCGGTTGCCCGAAGCCCTAAGGTCCGAACGGACATCCCCATCCCGCCGGCGCCATATCTGGACCGCCGCGTGCGAGCCGTCCCGAACCTCGCCGAGGTGTGGAGCTACATCAATCCCTATATGCTCTATGGCCGGCATCTTGGCTTTCGCGGGAATTTTGAGAAACTGTTGGCCGAACGCGACGAAAAGGCCCTTAAGCTGTTTCATGACGTGGAGAAGGTTAAGCAGTACGCCGCCGCCTTCATGAAGCCCCGGGCGGTCTGGCAGTTTTTTGAAGCCGAGCGCGACGGCAATTCCATCTGCCTGTTCGCGCCGGGAGGGCGGGAGCCGCTGCACCGCTTCTCCTTCGGGCGGCAACCCAAACCCGACGGCTTGTGTCTGAGCGACTATGTTTTGGACCCGGACGACGGCCGGCGCGATCACATCGCCCTGTTCGTCGTCACCGCCGGGGAAGGCGTCGCCGAACACGCCGAAAAAGCGAAAGCCAGGGGTGAGTACTTCCTGGCCCACGCCTTACAGGCGCTAGCCATTGAGACTGCCGAAGCATGCGCGGAGTGGTTGCACCGGCGCATCCGCGAAGACTGGGGCTTCCCTGATCCTCCCTCCATGACGATGCACGAGCGCTTCACCGCCCGCTACCGCGGCAAGCGCTACTCGTTCGGCTACCCCGCCTGTCCGGACCTCAATCAACAGGAGGGGCTGTGGAAGCTTCTACAGCCCGAAGAGATCGGCGTGCGCCTGACCGAAGGCATGATGATGGATCCGGAAGCCAGTGTGAGCGCGCTCGTATTCCACCACCCCGACTGCGCCTACTTTTCTGCTTCCGGCGAAGAGGCTTGAGCCCCCTCAGCCGGCTTTTTGTTCCAGTACACGGCGGACGGTGTCCAGCAGCGTCTCCGGAGCGATAGGTTTCATCAACGCGGCGTCGGCGCCCAACAATTCCGCGCCGCGCAAAAATCGGCCTTGAAACGCGCCTGAGACCGCGATGATCCCGAGCTTGGGGTGCTGTTTGCGAATCGTACGGATGGTCTCGATCCCTTCCTGTTCCGGCATGACGAGGTCGGTTATCACTAAGTCCGCCGTGCAGGAAACCAGCACATCTAAAGCTTCTTTCCCATTGCCGGCTTCGCACACGGCATAGCCCGCATCCACCAGGATTTCGCGCAGCAGCCGCCGAACGCTAGCCTCGTCATCCACGATCAAGATCGTCTTGGGGCTACCCCCTGATTCCGCCATCTGCAATGCGCGCGACCTCCATGCCTAATTCGCTATCTCAAATCGAGACTGCCGCCGCTTTCCCTTTCGCCGGTGACCGTTCGCTTTTCGATACAAGTTTATCCTAGCGCATCGAAAGATCCGGAGATTTCCAATCATTTTTTCTTTCGGCTGCGCTCGGCCTGGTCGCGCCGCACCCAGCCCGCTAACGCACGCGATCGCAAGGACGCCACCAGTTCCCGGTGTTCGGGCGCTCCCGCTAGATTGTTTACCTCCTCGCGGTCGTTACGCATGTCGAACAACTGCTCACGGTCTTCGTGAAAATAGCAATATTTCCACCGGTCCGTGCAGATCATGCGCGAGGCGGACCGCCCGCGAAAATTCTCGGAAAGCGCGTATCGCCGGCTGCCATCCTCTTTACCCGACATGAGCGGAAGAAGGCTTTGCCCCTCCAGTCCCGCGGGCTTCGGTATGCCGCACAAATCACAAAGCGTCGGGAAGATATCCATATTCATCACCGGCGCGCCGATCATCTTTCCCTGAGGAATGGCTTTGGGAAAGGACCACACAAAGGGAACCCGCACCGACGCTTCATAGAACGAGTTCTTGTACCACAGCCCGTGCTCGCCCGCCAGCTCGCCATGATCGGCGATGTACAGGATGATGGTATTCTCACGCAGTCCCAGCCGGTCCACCTCCTTCAAGATTTCCCCCACAAGATCGTCGATGTAGGTCACCATCCCGAAATACACGGCGCGCGCTTTGCGGATCTGCTGCTCGGTCAGCTTGGCGAATCCGTATTTCTCGCGCTCCTGCTTGGAGACGGCGGGCAGTTCGTCAATCATCTTCTGCGTCACGCGCGGGACGTCCGCGATGTCCTTGTATATGCGGTAGTAGTTTTCCTGAACGATGAACGGAAAGTGGGGTTTGATGAACGAAACCCCGGCAAAAAAGGGCCGGTTGCGGTTCTCTTGGAGGAACTTCACCGCCTCTTCTTTGGTGACGGTATCCACTTCGGCGGCCGCCGGCCAAGGCGCCACCGTGGCTTCTTCCGGAAGGCGACCGATCTTCAGGTCCTTGCCGCCGCGGCGCCTCAGCGCCTCCCGATCCGCGTTGCCCGGACCCGCCTTGAAGCGCGGGTCGCCGCCCCAATGCGTCTTGCCGAACCAGCCGGTCTGGTAACCAGCCTGATTAAAGACGTCAGCCAGGGTGGTTACATCCGAGCGCAATCCGCCTTCGTTGCCGAACACACCGACATTGGACGGCATGCGCCCGGTGACAAAAGAGGCGCGGGACGGGACGCAGATGGGATTCTGGCAATACGCAGCCGAAAAGGCGGTCCCGGAGCGGGCCAGCGAGTCCAAAGCCGGCGTCTTCACGATGCGGCTGCCCAGAAACCCGGCTGCGTGGGGCGAATGCTCGTCCGACATGAGGAACAGAACGTTATAGCGGGGGTGGCTTCGTGCTGCGCTCGCGCCAGTGGCCACCAAGCCACTGAGAACTTCCCGGCGGCTCAATAATTCTTGACCCATCACTCAAACTATAGCCGAGCGCGAGCTGGAAAGCGCGCCATGGGAGTGCTACACTCCAAATGTCGGAGATGCATCTATGAGCAAACCCATCTGGCTGGCGCCCGTCTTAGCCTTTTTTGCCGGAGCTACGCTTTCGGAAGCGCAAACCATCCCCAAAGAAACCGAGTTCACGGTGAAGCTGTTGACGCCGCTGAGCACGCAGACCAACAAGAAGGGTGACAAGATCACCGCTCAAGTGGTGAGTCCCGCAGAGTTCAAGGACGACATCTTGGAAGGAGAGGTCAAGGAATCCAAGAGCGGCGGCAAGATGACCGGCAAGTCCGTACTCAATTTCACGTTCCACAAGTTGCATCACAAAGGCAACGAAGTTCCGGTTCAGTCGCAGATCAAGGGTTTCACGAATTCCAAGGGACAGCAGAACGTGGATGAAGAAGGCCGCGTGATTGAAAAGAAGAGCAATCTTGGCAAAGCCGCCGCCGCTACCGGCGCGGGCGCTATTATCGGCGCCATCGCGGGCGGTGGGCGCGGCGCAGCCATCGGGGCCGGCATCGGCGCCGCGGCGGCGATCGCGCTGATTCAGGTTTCGGCCACCGGCGCTAACGTCGCCTTCGCTCCGGGCAGCGAGGTGGTCTTGTCGGTGAAAGAGATTCGTCGCTGACGGCTTACCAGAGCGTTGTTCAGGAGACAATAACGGTGAATTGCACGCACTGCGGCGCGCCCTTGGCGCCCACACAGAAATTTTGCACGGGCTGCGGCAAGGCGGTTGTGGTTGCCGCACCGCCTCCGCCCCCTCCTCCGCAAGCCTCTGTTCCACGGCCGCCGGCGCCTCCTCCCGTCCCAGCCGGACCACCGTCGCAGCCGCCGCCAGCAGTGACCTGCCCGGGCTGCGGAGCCCCCCAGAGGCCGGGCGTCAAATTCTGCACGCGGTGCGGAGCAAGTATGCAGGCAGGCGCCGCTGCGGCAAAGTCCCAGCCGCCGTCTGTGACGCCCCCGCCGCCCCCGCCAGCTTCCAAACCCGCGCCGCCTCCGCCGGTTGCCGCGCCGCCGCCCTCTTACGCACCTGCTGCGCCGCAGACGACTCCGCCCGCCTACGCCCCCGCCGCCCCGCCCCGATCCTCAAAACTGCCGGTGATCATCGGCGCATTGATTGGCATTCTGGTGGGAGGCGCCGCAGGCGGCTATTATTTGTGGCGCTCGAAATCCGCCGCGCCATCTACGCAGCAGGAGGCAGCCTCGAACCAGTCCCCGAATCAAGTCGTGCCGCCCTCCGTGCCGGAAACTCCGGCTATGGTTCCCCCACCAATTCCGGAGCAAACGCCCCCTCCGATCGCCGCGCCGGCGCCGGCGCCGCCGATTCCGGGCGGACAGAAAGCGCAGCCTCCCTTGGGGAAGCAAGCCGGGCCACCGCCTGCGGCCGCCACCCAGAGGACGCAACAGGCGACGTCTCCAGTCATGCCTCCACCGTTGCCCCCGGCTGCTCCAGCCAGCCAGACTGCCACTCCGGCGCAACCTCCGCCGTCCGTCCAGCCCCAGCCGCCATCCGGCCAACCGGCGCGCACTGCGCCTCCCCAGCGTCATGAAATTCTGCGTCCAGAGCCCGAAACCGCGCCCCCTGCGCGCCTGCCGCAAGCCGCGCCCCCGCCCACACCGGCGCCCGCTCCAGCGACTCCGGCATCCGGCGTGATCATCTGGTCAGGAAAGTTGGAGAGAAACGGGACCATTGTGATTGAGGGCGAATCCGCCTCCACCGGGTCGGTGCGCGGCGCCCTGCCGGGCGTGCCAGTGCTCATCGAGGTGGAGCCGCAAAACGAAATCGGCATCGCCGAAGCGCCCTCTCCCAGCAACGGCTGGAAACGGCTGGCGTTGCGCAGCCGCAACAACCGGAACAACATCGTCGTCACCATCCGCTGGCGTGCCCTGGGCCGCTGACTGGACCGGAAAAGCTGGGACGCGGCCCCGTCGATTATGACAGAATAATGGGTTCAGCGTAACTTAAACTCCCAAGGAATGATCAAGCATCCATGACTGAAATTGTACGAATCGTAGGGCGTGAGATCCTCGACTCACGCGGAAACCCGACCGTGGAAGCCGATGTGTGGCTGGCCGATGGCTCGATGGGCCGCGCCGCGGTGCCCTCCGGCGCCTCCACCGGCGAGCATGAGGCGGTGGAATTGCGCGACGGAGACCCCAAGCGTTACCTGGGCAAAGGCACGAAGAAGGCTGTAGCGAACATCAACAAGGTGATCGCGCAAGCCGTGGTGGGCATGAATGCCGCCGACCAGGCGGCCCTCGACGCCAAGATGATAGCCCTCGATGGCACTCCCAACAAGAGCAAGCTGGGAGCGAACGCCATCCTGGCCGTTTCGATGGCCGCCGCCCGCGCCGCAGCCGCCTCGCAAATGACTCCTCTGTATCGCTACCTGGGCGGCGTCCACGCCTGCGTGCTGCCCGTTCCCCAAATGAACATCTTGAACGGCGGCGCCCACGCCGACAATTGCGTGGACCCGCAGGAATTCATGGTTGTCCCGCACGGCGCCAAGAACTTCGCCGAGGCGCTGCGCATGGGCGCCGAAGTCTTCCATAACCTGAAAGCCGTACTCAAAAAGCGCGGCTATTCCACATCCGTGGGCGATGAGGGTGGATTCGCTCCCAATCTCAAATCGAACGACGAAGCCCTGGAGGTGGTCCTGGAGGCCATCACCAAGGCGGGCTACAAGCCAGGCAGGCAAATCTCCATTGCTCTCGATCCCGCGGCCAGCGAATTCTACGATCCCAAGAAAAAGAAGTACGTCTTTAAGAAGTCGGACAAGAGCGAACGCACCAGCGAGCAACTGGTCGAGTTCTGGGCCGATTGGTGCCGCCAGTACCCCATCATCTCCATCGAGGACGGCATGGCCGAGGACGATTGGGATGGCTGGAAAATCATGACCGACGCCCTGGGCAGTAAGATCCAGTTGGTGGGCGACGATCTTTACGTGACCAACGTGCAGAGACTGGCCATGGGCATCGAGAAAGGCATCACCAACTCGATCCTCATCAAGGTGAACCAAATTGGCACCCTGACCGAGACGCTCGACGCGATGAAAATGGCCGCTCAGGCAGGCTTCACTTCGGTCGTCTCGCACCGCTCTGGCGAGACCGAAGATTCCTTCATCGCCGATCTGGCGGTGGCCACCGGGTGCGGCCAGATCAAAACCGGCTCAGCCAGCCGCACGGACCGCATCTGCAAGTACAACCAGTTGCTGCGCATTGAGGAAGAGCTCGGCGCCAGCGCGCGTTTCGCCGGCCGCAAGGCCTTCCGGCAAGCGGGGTGAGTCATCATGTCCATCAAGCTGGTCTTACTTCGTCACGGCGAGTCGGTTTGGAATAAAGAAAACCGCTTCACCGGCTGGACCGACGTCGATCTTTCCGAAAAGGGCATCGAAGAGGCCAAGGAAGCCGGGCGCGTTCTGAAAGCCGAAGGCTTTACCTTCGATTTGGCCTACACGTCTGTGCTCAAGCGCGCCATTCGCACCCTCTGGCTCACCATGGACGAAATGGACCTGTTGTGGGTGCCCTGGATCCGCTCCTGGCGTCTCAACGAACGGCATTACGGAGCGCTCCAGGGACTCAACAAATCGGAGATGGCGGCCAAATTCGGCGAAGAACAAGTCAAGATCTGGCGGCGGAGTTATGACGTTCCGCCGCCCGCCCTCACGCCGGACGACGAACGCTATCCCGGACATGATCCCCGCTACGCGGGACTTTCAAAAAGCGAGCTCCCGCTCACCGAATGTCTTAAGGACACTGTGGAGCGCTTCCTGCCCTTGTGGCACCAGGAAATCGCGCCCGAGATTTTGAAAGGCAAACGGGTTCTCATCGCCGCGCACGGCAACAGTCTGCGCGCGCTGGTCAAGTACCTGGACAACATCTCAGACCAAGACATCATCAATCTCAACATCCCCACGGGCATGCCCCTGGTCTACGAGCTTGATGGACTTCTCAAGCCGCTTAAGAGCTACTATCTGGGCGACCCGGAGAAGGTAAAGGCGGCTATGGAGGCGGTCGCCGCTCAGGGAAAAAAGAAGGACTAGCGCCTACGGCGTCCGGCGCGTCTCAGCGCGCCAGGCGCAAACTGAAGGTTCTGCCCCGGGCGTTGCGGACCGCCACCGAAATCCGCACCGTTGGGCTGAGCTGTTCTACCGTAACGCCTTCGTCGGCGTGCGCCACCGCGGTCGCCGAACGGTCGAGTTCTAACCGGATGGCGCCGGTGTTGACCTGCGTCGGGTCCGATACAGCGACATCCAGGAACTCGGCAGATTCGGCTAGCATCACCGACGCCCGCGTGCTGCACGTGATGCCCGCGCTCTGTTTTGTCGCCGCCGTCCAGAAGTTCACCGCCGTGATGCCCAACGCCTTTTCGCGCACCGCCTGCGCTTCATCCGAGTTCTCAAGCACCTCGACTTCCGGCGCGGAGGCGTAAACCGCAGTTTCCTCCGCTGTGGCGTTGGGAAGCAAAATGTAAGCGTAAGAAGCCCCGCTAGGATTCGGTCCGTGATCGAGCCACAGCGTCAGATAATTGCGGGAAACCGGCGTGGCGCTGCCGGAGCGGTCATTGATGGCTTTCCAGGTTCCCGTGCGGCGCTCGCGCAAACCGTGGACCTGCGCCGGAGTGGGGAAAACGTAACCCGCCACGCCCTCTAAATGAACCCAGGCGACATCTTCCAACCGCTGGGACCAGCCGAGCGTGGAAGGCATTCGTTCGCCATTCACATGCAGCGTTTCTTCGGCCTTGGAACTCAACTTGCGGTTCTCGATGATGGTCTCAATCGGACGTCCGTCCGAAGCACGAATGGCGGCGCCCAGCGCCACCACTTCGTTATCGAAAAAGAACCAGGACTTCCGTGCGCGCAAAGTGCTCTGGAAAGCCGCCAGCTCCATTCCCACCGCCCCGAACAGATCGAACAGAACCGTCCCGCCCACCCAATCCACCGGCGGCGCGCCGCTCTGTCCGGAGCCGTCCGCACGGCGCTGCGTATCCACTGTGGTTCCCGGCAGCCGGTACGGGTCCACCGTGGGCCAAAATTCGTCGCTGTAGTGCGTCAGATCGTGGTTGTACAGGTACAGCATGCCATCGCCCGTGTACCAGCCCTTGAGGTTCTCCTGATTGATGCTTTCGTAACGATAGATCCGCCGCGAGGACATGCTTAAACCCAGCCCGAAGCCCGGCCGCAAGTGCACCACGCGGTCCATGGAAGGATACGGTTTGTGGCGAACCAACTCTTCGGCGGGCGGAAAGGTTTCATCCCCCAGCATGGCTTTCGCATCTTGATACAGAAACAGCGGCACGGATTGCAGGAAATTCCGCGATGTGTCCGACAAAGCCCAGCCTTTTACCATCCTCCGAAAGTCCCAAGCGATTTCCGGAGGCGCCACCTGCGACAGGCGAAAGATGGAAACCATAACCGAATGACCCGTCGCGTGATCGCCGCCGCTACGCGAGATTTCCCTGCCCCGCACCATGTCCATCATGGCTCCACGGTAGATGAGCGGACGAAAAGCTTCGTACACCCAAAACCATACATTCGCCAGATTGGGATCCGTCACCTCCCAGCGCGAGCCCTGGAGCAACCACAGCACCGCTGAAAGGTTCGCCAGCAGCGAGGCGCCGTAGCCTCCGGTGTACGGATGCCGCGTGTGTTGGATGAAGGAGCCATCCCTGTAGAAGCCGTCCCCTGAGGTCACGAATTCGAACACCTCCGAAAGCCCGTCGCGAGCCGCAGCGAGCTTGGCGGCGTCCTTCACCAAGACCCCGCGGATGCCCACCACCGTCGCCAGCCACACGCGGTTGGCCCCGGTATACTTCACCACCGGCGTGAACCGGTCCACGGCCCTCAGATAGCGAGTTCGGCGCTCCTCGTCCAGGCGGTCATAAAGCAGCGTCACGATGTCGTTGATCGCCAGCGGCGTGCCGATCTCCCAATCCCACCAGTTATCGTAGCTGCGCAGGTTCTCGTTGTAACGGTTGGCGTACATCCAATCCAGCGCGGAAATGACGTCGGCCGCCAGTTGCTGGTCCTGAAACAGGCCGCTTCCTTGCGTTTCGAGCGCCAGCGCCATCGAGCGCAACCGGTTGTAGCTGGAAGTGATCTGGCTGGAAACCGTGGTGCTGGCCAGATCGGACCACAAGGCTTTTCGGTTCGGACTCTTGTCCAACGAATTCCACACTGAGCGGCCGGACGACTCGATGCTCCGCACGCGCGCCGCCACCGCCGGGTCAGCCAGGTCCAGTTCCCAACCGTTCAGCGCGGCCTTCCATCGCGCCCGCAACGTGTCAAACTCATCCCAGCCCTGGCACACGAAGCCGGGCAAGATCATTAACGCCGCAACTGCGATCCAACGCCTCACGCCGCCAGTGTATCCAACTTTTTCTTTGCCCCGTTGGCAGATTGGTGGAAGACCGCACGGTCGCTTTTCTCTTCGGTGGCGCCGCGTTCTCCGCTCCCGGCCGCAGTGCGAGAATCAGGAAGGATACAGCCCCATGCGGTTGCTAAATCTTTTCGCCGCCGTCTTCGCGGCGCTCGCCGTGCAGCCCGTCCCCGC
>Ga0272446_1004423_pt1 | contig 16640 bp, 14 predicted proteins | sample YNPCB0061_FD_194587 | JGI IMG/M metagenome (GOLD analysis project Ga0272446, IMG submission 194587) | Hot spring microbial mat communities from Yellowstone National Park, WY, United States - YNP-CB-006-1 | ecosystem: Environmental > Aquatic > Thermal springs > Hot (42-90C) > Sediment | place... | reverse complement strand
TTGACTGCCCCCACCCGCATTAAGTTGTGGGTGACAGCTCAAGGGAAAAGCGAAGCAACGCGGCTTCAGCCCGTTGCGTAGCATCCTTTGGGAATCCCCTCTCTTTCAAGGAGGGGAGAAGTCAAGAGCTTGACTACCACTGAAGCTATGCTCTTGTACCCCACATTGTGCATTTGCTAAATAGCAAAAAGCGGCGTTGCCGAATGGAAGTATGATGTTCGGGTGTGAGTCTTTTGCCGCCCTCACCCTAGCCCTTTCCCAAAGGAGAGGGAACAAGACTCTTAGCGCCCTTCTCCTTGGGGAGAAGGGTTGGGGATGAGGGCAGCCACACTCAGCAACACCCAAAAAGCTACCGTTGGTTACACGCCTAGTACAGAATCCGAGCAGGTGGCATAGCAGGCGGTGGCGGTGGAGCAGCAGCAGGGGTGCGAGCTGGAGGTGGAGCGGTGACCTAGGGGACTTGAATCGGGGTCACGGCTACGTAGGGAGGGGCAGGCACAATAGCGGCACAAATGATTTTGGCCGTTGGGACGCTGGCCTTAGGCTTGAGAATCACGGCAATATCGATACCCTCAACAATTTCAGCCCGAAAAGGGCGCTGGCGATGTTTGCGATCAAACACCACCACAATTTCTTCTCCCCACGGCTGGCGTAGAGTGACATTATCGCCATCAATATTGGTAACAATTCCCCGCACAGCCTTGACCTCACGGGCTTCGGCGGGAGCTAACATCACAGTTGCACAAGTTGCTGTTGCAGCAAGGGCAACCACAGCGGCACGACGCATATTAAACACAGCTTTACTCCTGTTTAATCAATCCAAACCACGGTATTTAGGCGTGTTGAACAATTTCTTGACGCCCCACAAAAAAGCAATCCCAGTCATTCAAACCAAGTGTCCTTAGAACGAACTCAGGATTCTAGAACTTGAATACTGAAAATTGCATGAACGAGAAGTGAATAATTACCCGCATTGTACGAACGAGTTCCCGAGAGCGTCAAGGTTTATCGATGAATCTTGATACTTCCTTAAGGACATCAACATTGACCTATTGCTGTCCTAGGACAGTCGTCCATGCCATCAATGGGCGGTGCTACCGCTCAGCAGACTGGTTGCTGGCGTAGCTGACAACGTGCCTAGGGGTGTATAACGATAGGCTGCCCAACCTCAAGCACTCAATAGACAGGTGTTTGCTGGTTACGGCATACGTGACCTGCTAAAGGTGTCGTTAAGCGGCTAAGACTTTTAGGCAGGCACGGGCGATCGCCCAATCTTCCTGGGTCTGTAGGACAAGCACTCGAACCCTAGAGGTAGCGCTGGCAATGTCGCGATCGCCATGGTGTTGTTCATTCGCCACAGGGTTGAGGTGCACCCCTAGCCACCCCAGACCGTGGCACACATCAGCCCGCACCGATGGCGCGTTTTCACCAATTCCCGCTGTAAACACCAGTGCATCCACCCCTCCCAAAGGCGGGATTAAGCTAGCAATGCCCCGCTGTAGCGAATAGATAAAGCAATCGTAGGCAAGCTGTGCTGCTGCTACTCCCTGATCGATGGCTGCCAAAATTTGACGTAAATCATTACTAATGCCGGAAACCCCCAACAGTCCCGACTGCCGATTGACCAGTTGATCTAACTGATCCACGCTGTAGCCACGGCGCAGCAAATACAGCAAAATCCCCGGATCAATATCACCACAGCGAGTGCCCATCATCACCCCCGCAGCAGGAGTAAAGCCCATGGTCGTCTCAACACACTGGCCTCCTTTAACCGCTGCCAACGAGCAGCCATTGCCCAAGTGACAGGTAATTAACCGTAATGCTGTCGGGGGCAGCTCTAGCAGTGGAGCGGCACGTTCACTGACGTACTGATGGCTAATGCCATGGAAGCCATAGCGTTGAATACCTGCTGCGCTCAATTCTTGGGGGATAGGATAGGTTCGCGCCACCCTTGGCAGGTGAGCATGGAACGCTGTATCGAACACGGCCACTTGCGGAATCTGTGGGCAGAGTTGCTCCATCACCTCGATGCCTGCCAGATTTGCGGGATTGTGCAAAGGAGCATACTCACTAAATTCAGCGATCGCCGCTTTAACAGCAGCATCAACCTGTACAGGAGCCTGATAGCGCAAACCGCCATGTACCACTCGATGCCCAATCATGCAAATATCATCTAGGGTCTGCACAACAGCGGTCTGTCCCTCGGTGAGAGTCGCTAGGAGAGCCTTTATCCAAGCAGGCAACCCAGCGATCGCCCCTTGAGGATGGGTGAGGATGCTCTGGTACTGTTGGTGCGAAGTCTTGACCTTGAGCTTTGCTGTTGTTGGGTCTTCTCCCCAATCCAACAGAGCGTGCCAACAGGGCGGGGGCACAGTGTCTGGCTCAGCCTCCAGTTGATACAAGCAAACCTTCAGGCTACTGGAGCCAGCATTTAGTACCAGTATCGTCGTTGGAAAACGTGTCACCGGAGGTGCCTTAATTACTGCTGCGTTTGAATTTGCTGGTTATCGAGGGCATCCAACAGCTCAGCTAAGGCAATGATATCCTCACCATCGTATTCCCGCTTCCAGAGCAGTTGGGAAATTTGGTTTTCAATAGCTGAGGTCAACACCTGCGTTTCCAGCACACGGCGGACTAACCGTTGAATCATCATAGGCTTCGAACTCTTAGGGCACGTGCTCAGTTGCCTTCTAGGTTAGCCTACCGGATTGGCAGACAACGACCTGTAGCCACTTTGTGAAGTGTCACAATTTCCTATAGTTTAGGGAGTGGGATCATAAAGTCTGGTGACCCTAGCATAGGGGATCATCGTATTTAAAGTAAATCGTGTTTCGATAAATTAAGGAAAGTTGAAATTCTAAAATATACCGGATATACTAAAGGGCGACTTTTGTAAACCCGGCAACAGTCCTTATAGCAAAAAGGAGGTAGGGCAACTTGGCCAGAAGACGGAAGCGGAAGAGTCGGCGTCGTCTTGAAGGGCGCAGGATCCTTGAGTGCGTACCTCAATATAGCATTGAGAGTGGCGAAGATAAACCAGTGACCGCGGCTCGGAAATTCATTCAGGCTAAGGGGATCGCGCCACCTGCCTTACTCCTTGTCAAGCGTAATGAGCATACAACCGATCGCTATTTCTGGGCAGAAAAAGGGTTGTTTGGTGCGCAGTACGTTGAAGAGAATCATTTTTTATTTCCCAGCTTGCGGGAATTAGCTGAAGAAAAAATGGCAGCCACAGCACGCTAGCGGCTGTAGTTTTTAACAAAAGATTATTTCTGAGAACAACGAGCTAGGGCACCTCTCTGGCTCGTTCTTTTTTAAGGGATTCCCAACCACGTTCAGCAGGCAATGTTCAACGTAGTTTTTTTAAGTCGGGGGATCGGCCAACGTGTTCATAGCATCAGCGGTGGCAGGCGATCGGAACCCCTAAGCTCCCTAGGTACTGACGCCGCTAGGTATTAATTTCTTTTTAACCTTTTTGATTCCTAGGGCAACCATCGTTAACTTTCGTTGCAATTCATAGGATTCTGTAGCGTGGATCGCATGGATAAATGGAGTCTAAAGGCTATGATGAACTCAAATTGCTTCTGAGTTCGGGTTATGACACTGTACATTGGCAACCTCTCCTATGACGCGACCGAGGAAAATCTGCGCGAAGTGTTTGAAAAGTATGGCGAAATTCGCCGGATTGTGTTGCCGGTGGATCGTGAAACAGGCAAACGTCGTGGTTTTGCCTTCGTAGAGCTAGTGGATGAAAGTCAGGAAACGGCAGCAATTGATGATCTCGATGGCGCAACATGGCTAGGACGCGTGCTCAAAGTGAATAAGGCGAAGCCAAAGCAGTAAGACGCCATCCAAATCTCTCATCCCAAGGGCATACTGGTAGAGAAGTGCTGTTGAGTTTCGCTTGTTTTGCTATGCCCCGACGTTCTCCCCCGCCGCGATCGCCCTCCCGTGCTCGCCCTCAGCCCAGTCGAGTATCGGAAACGGAGTCCAAATTTAACTCCCGTACCCTCGCGGTCTTGGGAGGAGTGTTTATTATTGGTGTTGGTGTTGGTGTCACCTTTAGTAAAACCACCACCCTCAACCCCGATAATGTAGCCTCTACCCAGTTTATTGATCAGGCAGCACCCAACCCCGATATTTGCGTTCAGTTTGGCGCGAGTGCCATTGCCGTTGACACCCGTATTTTTGTTACCTTTAACCCCTTCTCTGTGTTTGTGTCCCAGCCTCTGATGCAGCCGGGCTGCGTGATCCGAGCCAACAACGTTGCACTGCTGGAGCAACGCAAACTCATTACGGGCGAGCAGTTACGCACCTGTCGGCAGCGACTCAATACCTTTGGCTATGTCGGTAACCTCGAAGGTAACCCCGACATTAGCTGTGTCTATCAAAGTAATACCGATAAGAATCTCTTCTTGAAATTATCGGGACTCAGCAGTGGCTCAGCAGACACCAATAATTTTTAGAGGAGAGGTATGCGGAAACGGCCTCGCTGGCGGCTTAATCAGGGGACTCAACGCTTTGGCTCTGCTTTTATGTTGGCGGGGAAAGTTACCTTCCATCTGCTGAAAGGTCGCATTTCCTTTCGTAATTGCATGGATCAAATGGCGTTGGTGGGGCCGGAGTCGGTGGGGGTTGCCCTCATTACGGCAGCTTTTGTGGGGATGGTGTTCACCATTCAGGTGGCGCGGGAGTTTATTACCTTTGGCGCCAGCTCAGCGGTTGGTGGGGTGCTGGCGATCGCCCTCACCCGCGAACTGGGGCCTGTATTAACAGCGGTTGTGTTGGCGGGTCGGGTAGGGTCTGCCTTTGCTGCCGAAATTGGCACCATGAAGGTGACGGAGCAAATCGATGCCCTCCATATGCTGGGCACGGATCCCGTGGACTACCTCGTGGTTCCGCGTTTTATTGCCTGCCTGCTGATGCTGCCGATTTTGAATATTCTTTCCTTGGTGACTGGCTTATGGGGCGGGATGATCATTGCCGATTATCTCTACGGCATTCCCCGCACCATTTACATCGAGTCTATTCAAAACTTTCTACAATCGTGGGATATTTGGAGTTCTATTATTAAATCCGGAATTTTTGGCGCTGTTGTGGCCATCATTGGCTGTAACTGGGGGCTGACCACCACAGGGGGGGCAAAAGGGGTAGGACAATCCACCACCGCAGCAGTGGTGATGTCGTTGCTCGCAATCTTTATTCTGAATTTCTTTCTCTCGTGGGCGCTATTTGGCGGGGAGAGTAATTTGATTCCGACGTTCTAGGATGGCGCAAGACTTACGGACGGGTCAGGGCTGGCGTGTTGGCTGGCGCAGCGCGTCTGATGCATTCCCCGCGCTGGTGGGGAGTGACGACTGGGCCGTTGAACTTACCGCCGCCGAATTCCAAGCCTTTACTGCACTACTGGCCCAACTGACGCAGCAGTTACAGGGGATGAGCAGTGAACTGATGCCTGATGAGGCGATCGCCCTCACCACTAGCAATGACCAGATCTATCTAGAGCTTGACGGCTACCCCCATGCCTACGGCTTACACCTGATTGTGCTTCAGGGGCGGCGGGCTGAAGGGAAATGGCCTGCGCCGGTATCAGCGGATTTCCTGCTGGTGTGCGCTGAGTTGGCTGCGACCCTCAAGTGCCCCAACGCTCAAAGCTAGAATAAAATCAATTGTTTTAGTTGCTGTCGCCCCTATGACCTCTGCCAAGCCTCCCAAGGTGACACCTGCCCTTGCTGCGTTGGTGAACACCACAAAGCAACTGCAACAGCAGGAGCAACTGGTGGGACTATTGCCCCCCCTCATTAGCTATAGCACTGACGCTCTGGGGATGGCCTTTGTCTGGTTGGCGATCTACAACGAACGTGGCAAACAATTGATTGGACAGGGGGGCATCACCCCTGTGGGCGAGGTAGGGCTGCTCAAGCAAAAAATACCGCTAGTCCCGGGTAGCCTTTTAGACCAAGTCCTCATGCAACGTAAGCCCATTAGCTTACCCAGCCTCAAAGAGGAACCCCGCCTTGGCGAGTGGCGCGATGCGGCAGTGCGGCTGGGGATTCAAGGTGCTGTGATTTATCCGATTGTGCGGCATCGCCACCCCCTTGGGGTACTGATGCTAGGCTCAACTACGTGGGGCGAAACGCTACGGGGAGATGACCTTGCCCACATGACTCTCTTGATGAGCGTCCTTGGGGCTGAAGTTGAACGGCTAACGGCCACCAAGCCCAGCAGTGACCCCCCTCAGGCCAGCGTACCCGTAGTGGGTCACGATGACCCCATCCACCATTTACTACAGGAGGCCAGCCGTGCCAACACCCTTGGCCAGCGTATTGAAGCACTGCTGTTGGCCTTGCATCAGTTCTGCCAACCCCAGCGCACGAGTTTGTTTTGGCGTGACTTAGAGCAGCCCCTCTACCGTCGCCGCAGTTACACCCTCGGTAAGCCTATGGGGCGCGAGAGCCAGCGTCAACCCTTGGCGATTACCCAGCAAGAATTGGGGGGATGTTATGCTGCCTTGGCGGGGGGGCAAACCGTAAGTGTCAGTGACATGCAAAGCGTGGTCAGCAGTACGGCTCCGCTGCGCCTGATGCAGATGCTGAACTGCCGTGCCTTAGTGGCTACTCCCATTCTCATGGGCACCGAGGTGATGGGATTCCTGACCCTTGAGAAAGCGGAACCCTATCCATGGAATGACAACGAAAGGAGACTATTGCGAGTCGCAGCAGATCTATTGGCCTTGGCCGCCCCCGTAGAGCGTGCCGAGCAGATGCTGGGGCAAACGCAGCAAGCGCAAAGCCTACTGAGCGATCTCACCCAAGCAATCTGTGATGAACAGGACTGGAAACGAGTGCTACAACAGGCGGGGGAGAGGCTGGCAGCAGAATTTGCAGCCCAGTGGGTATTTTTGCTCAGCTACAATTCCCTCAGTCAAACCTTTGATGTGCTGCTTCAGCATCCGGCACCGCGAGGGCGCGATCGCCATCCACCCTTGCCACCCCTGCAAAAAATGGATTGGCAATTACTGGAAACCGCAACCACCGCGATCGCCCTCGAGGACTATACCCACGAACTGCGATTGTTCTCGTGGAAAGATGCCCTCAGCAAACTGAATATCAAATCCTTGATGGTGGCCACCACCACTCCGGGGCATTCCCTAGAAGCCGTGCTCTTGGTGGGTCGCAGCGAGCCAACCCTATGGGGGCGATCGCAACAAACCCTTTTGCAAGACGTTGCCCGTGCCCTTGGCCTCCTCAGTCATCAATGGCAACTGCAAACAACCAACAGCCAGCAAGAGCAGGTGCGCTCGGCAATGTTGGCAGGACTAGCGGCACTACAGCGCACCCAAAATCTGGAGCGTGCAGAATTAGCGGGTCTGCAACACATCATGAACCTAATGCAGGTGCCCCTAGTGGCCTTGGTTACGTGGCCTCCGGGTCAGACAACTGGCTGGATTGTTGCGCCACCTCCGGGTCACCCGAAGTTTGCCATCCGGAATGAGGCGGAAGTTGCCATCTACGAAGACCCCCTCATCCACAGCGCCCTCATGGCCTCCCAAGCCGATCTGAGTACCAATCCCCACGCGTGGTTAATTCAAACCACCGCAGCAGCACTTGACCCCCGTACCCGCGAATGGCTTTGTGGGCCAGATATTGGCCAAGTGTTGGCGATCGCCCTGCGAACAGATCCTGAGTACGAGCCTTCAGGAGTATTAATCATTGCCGATCGCCCCCAGCGTCTCTGGTCAACCCTACACCTAGAGTCATTGATTACCCTAGTAAACCACATGGCTTGGGCACACCGCAGCATTTGCTTAGTGCAGGTGCTCACCCAGGGTTGGCAAACCCTAGAAAACCTAAACTGGTACAAACATCGGCGAGTCGAGCACGCCTACGGCCAACTGGCCAGTACCTGCAACCAATTTAACCAGTGGTTGCAACAGCACCCTGAGCAGGCAGACCCGCAACTGCGCCGCCTCGGGAGTTTACTCCAGAGTCAACTGGAATCCCTGCATCCCCTACTGACGAAGGAAATATGGCAACTTGAAAAGTCCGTTGACAGTGCTGGTTTGGCAGTCATTCTCAAGCGCACCCTCGACCGCATTGAACACTGGAAACAAAAGAAAGACCTCTGGATTCAGGTGCACAACCAACCTGTGCTCACCCTCAACGGCGATATTAGCAAGCTAGAGCTAATCCTTTACGAGTTACTTTTATTTGCCTGCCAGCGATCGCCCTCCCAAGGACGGGTGGATCTCTGGTGTCAGCAACTCGAAGGAATAGGGCAGGGAGGCAAAGCCCTTGCATGGCTGGAGCTGTCGATTACCGATAATGGCGACATCGACCCAGGCTTGCTCATTGATCTGCACCACCTCGATCATTTAGATTGGCTGGCACCGTCCAGCTTAGATCACCCCCCCGGTCGCCACCTCAAAGTCTGCTTTGCCCTCTGCCAGCGACTTGGCTATACCCTCGATATGTACAAACTAGAGGATGGCCGTGTCCTCAGCCGCTTAGTGATTCCCCTCAACAATGGCGATAGTGGCACCTTCGAACTGCAACAATTGTCCCAACCGCGCTCCCACCAATGACCCCCAGCACCATTGCCTTACTGGGGCTACCCAATACCGGTAAATCCACCTTCTTTAACCGCATTGCTGCTGCCCGTGCCCGGGTGGGCAACTGGCCGGGTATCACCGTAGATATGGCTCAGGCCACCGTGACCCTCAACGGCGAAAGCGTCACCCTCGTGGATTTACCCGGCATCTACGATCTGGCGGGAACCGCTGCCGATGAAACCATTGTGCGGCAGTTTCTTGCCCAGGTGCCGGTGCGGTTAATTCTGGTGATTCTCAATGCCAGCCAAATTCAGCATCAGTTACGGTTGGTGCTGCAAGTCAAAGCGTGGGGAATTCCAACGGTCGTTTTGTTGAATATGGTGGATGAAGCGCGACGATTGGGAATTGAGATAAACACCCAAGCGTTGGGCGATCGCCTCGGTGTACCCGTGGTTGCCCTGAGTGCCAAGTATGGCGGTGGCTATCTAGAGGCCTACCACACCCTCAGCCATGCCCTGCAGCACGCCCCCATCCCCTCACAGCCTCTGCAAGAGCCTGTGCTACCCGATATTCCCCCTGAGGCAGTCGCACCGTTCCTCAAAGGAGTTGTCACCTGGCCCAGTTTGCCCCAACAAACCCTGACGCAGCGGCTGGATCGCTGGCTGTTGCACCCCCTGTGGGGGCTGCCCCTGTTTTTCGTGGGACTGTACCTTGTCTTTCAAGGGGTGTGGAGTCTTGGGCTAGGGGTACAGGGTTGGCTCAGCGATGGTTTTGAGCAGTTACAAGCCACCGTGCTCAGCCCCCTCGTAGCGCCGTGGCCGCCCTTGTGGCAGAGCATGGTGGTCGAGGGGCTGTATGGGGGCATCACCACCGTTGCGTCCTTTGTGCCTTTAGTAACAATTTTTTTTATTGCCATGGCCATCATTGAGGACAGTGGCTACCTAGCGCGAGCCGCGTACTTAATGGATGGTCTCATGGCGCGATTAGGACTAGATGGCCGCAGTTTTGTGCTCAGCCTCATGGGGTTTGGCTGCAACGTCCCCGCCTTGATGGCCACGCGCGTCATCCGCTCACCGGGGCTGCGGCTGCTGACGATGCTGGTGATTCCCTTCTCCCTGTGCTCAGCACGGCTACAGGTGTTTGTCTTTCTCATTGCCTGTTTATTTCCCCCCCACTGGGGAGCGGTGGTGCTCCTGTCTCTGTACGGTTGGAGTGTTGTGGTTGCCCTGCTCACTGCCCTGTGCGCCCAAGGGTATTTTCCCAATACGGATCCCTTTCTTTTGGAGTTGCCTCCCTATCGTTGGCCCACCTTGGCACAGGTAGGGTGGCGGGCGTGGGGGGAAGTACGGCATTTTTTGGCACGCGCCAGTGGATTTATTATGGCGGGGGTACTGGTGGTGTGGGCACTCACCCATTTGCCCCTCAGTGCTGCTCCTGCCAGTGCCGAAACTTGGGCAGGTCAATTGGGTCTGGCTCTACAACCGCTGTTAGCTCCCGTGGGTATTACGCCACCGTTGACCATTGCCTTGATCGTAGGGTTCGTGGCCAAGGAGATTGTCATTGGTGCGTTAGCCGTCATTTACCAGTTATCCGGCAGTGAGCTACAGCAGGCGATCGCCCGCGATCTCACGCCCCTACAGGCCTATAGTTTTATGGTGTTTACGTTGCTTTATACCCCCTGCTTAAGTACGCTGGCGACCCTGTGGAGCGAGTCGAAGCAGTGGCAATTTACTGTGTTTGCGACCGTCTATGCCCTTGGCATCGCGTGGCTGGTCAGCGGTAGTGTGTATCAACTGGGACATTGGTGGGGGTGGGGATAGTGGCCACCCTGTGGGGCATTGGTGTCGGCCCTGGCGATCCGGAGTTAATTACCCTCAAAGGCTGGCGGCGGCTGCAAGCAGCACCGGTGGTGGCCTTTCCGGCAGGGGTGCAAGGGCGTATGGGGGTGGCAGAGCAGATTATTGCCCCCCATCTGAAGCCACAGCAGGTACGGCTCCCCCTTGAGTTTCCCTACGTCTTGGACGAGAACCAGTTGCAGCAAGCGTGGCACATTGCGGCTGAGTGTGTCTATGACTACCTGCAGCAAGGACTGGATGTGGTGTTTGCCTCGGAAGGGGATGTGAGCTTCTATAGTACCTTCACCTACCTTGGCAGCGCTGTCCAGCAGCTTGACCCCACGGTACCCCTAGGAATTATTCCGGGAATTTGCTCGCCCTTAGCGGCAGCGGCGGTCTTGGGGCTGCCCTTGACGTGCGGCGGCGATCGCCTCGCTATTTTACCTGCTATGTACCATGCAGATGAACTCACCCAAGCATGGGGATGGGCCGATGTTCTTGTCTTAATGAAAGTACGGGCGGTCTATCCCCAAGTGTGGCAGTGGTTGCAGACCCATAATCTGCTGGCGCAAGCGGCAGTGGTGATCTGGGCAACAACGCCCCAGCAACAGGTGTATTACCCTCTGACTCGCTGGCCTGCCTTAGAGCTACCCTACTTTTCACTGCTGCTGGTGTGGAAATATGCCTCCCCATTTCGGTCTGACAAAAAAATGGGGCATTTCACAATATAGAATAGATACGAGTTAGAGAAGAAACGAATGCAGTGTCCCAAATGTCAATCGACCCACATCCGTAAGAATGGACAGAACAGACAAGGGAAACAGAATCATATTTGCGTCACCCGTGGACGGCAATTCATTAAAAATTATGACAGACCAAACAGAACTGCCTGAGCGCTCAGCAATGCCGTTTCGTCTTTGGGGGCGGCTCAAGTCTATCTTACAGAAATTGAATTAATTATATTAAATTATATTAACTTATAAGGTCGTGCTGGGCGGTGACCACGATTCCTCGGTAATTATGGTAGCACTGGGGCGCAATTGAGCTGACTCCATGCTGCCATGGACTTGTAATGCTTGGATAAGGTTAGCCATTTCTAGGGCATTGAGGGCATACTCCCACCCTTTGTTGCTTTTAATGCCTGCTCGCTCTAGCGCCTGCTGCATCGTATCGGTCGTGAGGATGCCATAGACAATGGGAACGCCGGTTTGCATCGCAGCCGTGGCAATCCCTTTAGTAACTTCGGCGGCCACATAGTCAAAGTGCGGGGTTTGACCACGAATGACCGCACCGAGGCAGATGACAGCCGCATAACGACGGCTCGCAGCCATTTGGGCAGCCACAAGGGGAATTTCAAAGCTGCCGGGTACCCAAGCATAGTCCACTTGAACTCCCTTGGGGTTTGGGTCAACCCCATGGCGACGTAAGCAATCTTGGCAGCCTTCCAACAGCTTGGTAGTAATTAAGTCATTAAACCGGGAAATGACAATGGCAAACCGTGGTGAGCCAAGAACTTGATAGGTGCCTTCAAAAACAGCCATAGGGGAGGTTGCAGCCAATAAAGCATTAGGGCGGTTGCCTCTCCTCAGTATAACGTGCCCTTGGGCGCTCCTAGGTTGCAATCCTCAACTGAGGGAGGCGGTTTACAGCCGAAGGGTGAGTGTTGTTCCCCCCTCTGGTAAGACGAACTCTTGGCTAGCGGTTTTGCCTTTGGCGGTTACTGTTAAGCGATAGCGCCCGAGGTATCCTCGCCCTTGCCAGTGTCCTGCTTGGTTGGTTTTACCGCTGAGCGTTGTCCACCAGTCCTGAAAGAGGAGTTGGCGGTAGGTACGGGCAGCGCTTTTGGGCGAAAAATCACGGCGGTAGAGTGCGGCTTGGGGTCGCCAATGGTTGCCTTCCCAAAACCCCCAGAGCAGAATTTCTTTGACGGCAGGGTGGGCAAAGGCAATACGATAGATCTGCCGTAGGGTCTGTGCCTGCTGCTCCTCATCCGCAAGGCTAACGCTAACTTCGGTAATTTTTAGGGGTAAGTTAAATTGCGCTAAGGTATCGAGGGCACGCTGCATTTTAGCCGCATCGAGCGGGTATTCTAAGTGGGCTTGAATGCCAATGCCACCAATGGGCACCCCTTGGTTAAGTAGTGTACGAATCTGCTGAACATAATCGTCGAGGCGATCGCCTTCGATAATGCCGTAGTCGTTCACGTAGAGCACGGCTTTGGGGTTGCCTTCGTGGCACCACTCAAACATCTCCTTAACGATGCCATCTCCTAAGCGGCTGCGGAAAAAATTACCGTGAAGCATTTCGTTATTAACATCAAACTCATTGATGCGCCCACGGTAGTGACGACAAACAGCGATGGCATGGGTCTTGACTGCGGAGCGCAATTGCTCGGGAGTTAGGGTTTTGAGCCATGCTGGATTGAACTGTTCTACTTCCCAAAAGAGGGTGTGCCCCCGCATGGGCCAACCTTGCGCCTCACTCCAAGCTAGGATGCGATCCGCCATCGTAAAGTCTAGCTTGCCCTGCTCTGGCTCAAGGTCATACCACTTCAGGGCATTTTCATGAACAGCGGCATTAAAATTCTGACGGGCGGTGTCTCGATACCAGTTGGCTGCTGCCGGTGGCGACGGTGCAAACATCGCTGTATCTAAGGCAACACCAAAGGGAAAGGTGTGGGTTTGCTGACTCAGCATGATATTAGCATTGGCAACCCCTCTCCCTTGAGCATCTTCCACAACCACGGTGAGGGGAGCTTGCCGCAGTTGTTCGATGCGTGCTGTTAGAGCATCGGTGGCAGAAGTGGCTGATTGCCGGGCACAGGCCAGCACCAATCCAGCACTCAAGCACAGCAACAGCAGATAGCGCAGGAGCTTTAACATTGCTGCTCGAAAAAACGTTTCCCTTCAACGGTAGCAATTTCCATAGGAAAAGAGCTATGAGCAGCACGGACGGATGATCCTGTATAGACAACTCCTTCAATGGTTCCGCTTTTTTCAGGGGGGCATCGCCCTGTAGCAACGATCGCTATGGCCTAGCACAGAACCTGAAGGAGTTGGTCTTAACAGCCACCTACCGGGGGACTTACGATCTGGCTAAGGCAGCCGTAGCATCCTGGCGTTGGAAGACAAGTCGCTCGTTATCCCCCACCTCAACGATCACTGTATCCCCATCATAGAAATCGCCACGCAGAATGCCTTTGGCTATAGGGGTTTCCAGTTGTTTTTGCACTGCCCGCTTCAGCGGACGGGCACCATAGACGGGATCGTAGCCTACCTCGACTAGGAAGTCGATAGCTTTGTCCGAAAGGGCGAGGGTAATGTGGCGATCGCTCAGGCGATCTTGCAGCCGCTGCACTTGCAGTTTCACAATCTGCCGCAACTGCTCTTTGCGGAGGCTATGGAAGATAATAAACTCATCCACGCGGTTGAGAAATTCCGGGCGGAAGTGGTTGCGCATGGCCTCCATAACGCGGTTGTACATTTCACTGTAGCGGCTGTCATCCCCGGCCACATCCAAAATGTACTGCGAGCCGATATTGCTGGTCATGATAATGATCGTGTTTTTGAAATCGACGGTGCGCCCTTGGGCATCGGTGACCCGCCCATCATCAAGAATTTGCAGGAAAACATTAAACACATCGGGATGGGCTTTTTCAATTTCATCAAAGAGGACAACCGCGTAGGGACGACGGCGAATGGCCTCGGTCAGTTGCCCACCTTCGTCATAGCCAACATAGCCCGGCGGGGCACCAATGAGGCGAGATACGGCGTGTTTTTCCATGTACTCGGACATGTCAATGCGTACCATGGCCTCTTCGGTGTCAAACATGAAGGCCGCCAGCGTCTTAGCGAGTTCGGTTTTACCCACACCCGTTGGGCCGAGGAAAATAAAGCTAGCAATGGGACGGTTGGGGTCGGCTAAACCCGCCCGGGAGCGCTGAATGGCTTCAGCCACAGCGGTAACGGCCTCGTCTTGGCCAATGACTCGCTTGTGGAGTTCGTCTTCTAGGTGCAGCAGTTTTTGCGCTTCTGATTCCACCAACTTACTGATGGGAATGCCGGTCCACTTGGAGATGATTTCAGCAATGTCTGCCTCGGTGACTTCATCCCGCAGCAGCGATCGCCCACCGACTTGGGTCTGCTGTAGCTTGGCTTCGGTATCGGCCAGTTGTTTTTGCAGATCCGTGAGTTTGCCGTACTTCAGCTCTGCAGCGCGGTTGAGGTCATAGTTGCGCTCGGCCTGCTGAATCTCAATGTTGACTTTTTCAATATCTTCCTTAATGGCTTGCAGTCGATCAATGACTTCTTTTTCCGCTTGCCACTGGGCATTGAGGCGACTTTGCTCTTCCTTGAGATCGGCGAGTTCTTTCTCCAGTTTTTCGAGGCGATCGCGAGAAGCGGCAGAGGTTTCTTTTTGCAGCGAGAGCCGCTCCATTTCTAGCTGCAAAATTTTGCGGTCAATTTCATCCAGCTCCTCAGGTTTAGAGGTAATCTCCATTTTCAGCTTGGCGGCTGCCTCATCCACAAGGTCGATGGCTTTGTCCGGCAAGAAGCGATCGCTAATGTAGCGGGTTGACAGTGTGGCCGCAGCCACCAGAGCCGTATCGGAAATTTTCACCCCATGGTGAATTTCGTAGCGCTCTTTCAGACCCCGCAAAATCGAGATCGTATCTTCAACGCTGGGCTGATCCACATAGACCTGTTGAAAGCGCCGCTCTAAGGCTGCATCTTTCTCGATATATTTGCGGTATTCATCAAGGGTGGTGGCACCAATACAGCGCAGTTCCCCCCGCGCCAGCATGGGCTTGAGCAGGTTGCCCGCATCCATCGCCCCTTGGGTTGCCCCTGCCCCCACAACGGTATGGATTTCATCAATAAAAAGAATAATCTGGCCGTTGGACTCGGTTACCTCTTTGAGCACTGCTTTGAGGCGCTCTTCAAACTCACCGCGGTACTTGGCACCGGCAATCAGCGCCCCCATATCCAAGGCAATGAGTTGGCGATCGCGCAGGGAATCGGGAACATCCCCCGCCACAATACGCTGAGCCAAGCCCTCGGCAATGGCAGTTTTACCCACCCCCGGCTCGCCAATTAAAACCGGATTATTTTTAGTCCGCCGCGAGAGAATTTGAATCACCCGCCGAATTTCATCATCACGCCCAATCACCGGATCCAGCTTGCCTTGGCGGGCAAGGAGCGTCAGATCACGGCCATACTTTTCAAGGGAGGCGTATTTTCCTTCTGGGTTTTGATCCGTCACTTTTTGAGTACCACGAATTTGCTGAATGGTTTCTCGTAGCCCTCGTTCTGTGAGGCCAACATCCTGGTAGAGCTTTTTGCCGAAGCGATCGTCGTGAGTAAACCCCAAGACTAAATGCTCAATCGAGATAAAGTCATCCCCAAATTGTTTACGCACCTCGTCAGCGCGATCTAGGAGCTTATCCAGACTTTGCCCCAAATAGACGCCACTGGGATTCGCAATCTTGGGCTGACGATTGATAAACTCATCGGTGAGATCCCGCAGCCGCTGTACAGAGCAACCAGCTTTCTGAAAAATTTGCGTTGCCAAGCCATCCTGCTCCAGCAAGGATTTCATCAAGTGCTCACTTTCAAGATTTTGCTGTTGAGCCTGTTTGGCTAAATCTGGTGTGCGGGCGATCGCCGCCCATGCCTTCTCGGTAAATAGATTTGGATTGGATGGTTGCATGGCTAGACCCCCTGACCCGTGCTGGTCTGGTAATGTTTTTAACTATTTGTATTGTAGATGTGACCAAGCTACAGACAGTTTCGGACTTCCCTACTGCCAAGGTAGGATTAACGCCCACCTTCAAGGGTAGTTTATAGAAAATGGAGGGCACGGGAACCAGATAAACCCCCTTGCTTCAGGTCGGGGATACAGAATGGTTCCCGCGCCGCTGCAAAGCGGCAGAGTTGATCAACCCTGGCACTCCTCGATATAGCGCTTAACGGTTTGAGCCGACACATTGCCACAGGTTCCCCAATAAAACGACCTAGCCCAAAGCGGATCTTTTTGGTAGAGCTGCTTCAGCCAGGGAAACTCCATCCTAAGATGCCGTGAACTGTAGCCTTTCAGGATGTTCACGACTTGAGACGCTGACATTCTGGGCGGGAATGATGCAAAAACGTGAACGTGGTCTATCAGGGTGCGGTCAATCTCGATGGCCTCAATCTCAATGTCATTGTTCGCCGCCGCCTCTCGGATATACCGCTTCGTGGCCTCAATGATAGCCT
>Ga0272446_1004422_pt1 | contig 16646 bp, 15 predicted proteins | sample YNPCB0061_FD_194587 | JGI IMG/M metagenome (GOLD analysis project Ga0272446, IMG submission 194587) | Hot spring microbial mat communities from Yellowstone National Park, WY, United States - YNP-CB-006-1 | ecosystem: Environmental > Aquatic > Thermal springs > Hot (42-90C) > Sediment | place... | reverse complement strand
ACCCGGCCGTCCACCCCCGCCTCTGTGGCCAAGGTCCGCAACCGCTCCAGAAAGCCCTTTGCCGGCGTCCCCCTGAGAGAAAGGTGCGGCCTGGCCGCCGCCCGGCCGATGGCCCGCACCGCGCACTCAAGCCCCCGGTCCGGCCCAATGGTCTGGGAGAACCAGTAGACGGAAGGCCCCGGCGCGACCGTGCCGCTCGCGGTCGGCCGCTGCGGGGCTTGATGCTTGGGAAACACGTTTAGAAGCGCTGTCGGACGGGGAATGCCGTAGGCCTCCGCATACGCATCGGCGATCCCGGGCGAGCCCGCGGTCACATAGGCGCATCCTGGCAGGTACCGCCCCTCGATGGTGCGGGTCATGCGCCGTGCCTGCTCGCCCCCTGGGCCTTCCGGCGGATCGCCCAGGTGGAAATCCTCCGCGTCGAAGGCATAAGCGGAGCCATGCTTGCGCGCGGCCTTGGCCGCGGCAGGCAATGCCGCAACGTAGTGGGCGATGTAGAGGTCCGCTTCGACCTTCCGGGCGGCGGTCATTAGGGGCAGCGTCAGCGCGGAGGCCGCCGCTTCGGCGCATGCGGCGCTGCGGGACAGCCCACCCGCCCAGGCGGCCGCCGTCTGCACGGCCCGCAAGAGCCTGCGCCAGGGACCGCGCCGTGCATCGATGCGCCGCGCCATCCACCGGGCAGAGGCCAAGATCTCCTTGTCGCGACGGTCGACCAACTCCATGGTGCGGGTCGAAATCACCGTCACATCGAACCCATGGTCCGCAAGCGACGTCGCCTCCTTGACGACCCGCGGATTGGAGCCCAAGGCCCCCGGCGTGATGATGCAGACACGCGCCACGGTCAATCAGTGAGAAGCTGCCACCGTGGGCTCGAATCCGGCCCGTTCTAGCGCCGCCTCCAACCGTTGGATCAGCGCCCGCCGGTAGTCCGGCCATTGCCAACCCTGCGCCGTCTCTAATGCCGCATGCCGCATGGCAGCGAGCTCCTGACGGTGTTCGAGACACCAGCGCAGTGCCGCCGCGATGGCGTGCGGGTCGCCGGCGCGGATGACCAAACCGTTCTCCCTGTGCCTGACCAGATCGGCCGCGCCGGCGCGGTCGGTCGTGATGACCGGGAGGCCCTGGGAGAATGCCTCGTTGACGACCATCCCGAAGCCATCCGAGAGGGTCGGAAAGACCAACGCGTCCGCCTGCTGAAACCGTTGGAAAAGCTCGGACTGAGGCACGGAACCGCAAAATGCAATGCCCCGGGGACGAGGCTCGATGCAGCGTTGCGGCAGCCCAAGCCTTCCGTACACCCACGCCTCGGCCTCGGGCGCTGGCTGGAGCGTCCTCCAGGCTTCGAGGAAATAGTGCGCGCCCTTTCCGATGCCAAACGTACCGGCCCAAATCACCTTCAGAGGGCCTCCATTGACAGGTCGCGCCACCTCCACCCTGCCGATTGCCGGGGGCGCCGCCAGGGGCAAGGTCACCACCCGGCTCGGATCAGCCCCGTACGCGACATGGGATCGCGCGGTCAGCCTCGAATTGGTCACGAGGATGTCCGCGAGGGCGATCTCCTGCTCCCGTCGCGCCTGGCGCTCCTCGAACAACTCGCTGAAATAGCCGTCGTATGGCGTCGTGAGCTCGGGGAAGGCCGCCCGCTCTCGTTGCAATAACGCCTCAAACTCCCGGCTGCTCAGAGACGGCAAATCGAGCATACACGGCTTGTGGTGCGCCTTCGCCGTCTCGAACGCCTCCAAGGCCGTGTATTCATACGCGTAGACAGCCCCGCAGGCGGGCACGTGCCGTCTTGCGACCTGCCGGGTGAAGTCACGGGCCATGCGATCCCAAATCCAATCCACTATGGGAGGATTGGCGCCCAGCGCCACGGCGGCACTGCGACCGAGCTCCCACCAGGGTCTGATGGCGATTTGGGGCAGAGCAACCGCTGTCACGCATCGCCGTCCAAGGGCCTCCGCACAGCGCCGCCCAAGTGCCCCCGGCAGCGCGGTAACCGCCCGCGCCCAGCGCGCCTCCGGATCATAGACGAAGGTCGTCGCAAAACGGTGCAATCGGCCGGTTTCGTGAAACGCCCGCGCCACCTGTTGCGCGAACAGGCCGTTGCCTGGATAAGCCACGACCGTCTTCGGAAGCGCACAACACGCCATCTCAACGGCGATCGATCAGCTTCTGGTAGACGCGAAGATACCCTTCAACGACCGCAGCCTCGCTGAACATCCGCTCCACACGTTCTCTGCAGGCCCGCCGATCGATCGCCTTTAGGCGGCCGACACTAGCCACCAGGCCCGCAAGGTCGTCCGCGACAAATCCAGTCACCCCATCCTCCACGACCTCCGGCACCGCCCCCCGGTTTAGCCCCAGGACGGGCGTCCCGCAGGCCATTGCCTCCGCCATGACGATACCGAACGGCTCTTCCCACAGAATCGGCATCAGAAAGGCCCGCGCGGAGCCAAGCAGATCATTCTTCTGGCGATCATCGACGGGACCCAGGTAGCGGATTTGCCGACCATCGATGTGGGGAGCGACATGCTGCTCGAACCACGCGCGGTGCTCGGTGGGCACATTGCCTGCGATGATCAGCTTCGCATTGGCCGCTTTCGCGACCTGAATGGCCAGGTGCGGGCCTTTGATCTCCTCCACCCGGCCAAGGAACGCAAGTGGCGCGTCATCAGGGACATCCGCCCGAAAGGTGTAGGTGTCGAGCGCAACCCCATTTGGCACGAGATGCCAGCGGCCAAGGCGCCGAACAGGCTGCATCATCCACCTGCTGATCGCGGAGAACTGCAAAGTCCCCCGGGAAAGCCCATGACCAAGCCGCACCGACCTAGGGCTGATTTCCCGTTGGTACGTCATCAGCTTTGGAACGCGGAGCGGAAGAATCGGCGTCATGTACGCGATGCGCGAGAAGGAATGCACGAGGTCGAATCGCTCGGAGCGCACCTGCTGCCACAATACCTGCGCGTTGCGTGCCGTGTCCTGATAGGACGCGCTCGACCGCCCCAGCCAGGGCACCAATCGGCCCGCCGTGTTGGACTCCGGGTGGGCGAACAACGTGACTTGGTGACCACGTCGAGCCAACCCATGGGCAAGCAAGTCGATGATGCGCTCGATTCCCCCATACAATTTTGGCGGTACGGCGATCTCGGGATCGGCGGTAATCGCAATGTTCAACGCACCTATCGCCCCCACTCGGCCCACCTCCTAACGTTTACGCAGCCACAGACTTTGCGCACGTCCATTGCGAAGCGTTGGGAACTCCTGAGCGAAATTTTGCCGCGTCCTTTGCACGTAGTATCCTGGCCAGACAACGTCGAAACCGTCACCATACTGCAGTACCGCCTGGAGAAGGTATTGCTCGGCCCAATTCACCCTCTGTGAAAACATAAAGTCCCATGGGTAGTCATACGGCAAGAACACATCATGAAAGTGCACCAAGACACCCGACCTAATCAGCGGAAGCATTTCAAAAACGATCCGCAACACATCATTCCCGCACCGCAACTCGTGGCTCGAATCAACATAAAGAATATCGTTCGTCGTCAGCGCACGGACATGAGCGTCCACGTTCCCGTCCTCAAGCGGCGACCGGACAACCACATCACAAACGATGTCGATATCTGTACGGGGATGGGGATCGATAGATATAATCTGGGCTTTCAGTCCCCCGTCACAAATCGCCTGCCTCGCGACTTGGGTCGAAAATCCGCTGCCAACCTCCAGGATGACCTGCGGCTTGGTGATCCTGATGAGGCTGTAGTAGACCTCCATATCCGGCGAAGTGCAGTAGTCGTTGTCTACGAAATAGCCGACGCTGTTCGTCGCTGGCCACTCCATGCGCGCGATGTCTGCTTGATAGCGGCGTAATGCTTCGCCCATCACACTAACATCGCACTCCTGAAAGCCCGGTAGCAGCGGGAATACCGGTTTATCGAACTGCCCCCTATCCTTGAGCGCTGTTAACCGCGCATCTTCGACCCGACGCGCTGTCAACGTCTCGACCCGAAGATTGAACCTCTCGACCGCTCGATTGACATAACTCTTAGCAAACGATCCCAAGCGTCCGCTGACCCGCTGCCCTGCCATTTTATGCCTGGCCCATATCATTGACACGACTCCCGCCTACCGCATCCCTAGGTGAACTCTGCTGCGCGTCAATCCCACCCACCGAACGTCGAGTCTCCTCCCAATCCCCGAAGTCGAAGTAATCTGGATAAACAACCCCTAGCTGAATACACAACCCGGAAAATGTCTTGGTCAGGATCGCAAGAATGGACCTAATGGTATATCTCTTTCTTAACGCGGCAAAGCGCGCCCGATTGCTGGCCGCGATCTTGGCGACAACGTGTCGGTATCGCCGCGCCTCCCGGTCGCGGACATCCACGATCGTACTGCTTTTCGCGTTCTCATGCACGCGCATGGCCGCAACCGGTACCTGAGAGTGCACGACGTGTGCCCCTGAAAGCAGCCGAAGAAAGAACTCATAATCCAATACGAAATCTAGCGTCTCGTCGAACTGGAGCAACCGATCTTGTTTCGGAATCCAGAACACAGAGTGCTGAGGCAGAGCCCGATAATACCCGGTGAGCTCGGGCACCAAGGGGTAGGTGAAAGGCGCGATCCTTAAATGCCATTGCTGCCTCCAGCTCGATCGCCTCCACGGCAAAAATGGAGGTCTTTCGCAGCCAATGCATTCGCTTTGCCCTACAAATACGTCAAACCCACCGGACACCAATGAAGAGCTCACTTCTCGAAATGCACCTGATAGATAGATGTCGTCGCTATTTAGGTAGGCGTGAATCAGTCCCGATGTCCGACTCAATCCTTTATTGATCGCATGCGCCTGACCACGATCTCGCTCACTCACCCAATAGCACAGCCACCTCTCATAGCGGGCGATGATCTTGGCCGAATCATCGCTACTACCGCCATCGATGATGATGTATTCGACATCCGGGTACCCTTGCAAGAGCACCGAGCGGATGGTCTCTTCGATGAACTGGCCCTGGTTGTAGCTCGGCGTCACAATGGAAATGCGGGGCCACGGTTTCCCTCCTGGCATCACATCCGGAAGCTGCGGGCTCTCGACGGTCCAAGGCCAGCCGGTCTTTCCCGGCGGGGGTGGAGGGAGATCGCTAAGTCGCGGGCAGCGCATCGCTTCAGCTCTCAGCTTTTTCGGGCGTCACGCAGGGACGGAAAAAGCACGGCCCGGGTGTCATGCCCAGGGCGGTTGAGGTTGAGATGTTGGTTGACCTCATCGGCTGCGACTGCACCGTGCATTGGGCGAACCACAGCACCGGGCACCGGCCGAAGACCATGTCGGCATCGTCCAGCCTCCAGCCAACCTGCCATCAGAGCCGGTCGCTCAACACGGTTTCATACAGTGCCCGATATTGCGCCGCGACCACCGCCTCTGCGAACTGGGTCTCTGCGGAACGACGTGCGGCCTGGGCGAGCTCAGCCCGCCGTGCGCTATCGCTAAGCACCCATGCGATCCCGCGGGCGAGGTCCTCGGGGTCGAACGGCCGCGCCAACCATCCGTTCTCCCGGTGGGTGACCATGTCGGGCAGGCCGCCGATGTCGAAGGCGACCACCGGGGTGCCACAGGCGAGGGACTCTAGCGCAGTCTGGCCGAATGCCTCCTGCCGCGAGGGCATGATAAAGACATCCGCTGCGCTATAGGCCAGCACCAGGCTCAGGTCGTCGTGCAGGCGGCCAAGAAAGCGCGTGGGCAGCGGCAGGGTGGCATGGCCCGCCGCCGCCGACTGGCCGAAGACCAGCAATCCGTCCGGCGCATCCGGGCTTGCTGCCAAGCGCGCCAGCGCCTCCAGGGCCAGGTCGCCCCCCTTGCGGACGTCGCTCAGGCCGCCTGGGGCCCCCAGCAGCACCAGACGAGCGGCAGGATCCAGGCCCAGTACCCCGCGCGCCACTGGCTTGGGGACGGGCCGCCAGACATTCAGGTCGATGGGGTGTGGGATCACCTGAATCGGCCACCCCTGGAATAGTGCGCTCTCCTGCGCGCAACGCGCCAGCCAGTGGCTCGGGCAGACGATCTGCATCGGCTGGCGCCAGTGCCGGCGCTTGCGCGCCCAGGTCGCACGATTGAGGTCCTTCGCGCCCTCGTCGGGCGGGACATTGTCGCGGTGGTAGCCGACGCGGAAGCGGCTGTCCGGCACATCCTTGGCATAGTGCTCGGCACCGCAGAAGGCCCACATGTCGTGCAGCGTCCAGACCACCGGCTTGGTGAGCCGTCCGACCTCCTCGACGGAGAGCGTACCGGTACCCAGCCAATGCAAATTGACCACATCCGCGGCACTGGTGTTGAGCTCCCGCCCCAGGCCAGAGTCGGGCCAAGCGGCAGAATGGACGATCGCATTCTTGGTCCGGAAACCCCGGAAAGGCAACCCCGCGAGCCGCGCACGGAGCCGCCGTCCGATCGGACCCGTACCCCTTGGTGGCCCCTGCTGGACGGTCGCGTCGTCACTGGACCGATGCATCACCCGCATGCGGGAGTCGAGCCCTGCGCCAACCAAGCTGCGATGGATGCGGTAGGCCGCACGCGCCGCTCCGCCCTGGATATCGGAATGGTTGACGTGAATGATCTGCATGTCAGGGTCGATAGTCGAGCATGACCAGCAGCGTGTGGCCCGGCACCAGTTGCCGCAGTCCTTGCGCGAGCAGCCAGGCTGCGAATGGCCTGGTCACGCGGTTCAACACAACACGAGAGATCGTGCGCCCGAGGCGGTCCCGCAGAACACGGGAGTAGGCCGACAGGAACCAGCCGATGTGATAAGGCGCGAGCGGCTCACGACACACCTGGCGCACCCGCACCGGCAACAGCCCCTCCAGCGCACGGAACACGCCTTCGTCCCAATGCGACATGTGATGCGGCGGCTGGTCGAGGAGGTCATCGCGCCCAGGGTCGACGACCCGCATCACGGCTGCGTTGGGGACGGAGAGAACGAGTCGGCCGCCGGGGCGAAGCGCGCCGATCATTTCCTCGAGCAGACGACGCGGATCCGGTACGTGTTCCAGCACCTGGAAGGCGCAAACCGCATCGAAGGGGGGGTCGATCCTTCGGGACAAGGCCGCGAGATCGGCCTCGAGCACCTCGAAGCCTTCCGAGTGCAGGCGCGCCGCCGCCGCGGGGTTGAACTCCAATCCGCTCGCCCTCACCCCGCGCGCCGCCGCGGCCCGCAGAAAGTGCCCCGACCCTGCGCCCACCTCCAGGAGTCGGCAGCCCGGATCCAGTCCAGTCAACGCCGCGCCGAACTCCCATTTTTTCCGCCATGTAATACCAATCAAAGCGCTCAAGCTGCGCGTACAGCTCGCCGCCGCCAGCAGCTTCGGATGGGCTGTACCAAGCAAGCCCCGTCGTCTTGCAGCGCCAATACTCGATAGCCGGCAGCGCCGCGAAGGCAGCACCCACGTCGATGCCCATCGAGGTCCGCCAGCGTTCCGCAATATCAGCGGGGCAGAGGACCTTGAGGCGCTCCGTGTCCGCCTTTCCAGTCAATGGGCTTAGCATGGCTTACTCGCTTCGACGTACATCGACTCTGCGCCTTTGCGGGGCCGACCATCATCGTCGATATCCAGCGGATAAAAGGGAAAATTCGGTATGCGACTGGTAGCGCAGCCGCAGCGCTCAACCGTCTCGAACCCAGCGGCACGCAAAGCTTGCGACAGTTGATGGAGATCCCACAGCCAATGATGCCTCTCCCCTACGCTGGCCAGACTGATATTCTGCTCGCGGAACGCAGGCGGGAGTTGCCGCAGAAGCCACCGAAACCAGGCATTACCCGCCCGCCTCCGCACTCGCTCAGGGAGCTGGACCAAGCGCGACAAAAGCCGAGTTCGGGGGTCGGCCTGCGTCGGCCCTCGCGGACCATTACCTACATCGTGATCTGGTCCAACCCCTGGCCGCAACTGCTCCCCATTTCGTGCGCGAACGTAGTCGATCATCTCGCCGTGATGCGACGGGTCGGCCGCATATCGGTGATAGAGCGCACCCAGCTCCCCCCCACTCCGAAGGCGCACGGCCTGGTCAATCATCTCAACAACGACGAAATCTGCCTTCTCATGATCACCCGCTTTGCGTTGCGCCAAATACTCTTGGCACATTTCCTCCAAGTCCGGAAGTACAAGCCTTATTACACCGCCCGGGCTCAGAATACGCCAGCACTCTGACAGAAAGCCCGCAACGCGAGTCCGGGGTATGTGCTCCAAGAAGTGCGAGCAATACACCAGCGCCGCGCTGCCGCTGGAGAAAGGCAGTGAGCCTAACAGGTCTGCCTGAACAATGTCCGCGTTCGCGGGTGAATAATCGAGATTGACCCAGCCGCCATCTCTAACGTAGGTTCTGCCACATGCCAGATTTACTTTGACATCTGACATCGTTGACCCGCCCCAACCACTCTATTGCACCCATGTCCAAAATTCATTCGAGTCATCCCTGTGCAAGGCTTTTATCACCCGCGCTGGGACCCCTACCAAAATCGCTCAATTAATTCCAAGTTAAGAGTCCTGGCCCACAGACACCCTTCCAGTCTGAGGGCGAGGTCCTATCAGCGAGCGTGCCGCAAAAGGCGACCTCGAAGTTCAATATACCAATCTTTCGCTCGTACGATTGATAATTCCTCTTGTCGAGAGAGAAATCGACAGAATACGTTCCTGGGGCCAGCCCATAGGCAGGAATGACACATTCAACCGTGCTCCCAAATTTCTCCCTGGCATCTCCAAAGGCACTTGAGCTGTGGTGCACACACAATCCCATATGATTAATTATCAGAACACTTACCTCAACATCGCCAGAACTGGGCTTAGATAACAGAAACTTTAGCCTGATAGGACGATCAATGCTAAATGTCGTACCGGTCGTCCCTTCCTGACAGATCTGCAGCAATTTTAGATATGGATGACCCGGCTTGTCATCGCCCTCATACGTCAATTGGCCTTTTTGGCCGCTGCTCGCGTACTGCTGAACGACCTGTTGGACGTTCCCCCGACAAACTAAGTTGCTCTTTTCGATAAGAATCGCGCTGCCACATAGCGACATGATAGCTGCCATATTATGGCTGACGAACAAGACCGTCCGACCGTCTTTGCCTACCTCCCCCATTTTCCCCAAACACTTTTTCTGAAACTCGGCATCCCCTACGGCCAGTACCTCGTCGACCACGAGGATCTCGGGCTCCAAATGTGCCGCCACCGCGAAGGCCAGGCGCACATACATGCCGCTGGAGTAGCGCTTGACCGGAGTGTCTAGGAACCGCTCGACCTCGGCGAAGGCGACGATCTCGTCGAACTTCTTGCGGATCTCGGCCCGGGTCATGCCGAGGATGGCGCCGTTGAGAAAGATGTTCTCCCGCCCCGTGAGCTCGGGATGGAAGCCGGTGCCGACCTCCAGCAGGCTTGCGACGCGGCCCCGGATGGTCACCCGACCTTCGCTCGGCTCCGTGATGCGCGAGAGGATCTTGAGCAGCGTGCTCTTGCCCGCGCCGTTGCGTCCGATGATGCCCACCACCTCACCCTGGCCGACCTCGAAACTGACATCCTTCAACGCCCAGAACTCTTCCTGGCTGTCGCCGGGGACGATGGCTCGGCCGTGGACCATGTCATTGGCGGAGCGAATGAGTCCCTTGGCCGTGCGGCCGATGACGTCGCGCAGGGCCGTGTAGCGCTCGCGCTGGGCCTGGTGGCCGATGAGGTAGCGCTTGCCGAGGGATTCGGCGCGGATGGCGGGGGGCATGGGGGGGATTGGAAAACTGAAAATTGAAATTGGAAAGCTGGAGGAGGAAAGTTGAAATTGGAAAGTTGAAAGTTGAAAGTTGAAATGGGGAGTGCGTTAGGTGCGGGTGTTTTTGATCATGGTGGTCATGATGGCGATGAGCTCGTTGGCTTCGTGTTCGAGAGGGGCGGTTAGATCAGCGCTGATGCCACATTCTTCTCTGAGAAGCTCTAGCCAGAGTTGGGTTTCGTCGGCTTCTTGTAACGCCCCGCCGAGTTTCGAGACGAATTCTGCGTTGGACCTGGCACGCGAGGCTTCGCGGGCGTGTGCGGCAACCGACGTACCAGCACGCAACATCTGGTGTCCGCAGATGCGCACCTCGTCCCTCTGCCTGGGAAGTTTCACATAAAGCCTGATCACCCCCGCTGCGAAGCCTTTCGCGCGGTCCCGAAACTCCTCCGATAGCCGACCGCCATGATGCCCCTCCGATTTCAACTTTCACCTTTCAGCTCTCTGCTTTCCGCTTTCCGCTTTCCGCTTTCCGCTTTCCGCTTTCCGCTTTCCGCTTTCCGCTTTCCGCTTTCCGCTTTCCGCTTTCCGCTTTCTGCTTTCTGCTTTCTGCTTTCTGCTTTCTGCTTTCTGCTTTCTGCTTTCTGCTTTCAACTTTCTGCTTTACTCAAAGAAGATCCGCAAACGTCCTCTCCGTTCGCCGAAAATACCGCACCCCATACCATAGGAAGAACACCACCACGGCCAGACTGGCGAAGAAGCCTGGCAGGTACACTTGGCTTTCTCCGGCGAGCAGGCACCAACGAAAGCCGTCGATGACACCGACGATCGGGTTGAGGCTATACCAGAAGCGCCATTGGTCGGAAATCACCGCACTGGAAAAGCCGACCGGCGAGACATAAAGGCCGAACTGCAGGATGAACGGGATGACGTAGCGAAAGTCGCGATACTTGACGTTGAGCGCGGTGATCCAGAGGGCGGGGCCGAGACTTGCCGCCATGGCGAGCACGACGAAGAAGGGCAGAAACACGATGTGCCAGTTAGGCAGAAAGCCATACCAGAGCATCAGGCCCGCCAGGATGGTGAGGCTGATCGTGAAATCCACCAGCGCCACCACGGCTGAGGCGCCCGGGATGATGATACGCGGAAAATAGACCTTGCCGACTAGGTTGGCGTTGGACACCAGACTGTTGGAGGCCTCTCCCAGAATACCGGAGAAGAGATACCAGGGCAGCATGCCGGCATAGACCATCACGGCGTACGGCGCGGCGCCATCCGTCGGCATCTTGGCGAGCTTTCCGAAAATGACGGTGAACACCACCATGGTCAAAAAGGGCCGCAGGATCGCCCAAGCCGCGCCGATGATGGTCTGCTTGTATCGCACCGCCACATCGCGCCAGGCGAGGATGAAGAACAGCTCCCGGTAATGCCAGATGTCGCGCCAATAGTGGCGCTCCGCCCGGCCGGGCTCGAGCACAAGTAGCCGTTCCGCGGCACTTGCAGGCAGTATCGTGGTGTCAGAACGGCCCATGGCACTCAGTGCGTATGCAGATCCGCCAATGTGGATGCGCTGCCGGGTACCCCGGTCGCAGTGACCCCGTCGTGCAGTGCGAGTCTAATCAACCTGCGTTTCCCCGACGGGGCGCGATTGAAAGCACAGCTGCGGGATAGCCATGAGGGCGGGGATCCAGCAGCTCGCCTGTCGGGACGGCTGCACACGGCCATCAGTGGCTAGGCTCAACTGCCGGGGGCCAGACGGCCCAACTGGGATGTCAAGAAATGCCTTCTGGGAGTGCACGCACACGTTGAGGTGATTGGGTGCCCGTGGCACAACGACATGGCTAGAAGCCGGAACAAACCTTAGCGGGCGTCACATCCAGACTGCGACTTACCCGCCACGGGTGGGAGTGCGCCGCATGATGCTCAACGAATCCACTTGCTCGACCAACTCGAACCGGTGGTCATGGCGAATGTGGGACTCAAAGTATCGATGCGACCCCAGGTCGGCGACCCGCGGGTTGTGCGGCGGGACACGTGTGTCGTGCAGGGCCACGATGCCGCCCATGGCGAGCTTCCCGGACCAGGCTGTCCAGTCCCGTTCGATACCTTGCAGCGAGTGATCTCCGTCGATGAAGAGGAAGTCCAAGTCGTCCGGCACGACGGGCGCCGCATCATAACTCAGTTGCTCCACCCAGCGTACCTTGCTCCGGTACGGGCTCCCGGCGAGGTATTTGCGCGCGATCACTTCCCCCAGCAGATGCCCAGCCGCCCGGGGAAAAAGGGATCGATGGCGAACAGCTCCCCGTCGTCGGCGAGGACCTCGGCGATAACCCGCGTCGTGCGGCCCTCGTAGACGCCGATCTCCGCGGCACGCCGCCGCCCCGTCGCCCACCTTGCCAGAGCGGCACGTTCCGGTTGGGTGGTCTGGGTATGGGGCTGATCCAGACCCAGGACGCAGCGCAGGGCATGGATGGCAGAGGCGCCTGGGAGCTTCATGGGCGTTGCCTAGGTCCTGTGGATACACCGGTCAGTTGCGGACTGCGGTTCAGGGGATTGTTCATCTGGTCAGGGACAGTACCTTCGATGAGGCGAGACACCCGACATCGGCCAGTGCATGGCTCACGGCGAGTCCCGCCGCGCTTCACGCCGCAGATCCAGCCAATTCAGCAGGGTCAGCAGCCGGAAGTAGTCGAGGGGCACCTGTCGCCATTGCTCCGAGGGTACGGCCCAGGCGTCAGACCCCCAGTACCGTGCAACACGCTGCCTGTCCTCACCGGGCACTGCAGCCCAAAAGTCCCTTAGCGTCGTGCTGTGCTCAACGTACCAACCGTAGTTGGGCCAGGAACCCTCCGTGGCGAGACCCTCACCGGCGGTGCCTTTCGAGGGGAATAAGCGGCGCTTCAACCAGCCCGCGGCGAAGCTGCCCAAGATCTCACCCCGGGATGCCCCGAGCCGCGCGCCGGAGTTTGCATTGACGACATCCCGGGCAGCCCCCGCCATGTGGCTCACCGCATCGCCCCACACGCGCGCATTCAGCTTCCACTTGGCTGGCATCCGGCTGTAACAGTCGGCAATCGCCCGATCCCCCAAGAAGGTGTCGTAGGGGTACATGCGGTACATCGAGCCCCCGGATACCGAGACGGCGTAACAGGCAGGGCGGATCCGTTTGTCCTCGGCCAGCAGCCAGTGGCGGTCCTCGGTGAGCTCACGCGGCACGCCTGCGAACCAAGCGTCGAATCGGTCACGCACCTGCCGTTCGTATTCGGCCGGGACCGGCCTCGGCCAGTTGGGCAGAAAGGCATCCGCCCGGCGCGGCACCAGGGCGTGCAGGGGTAGATTCTTGCCGAAGAGGGTACGATGGCGCTTCTCAAGGCCGTAGCCCTTGAACAGCCAATCCGTGGTGCAAGCCGTCAGGACCGTATTGGCGCCAACGGCGCCGACGACACCACGCACGCCCAGGTAATGCTGATCCTCGATCGACCACATGCCATTCGATAGCCTAGTAGTCTCACGCATGAGCCGCGGGTAATAGTCCTTGTCGCGGGCGAAGCCGAGATACCGCGCCCCGCAGACCTTGCAGAGCTGTTGCGCCACCAAGGATTCGCGATTCGGCTCGTCGTAGAGGTTGAGCGCGATGATCTCTGAATCCGGGTGCGCCGCGAAGAGCACAGCGCGCGAGTCCATGCCACCGCTGGTGAAGCTCAGGACCGGGCCTAACCTTGGTAGGGTTCGGTTCCGAATGGCCGGTTGAAGCGCGCTCTCAAGCGCTCTGGATGCCTCGCCAAATGTCCCATAAAAGCCGTCTTGAAAAGGAGTCCAATAGATACGCTCGTGAAACTTCTTATCCCGAAGCCTCCAAGTGACGTGCGTGGCAGCACCAGCGTAGCGGATGCCTTGGTAATAGGTATGCGGCGGCGTCGTGCGCCAAGCGCTCAGGAACTCGACCATGGAGACGTCGTCATCGCTAACGGTGACCTGATCGTCGCCGGCGATCGCATCGGGCGCCGTGGCAATGACCGCGCCATCCACCGCCTCAGCGCGGTAGAGAAAGACCGGATGGTAGCCAAAGTGGTCGGAATAGAGGTGCAGCTCATCGGACCGAGGGTCCCAGATGACCAGCGCTGCGGGGCCATTGTGCCGCTCGAGGGCCTCTGCACCGCCCGTCAGATAGAGGTCCAGTAGGAGTTTGCAGGCCAGGCCCCCAGTCAGGTGAGTAAGCCGTTCCGCGGCCTGCCACTGCGGCTCCTCGAAGGCCACGCGGCCCGAAAGGAGAACGTACAGACCGGTCTGGGGATCGAACGCTGGGCCCCACAGTCGAGGGTCATTTACGCCAACCCAGGCGAAGGCGCACCTGTCTTCGTTCCGCAGACTGACAGACTCACCCTCGAAATAGGTCAACCGGCGCGCCGCAGCTTCGATGCGCGCTGGCTCACTCTGGCCAAGAATCACATACAAGCCCGCCAAGGTTCCCCCTATCTCTCGATCAAGTCTCTTAACAGCCAGTCAGCGTCGGGCAGAGGTGGCACATAGCACCCAAGTCCCGAGTGGATCGGACGTGGCCCTAGACGCAGCAGCCAGAACCGGGGGCCGAATCAGAATGTGCGTTGTTTCTCGGCCGCTGTTGGAAACGGTGTTTCGGCGGCCAAGCGCTCGACGAGTGCGCCGACGGCCGCTTCGAACCGGCCCCGGGCGAAAGCGTCGGCTGAGCCTCGCGGCCGGCGTTGCGCCATCGCCTTTGCGATCGCGGCTTGCAGCCCTTCGAGGTGGCCTGGGGCGACCAGACAGCCATCGTGGCCGTCGCGCAGCGGGTCTCGGCTGCCGTCGCCGTCGCCACCGATGACCGGGAGGCCGCTGGCGAGCGCTTGCAGGAAGACGATGCCGAAGCCCTCCCCGGCGCTCGGCATGACGAAGACGTCCGCCGTGCGATAGAGCTCTGGAAGCTCGCCCTCGGGTACATATCCGACGAAACGCACCCGCTCGGCGACACCGAGCGCTGCGGCAAGCTGCTGCAAGCGGTTGCGGTCGTCGCCATCGCCAGCCACCACGTAGACCAGGTCGGGATGGCTGGCGCCGAGGCCCACGAGGGCACGGATCACGAGATCGTGCCCCTTGTACCGCTCCGCTGCCGCCAAGCGCGAGACCGTGAGCAGGACCTTCTTTCCCCCCAAGCCATGGCGGTCGAGGAGTGCTCGGGGTTTGGGGCCGGGGGAGAAGCGTTCATCTACGGTGTTGGGAAGGACCTTGACGGTCTCCGGGGAGCAGTTGGCCCAGCCGAGAAAAAGCCGGCGGGTGTAGCGGCTGACGGCCGTGATCAACTGAGCCCGTTCTGCGGCCCAGCGCTGAAACCGGTTGGGCCGATGCCATGCCTCGATGCCATGGATCTGTAGCCAAAGTGACGCGCCGGTCCGCTTGGCCAGGATGGCGGCCAAGGGCGCCATGAAGAGGTGTCCGCAGAAGATCACATGGACGGGACCTTGCCGCGCGATGGCGCGAAGCGCTCGATAGCTGTAGGCCAGCCGGCCCGGCTTCACACCGATTTGCTGGACCTTGACCGGGAGCCGATCGGCTGAGGGCTTGCCGTGGCGTGCCAGCACCAGGACTTGGCCGACATCCTCACAGGTGGACAGGGCCTGAAACAGGTCGCGGTTGTACTGCGCGATGCCACCGCCGGCACCGTAGGCGTCTGTGACCAGGGCGAGGACGCGCCGGCCCGTCACAGGTCGGTGCCCAGAATCCGGTAGCGCGGGGCAGCCTGAAGCTCGGCGTGCGCCGCTTGCGGATCGCGCACATACAGGGTGTTGCCGGAGCTGGACCGCCCGCCGTCGAGGTCGGTGAGGCGTCGCTGCAAGGGGTCATACCGGCACGGCTGAAAGCCCAGGGCCTGTATATCCCGATGCAGGGCGTCTTCGTCGAACCCGTAACGCTGGCCACTGCCATTGAGCTCGATGATGAGACCGCGCAGCGAGGGACTTTGGAGGGTTGCCCGAGCGCCAGCCAGGACCTCGCTCTCGAAGCCTTCGACGTCGATCTTGACCAGCTTGGGGACGCGGCCGTGCAGGGCCTCGTCGAGCGTCACCATGGGCACGCGGATCGTCTTACCGGAATAGCGGGCTCCGGGAACGAGCGCCTGGTTGGTGGTGTCCTGGTCGGCGACCATCTCGATCTCGCCCTCGTGTCGCCCGACCGCTTGATGCCGTGCCTCGACGCTCGCTGCCAACCTGTTTAGGTGCAGGTTGTCGAGGAGCGCCTCGAAGGTCTCCGGCACCGGCTCAAAGCTGATGATCTTGGCATCCAGCGCGCTCGCCAGGATGGTGTAGGAGCCAATGTTGGCCCCCACGTCAACAAACAGATCGCCCAGGCGCAGGAAATGAAGGACAAAGGCCATGTCCTCGAATTCGTGCAGCCCGCAATAGATGTTCCCCGTCGCACCGGTCATGCCGGGCCGCACCAGCAGCCGGGTCGTCCCGACGAAGGGCACGGCGACGGGCCAACCCAGGACTCGGCTGCCAAGCTGCCAACGCAGCCAGCGGGCGAGCGCCTGCGGCACCTGGCCGCGGGTGAGCGGGTGGCCGGTGATGAAACGGTAGGTTTGCCATAACCCCATCGTCTAGCATCCAGTCATGGGCGGCTTCGCCGGCCCGAGCCAGCACGCGCCGGGAAGACCGGCGCTCTTTGGCCATCCTGAGCGAGGCTCAGCACGGCCGCATTGAGTCCGCCTTCCCGTAGGAGCGCCGCATCGGCGCGATGGGGTTTGCGCCGGTATCGCGGCCAGGCGGCCGCTCTTACAGGTTGCGGTCCCCTAGGGCGCATTCTCACCCTGAGGCACGGAGGCCCGCGCCGAGCGGAGCAGGGGCTCCACAGGAGCAGGACGGCGAGCCTCGCCGTCCCCATGCTGAGGGGATCGTCCGAC
>Ga0272446_1004421_pt1 | contig 16648 bp, 11 predicted proteins | sample YNPCB0061_FD_194587 | JGI IMG/M metagenome (GOLD analysis project Ga0272446, IMG submission 194587) | Hot spring microbial mat communities from Yellowstone National Park, WY, United States - YNP-CB-006-1 | ecosystem: Environmental > Aquatic > Thermal springs > Hot (42-90C) > Sediment | place... | reverse complement strand
TCGATATTGCGCTGGTAGATCGTCTCCGCTTCGGGGAAGGCGCTCACGGCGCGGTCGATGCTTGCCTCGCGCAACAGGTGCAGGGTGGGAAACGGCGCGCGGTTGGTGTAGTTCCCGATGTCGTCGGGCGCGGTGCCCTCGAACTGGAACTGCGGATGGAAACTGGCGACCTGGATCACGCCTTCGAGCCCATGCTCGGCGACGGCGGCCTCGGCGAGCTGCAGGAAATCGTTGAAGTCGAGAAAATCCGCCAGCAGCGTGGGATGGACCAAGAGGGTGGTGTCGATCTCCTCGGGAGCGGCGGCGGCAAGGAAATCGAGTTCACGGTCGAGGTCTTCGAGCAGGCCGTCCAGGTGCGGTGCGTGGCTGACCACGAAGCGCACCTGGTTCTTCACGTAGACTGCCTTGGCGAACGGGCACAGGTTGAGCCCGATCACCGCCTTTTCGACCCATTCGCGCATTGCCGCGATCACGTCGTCGTCCTGCATCGCCATCCCCCTGCTGCCTGCAAGGCGCGTACTTTACCGGATACAATCGCCCCATTCCCTTGTTTGCGCATTCCGAACATGAAGAGCAGCGCCATCCGTCAGAATTTCCTCGACTATTTCGCCTCCAAGGGGCACACCATCGTGCCATCGAGCTCGCTGGTGCCGGCCAATGACCCGACGCTGCTGTTCACCAATGCCGGCATGGTGCAGTTCAAGGACGTGTTCCTCGGCCGTGAAGCGCGGCCGTACACGCGCGCGGCATCGGCTCAGCGCTGCGTGCGCGCCGGCGGCAAGCACAACGACCTGGAAAACGTCGGTTATACCGCACGCCACCATACGTTCTTCGAGATGCTGGGCAATTTCAGCTTTGGCGATTACTTCAAGCAGAATGCGATCGAATATGCGTGGGAATTTCTCACCGAGGTCCTGAAGCTCGCCACCGACAGACTGTGGGTGACGGTCTATGCGGAAGACGACGAGGCGTACGACATCTGGGCGAACATCATCGGCGTGCCGCGCGAGCGCATCGTGCGCATTGGCGACAACAAGGGTGCGCGCTACGCGTCGGACAACTTCTGGGCGATGGGCGATACCGGGCCCTGCGGCCCGTGCACCGAAATCTTCTACGACCACGGCCCTGAGATTCCCGGCGGGCCCCCGGGCTCCCCCGACGAGGACGGCGATCGCTACATCGAAATCTGGAACATCGTCTTCATGCAGTTCAACCGCGACGAGTCCGGGACCATGCACCCGCTGCCCAAGCCGTCGGTCGACACGGGCATGGGGCTGGAACGCATCGCCGCGGTCATGCAGGGCGTGCATTCCAACTACGACATCGACCTTTTCCGCGCGCTGATCCAGGCCGCTGCGCGCGAGACACAGACCCATGACCTCGCCAACAACTCGCTCAAGGTCATCGCCGACCACATCCGCGCCTGTGCCTTTCTCGTCACCGACGGCGTCATCCCCGGCAACGAGGGCCGCGGCTACGTGCTCAGGCGCATCATCCGCCGCGCCATCCGCCACGGCTACAAGCTGGGCGTGAGGACGCCCTTCTTCCACCGGTTGGTTCCGGATCTCGCGGCGGTGATGGGCGACGCCTATCCCGAGCTGGTCGCAGCCCAGGCGCGGGTCATCGACACCTTGCAGCAGGAAGAGTCGCGCTTTTTCGAGACCATCGAGCATGGCATGGGCATCCTCGAAAGTGCTTTGCGGGCGCTGCCCCGCGGCGGAATTTTCGACGGCGAACTGGCGTTCAAGCTGCACGACACCTATGGCTTTCCCCTCGACCTGACCGCCGACATCTGCCGCGAGGCGGGTGTCAGCGTCGACCACGCCGCATTCGACGCCGCCATGCAGCGCCAGCGCGAACAGGCACGCGCGGCGGGCAAATTCAAGCTCGGCACGACGCTCGACTACACGGGTGCGCCGACGGCGTTCGAGGGCTACGACACGCTCGAGACCCGCTCGCGCGTGCTCGCGCTGTACCGCGAAGGCACGCCGGTCGATGTGCTGAACGAAGGCGACAGCGGCGTCGTCGTGCTCGATCGCACGCCGTTTTATGCCGAGTCCGGCGGCCAGGTGGGCGACCGAGGCGTCTTGCAGGGCAGCGCCGGCGTCTTCGGCGTGGAGGACACGCAGAAGATCCAGGCCCAGGTGTTCGGCCATCATGGCACGCAGAAGACCGGCACGCTCCGGGTGGGCGACGAGGTCGTCGCGCGTGTCGATAGCGACGCGCGCGAACGCATCCGCCGCAATCACTCGGCGACCCATCTCATGCACCGCGCACTGCGCGACGTGCTCGGCGAGCATGTGCAACAAAAAGGCTCGCTGGTCGACAGTGAAAAGACGCGCTTCGATTTCGCGCATAGCGGTCCGCTGAGCGACGATCAGATTCGCGCCGTGGAGGTTCGCGTCAACCGCGAGATCCTTGCCAACACGCCCACCGAAGCGCGGGTGATGCCGCTCGAAGCAGCACGCAAGAGCGGCGCCATGATGCTGTTCGGCGAGAAATACGGCGACGAGGTGCGCGTGCTGGACATCGGGAGCAGCCGCGAGCTGTGCGGCGGCACGCACGTCGCCCGCACCGGCGACATCGGCCAGTTCAAGATCGTCGCTGAAACCGGCGTGGCAGCCGGCGTTCGCCGGGTCGAGGCGGTCACGGGCATGGGCGCGCTCGAATACGTGCAGATGCGCGAACGCGAAATCCGCGAAGCGGCCGCGCTGCTCCACGCGCAGCCTGCGGAAGTCCATGCCAAGCTGGCGCAGCTCATCGAACAGCAGCGCAGCCTGGAAAAATCGCTCGAGCGGCTGAAGTCGCGCCTGGCCGCAAGCCAGGTCGCCGCGATCGCAGCGCAGGCAAAGGACATCGGCGGCGTGCGCCTGGTCGCGGCGGAACTCGTCGATGCCGATCCCAAAACGCTGCGCGAGGCCGCCGATCAGTTGCGTGAGCGGCTCAAGCCCTGCGTCATCGTGCTGGGGAGCGCGCGCGATGGCAAGGTCAGCCTCATCGCCGCGGTCACGCCGGATCTCACCGCCAAGGTCAAGGCCGGAGAACTGGCCAATTTCGTCGCCACCCAGGTGGGCGGCAAGGGGGGTGGAAAACCTGATCTCGCCATGGCCGGGGGGAGCGAACCCGACAAGCTCGCAGCCGCCCTAGCGTCCGTCGAGCCCTGGGTGGTCTCCAAAACCGGCCACGGCTGACCCAGACACGCATTTTTACCTTTCATCGTGGGTGCGGCGGGCGGTACGGGTACAGAATATGCAAAAATCGCCCTTATCGAGCCACCGCCCGGCCATCGTTTAGCGAAATGAACAAGTTCGCCGAAAAATTCACTGATCGCCTGTCCCGCCTCGTTCCCTTCGGAAAAAACGAGCCGGACCCGCTGACGAGCCTCAAGTCGGCGACGCGCTGGGCGGAAAACCTGCCGATCGGCGACACATTCAAGGCACAACAGACGATCCTCGCCGAAATCAAGCGCCTCAACGAAAACGCGACGGATCACACCAAGACCCGCCTCGACGTCCTCATGCTGCTCGACGAAAAGGCACAGGACCTGCAGGACACGCTGGTGCAGCAATATCTGCGCAACCCGCGCATGTCGCGCAGTGTCGAGAGCCAGCTCTGGCACGGCATCCATAGCCTTTACTTGGAAACGGCCCGTGCCTATTACGGCTTCGTCCTGGCGTTCACCAAGACCGCGGGCAGAAAGCCGTACGACGACAAGATCCCGCTCGTCACGCTGCGCGCCATCCGCGGCTTCGGGTGGCTGCTGAAATGGCGCGCCGTCCGCTATCTGCAGCCGGCCGAAAAACTGTGGCTGCGGCTGCACAATCTCTACCGCGTCGCCGCAAGCGAGGGCTTTCATCAGCGCCGCCAGCAGGCCTATCCGGGGGAGGACTTCGAGTCGAGCTGCGAATCGAGCTACCAGCACATCCTCATGCTGAGCCTCGCCAGTTCCGGAACCCTCTATCCGCGGCAGTTGCACCTGGTCGATCGCTGGCTGTGCAACTGGCACGAATTCCTCAGCCTGGAAACCCACCTCGATATCCAGCGCCACAGTTTCGTCGTCGATCTTGCCGCCGACCACGGTCCGCGCCGCGTGCGCAACCCCGCCGACGACAAGCCGCTGCGCTTCTGGGGCACCGCGCCGCTGGTCGGAGAACTGGAGCGCATCCAGTCCGCGCTGCGCGACGGCACGCCGCCGGCGCGACTCGGCTTGACCGAGGACGCGCGCACTGCCGAGAGCATCGATCTCATCGACTACCTGAAAAACCAGTGGTCGGCGCTGGCCTCGCGGGAACAACGCCGCTCGCCGCGCGAGCCGCGTAAACGCCTGGTCGAAGTCACCCATGGCCTGTCACGCATCATCGACCAGGTGAAGACCACGACCCGGCGCCCCGAGGCGACGCCTTACGGCCAGCTCCTTCCCTACGAGGAAGCCGAGGACATCCAGATCTATGGCTTCGTCAACCAGCAGACGCGGGAACGCACGACCGTGATGCGCGGGCCCGCGGCCGGCACGGTGCCGGACGTCGAGCGCTGGGTCATGCACGACGAAAGCGACGTGGGCTACGGGGCAACGGTCGAGACCCGCGACAAGGACTGGCTGCGCGTCGGTACGCTGGTCGCGGCCAAACCCGCCGAGTCGGAAGCCTGGCGGCTCGGCGTCATCCGCCGCCTGGCACGCGTGAGCGAGGCGTCGAGCGCGGTCGGCATCGAGACGTTCCCGGGCGCACCGACCGTGGTCATGCTCCGTGACGGTGCGGCATCGTCGGGTTACATCGTCGATGGCGTCGACCACGCCGCGGCGCAACTGCCCGTGGCCAGCCTGTGGGTGCAGACCGCGGACGACGCCGGCGTCCTGGTCATGGATCCGGCATTTTTCGCCACCGGCAAGGTCGTGGAAGTCCAGGGCGTACCGGACATCCGGTTCCTCCTCCTGAACAAACCTCTGGAACGCGGCGAAGGCTGGATCCGGGTCGACGCGCAGGCCGTGCAAACCTGAGGCCCCGAACCCTGCCGGCCGCGTTCGCGCGCCCGCGGCACGGCGATTGCGGCCGCCCGGGCCGGGAGCAATGCCGGTTTCAGTTTGTCGCCGCCTCTGGCACAATTGTCGAAAATCCAACAATGGCGATGGCCCAAGCGGGGGACGTCCGCCATGCGGGCGCATCCCGCGCATCGAATCCTGGAGGATCCGTGACCCAAACCGGCAAACCCACCCTTCTCATCGTCGACGATGATCCGCTCATCTCCGACACCCTCAGCTACGTGCTGGGCCGTGATTTCGAGGTAACGGCCGCCGAATCGCGTGCCCAGGTCAAGAGCCTGCTCACCCAGCTGGGCGAGCCGCCCAAGCTGGCGCTGGTCGACCTCGGCCTGCCGCCCCAGCCGCACAAGCCGGACGAGGGCTTCGCCCTGATCGCGGACCTGTTGAGCGTGTCGCCAACCATCAAGATCCTCGTTCTCTCCGGGCAGAGCGACGAAGCCAACGCGCGCCACGCACGCGCGCTCGGCGCCATCGACTTCGTCGCCAAGCCCTGCGAACCGGACCGCCTCAAAGCGCTGCTGTTCAACGCGCTGCTGGTCCAGGACGCCGAACGCAGCGCCGAGAAAGCGCCCCCGCCCAGCAAGGATTCCGGCATCGTCGGCAAGAGCCCGGCCATCGACAAGCTGCGCCAGCAAATCCAGCAATACGCGGCCGCGCCCTTCCCGGTTCTCATCGAGGGCGAGTCCGGCAGCGGCAAGGAGCGCGTCGCCGCCAGCCTGCATCAACTCTCGCCGCGTGCCGGCAAACCCTATCTGGCGCTCAACTGCGCCGCGATCTCGCCGACCCTGGTCGAACCGACGCTCTTCGGCTACGCCAAAGGCGCCTTCACCGGCGCGACGAGCGCGCGTGCCGGGTATTTCGAAGAAGCCGAGAATGGCACCCTGTTCCTCGACGAGATCGGCGAACTGCCGCTGGAGTTGCAGGCCAAGCTGCTGCGCGTGCTGGAGAACGGCGAGTACCAGCGCGTCGGCGAAACCCAGCCGCGCTTCTCCAACGCGCGCGTCGTCGCCGCGACCAACCGCGACCTGCGTGCGGAAATCAAGGCCGGCCGCTTTCGTGCCGACCTCTATCACCGCCTGTCGGTGTTCTCCATCACGGTGCCGCCGCTGCGCGACATGGGCGAGGACAAACTCACCCTGCTCGATCACTTCCGGGAGTTCTACGCGCGCGAAGCGAAAACCGCGCCGTTCACGCTCGACGCCCATGCCCGCCGGATGTGGGAGGACTACCACTTCCCCGGCAACGTGCGCGAGCTGCGCAACATCGTGATCCGCTTGACGACCAAGTACCCTGGCATGACCGTGGGCGCCCAGCAGCTCGAAGCCGAGCTCGATTCGGACCAGGCGTACCCGGCCGAGATCCCGCTCGCCAGCGACAGCAAGGCGCTGATCGAGATGGCGCGCAAGCAGCTGCAAACGCTGGCCAACTTCAACCTCGATGCGACCCTGCGCCAGTGGGAAAAGGCCTATGTCGAGGCCGCGCTCACCATGACGCACGGCAACCTTTCGCAGGCGGCCAAGATCCTCGGCATCAACCGGACCACGCTGTACAGCCGCATGCAGACCTACGGAACCGACTGACGGGTGTATCTCGACTATTTCGGTTTCGACGACGCGCCGTTCGGCATTACCCCCAACACCAGCTACTGGTTTGCGGGCGGCCAGCGTGGCGACATGCTGGCGGCCTTGCGCTACGCCATCGGCCACGGCGAGGGCATCATCAAGGTGGTCGGCGAAGTTGGCAGCGGCAAGACCATGCTGTGCCGGATGCTCGCCGCCAACCTGCCCGACGACACGGACAGCGTCTATCTCGGCAACCCGACGCTGGCCGCGGACGAAATTCTCGCCGCCATCCTTTCCGACCTTGGCGTCGCCACGCCGCCGGACGGGCGCCAGGCGCGCCTCGCCCTGCTCAACACCGTCCTGCTGGAAAGACACGCAGCCGGCCGCCGGGTGGTGGTGTTCGTCGAAGAAGCGCAGAGCATGTCGCTCGAAAACCTCGAATTCCTGCGCCTCCTGACCAATCTCGAGACGGCCACCGACAAGCTGCTCCAGATCGTGCTCTTCGGGCAACCGGAACTCGACGCCATGCTGGCCGACCCGAGGATCCGCCAGCTCAGGGATCGCATCACCCTGAACCTCACGCTCGCGCCGCTCGACGCGGCCGAGGTCGGCGACTATCTGCGCACGCGCCTCGCCGTAGCCGGCTATCGTGGCCCAGACCTCTTTCCGCCGGCATTGGTCGCGCGTCTGGCGCGCCTGTCCGGCGGGCTGTCCCGGCGCATCAACGTTCTGGCCGACAAGACCCTGCTCGCCGCCTACGCCGAGCAGACCCGCAACCTCGCCCCCCGCCATCTGGACGCTGCGGCGCGCGACGCGCAAGGCCCCGGCAAGCCGCGCCGCCGTCCCCACTGGGGCTGGGTCGCCGGCGTCCTCGCGGCCGGTGCGGCGCTGGTCGCCTTCGTCGTCTGGCAGTCGCAAACCGCCGCTGGACGGCCGCGGCCCGCTGCCACGGTGCCGCCCGCGGCGCGCCAGGCGGTGGCCGCGGCCCCGGCAAACCGCGCGCCGCACACGCCGGATGTCGCCGAGCGCGCACGACAGACCGCGCGCTGGCTGACGGAAACCGCCCCGGACACCCACGTGATCCAGGTCGCACAAACTAAAGATGCGCGTCAAGCAGCCGTATTACTGCAGGACTTGCAGGCGCGGGGACTGCCCGGTCCATTGCGGGTACTGCACGGCATGAGCCGCGGCGAGCCGGCGTGGATGCTGCTCGCCGGCGAGTACCCAAACCGCCAGGCAGCGCTCGCGGCATTGCGGACATTGCCGCGGACAGGTCAGCAGGCGCCGTTTCTGCGCACGGCGGGGAAAATGCGCACAGTCGTGTTGGCGACGGAACCATGACTCTCACCGGACTTCACCGCGTAACGATCCTGGCCACCCTGCTCCTGGCCGGCTGCGTGCCGCCCAAGGCGTTCGACACCTCGCCCGGGCACATCCAGCAGCCGCTGGGGGCCCCCGAAGGCGCGCCGCCGCAGCCGGTGCGCGCCGCGCCGGTTCTGCCGCCGCCGCGCCTCGCGCCGCCGGTGCCCACCTACACCGTCGTCGTCAACGACGTGCCGGTGAAAGACCTGCTGTTCTCCATCGCGCGCGACACGCAATACAACATCGATCTGTACCCGGGCATCAGCGGGCGTGTCTCGCTCAACGCCGTCAACGAGCCGCTGCCGGCGATTCTCGACCGCATCGCCCGGCAAGCCAACCTGCGCTACGAAATGAACGGCAAAACGGTGTCGGTCATGCCCGATACACCCTACGTCAAGAGCTACACGGTCAACTACGTCAACGTCGCACGCAACACCAGCTCCAGCGTCGGCGTCGCAGCGCAGATCGCCAGCACCGGTGTCGCTGCGAGCGGCGGCACCAGCGGCGCAGCCGGCACCGGAAACTCGTCGACGACCACCGTGACCAGCCAGTCCAACAACGATTTCTGGGGGATGCTGGCGGATAACATCCGCACCCTGCTCGCCGGTACCCGCGCGGTCACCCAGAGCAACGCCGAAAAGGCCGCACGTCTGGAAGCGGAAAGGGCGGCACGCGCCGAGCGCGTCTCCCAGGCCGAGGCGGTGAGCAAGGCCGGCCCGGGGGCGGCGGGGCTTTTTACCGCCGCATTCGGCAACGCTCCTGCGCCCGACGCCAAGTACGACGTCGCCGTCAATCCGGTCACCGGAACCGTGTCGGTGCTGGGCACCGCACGCCAGCACGAACTGGTGCAGCAGTATCTCGACCGAATGATGCAGTCCGCACAGCGCCAGGTGCTGATCGAGGCGACCATCGTCGAGGTCAACCTCAAGGATCAATATCGTGCCGGAATCGACTGGTCGCGGGCGCTGCAGGGCGCCGTCGGCTGGCAGATCCAGACCGTCGGCGGGGTCGCCGGCAGCACCGGCAACGCGCTCGCCGGAACCCTCGCGCCCTTCGTGCAGGCCACTTACAATGGCAGCAACGGCTTCAAGGCCGCGATCGACCTGCTCGAATCGTACGGCAACACCAAGGTCCTCTCGAGCCCCAAGCTGATGGCCCTGAACAACCAGACCGCATTGCTCAAGGTGGTCAACAACCTGGTCTATTTCAGCGTCAAGGCGGACACGACCACCGCGGCCAACGTCGCCCAGACGACCACGTTCACCACCACGCCGCAGACCGTGCCGGTCGGCGTCATCATGACGGTCACGCCGCAGATCAACGAGAACGGCATCGTGTCGCTGACCGTGCGGCCGACCATCTCGCGCAAGGTCGGCGAGGCCGAGGATCCCAACCCCGACCTGAAAAAGCAGAACATCAGCAACCGTATCCCGGTCATCCAGGTCCGTGAAATGGAATCGCTGCTGCAGGTGAAAAGCGGCCAGACCGTCGTCCTCGGCGGCCTGATCCAGGACGACAGCAACAACGCACGCGACGGCATTCCCGGCCTGTCGCGCCCCGACGGCATCGGTGCGGTCTTCGGCCAGCACGAACGCGTCAACAGCCAGACCGAACTGGTGATCTTCCTGCGCCCGATCGTCGTCTCCGATCCGTCGCTGGAAAGCAGCGAGCTGCGCCAGTTCCAGCGCCTGCTGCCCGCCGCCCGGAGCGCGCCGTGAGCCTGCTGCTCAAAGCCCTCCGGCAGGCGGAGTCCGCCAACGCGGCGAAAACCGCGGCGGATCAGCTCGATCTCGAACCCACGCCGGCACCGGGGGCGAAGACGCGCGAGTGGGTCGAGCCGCCCGGCCTGCTGTTCGGCAGCGCACCCGCGGCATCGGCGCCCGCGCGCCGCTGGCAGTTGCCGCGCCTGTCGCTGGTGCCGACGGTCGCCATCGTCGCCCTGCTCGTTGCCATCGCGTATGGCATCTACCTCTACCGGGCGCTGCAGCCGCCTGCGGGAAATGCGGCGCCGGCGGGCGTGCCTGGCGCCGCGCCGCACGATGTTGTCGCGCCGGCCACCGAACCCGCGCCGGCCGTCGAGGTCGCGACGCTGCCAACCGTGACCGCCCTGCCCCCCGCCAGCCGGAATGCGCCGCCGCGCGTTCCTGCCGGGCGCAAGGCGCCGCCCGCCCGGAGTGCAGCGCCGCCCGCACCGTCACCGGTGCTGCAGGGCGAAGCGCCCGCGGCGCTGCTCTCCGCCGCCTACGCTGCCTATCAGGCGGGGCAGCTCGAACTGGCACGCGAGCGCTACGCCGCTGCCGCGGCGCGTGAACGCAGTGCCGACGCGCTGCTCGGCCTGGCAGCGATCGCGGTCGCACAAGGACGTGACGACGACGCCGCGCGCCTGTACCGTGAAGTGCTGCAATCCGAGCCGGGCAACGCCATCGCCCAGGCCGCGCTGCTCGACCTGTTGGGGAACACCGATGCGCTGGCGGCGGAAAGCCGTCTCAAGCTCCTCATCGAACGCGAGCCCAGCGCACAGCTGTATCAGACCCTGGCCAACCTCTATGCCGACCAGAAGCGCTGGGTCGAGGCGCAAGCGGCGTATTTCGAGGCCTGGCGGCTGGCGCCCGGCAACGCCGACTACGCCTACAACCTCGCCGTCGCGCTCGACCGCCTGCATCAACGCGACGCTGCCCTCACTTACTACGAAAAGGCGCTCGGCCTTCCCGGCGCGCATCGTTTCGACCGCGCCCAGGCCGAGGCGCGCATCGCCGCGCTCAAGTCGGCGCACTAGCCCGCCATGGAAAGGCGCAAGCGACTCCGCATGGGCGAGACCCTGATCGCGCAGGGGCTCATCACCGTCGACCAGTTGCGCATCGGGCTGAAGGAGCAGAAAACCACCGGCCTTCCGATCGGCCGCCAGCTCGTCGCGCTCGGCTTCATGACCGAAGCCGTGCTGCGCGACCAGCTCGCCAACGCGCTCGGCAGCCAGAGCATCGACCTCAGCCAGGTCGTCGCCGATCCGGAAGCGCTGCGTCTGGTTCCCGAGGAATTCGCGCGCCGCCATCGCCTGCTGCCGATCGCGTTCGACGAGCAACGCGGCGTTCTCACCGTCGCCACCACGGACATGTTCAACGTCGTCGCGCTCGACCAGCTCAAGGCTGCGCTCGGTGGCCAGCTGGAAATCGACACCGTGCTCGCCGCGGAAGCCCAGCTGCTGGAGTCCATCGACAATTTCTACGGCTTCGACCTGTCGCTCGACGGCATCCTGCGCGAAATCGAAACCGGCGAAGTCGATTACGCCAGCCTCAGCCCGGAAACCGACGAATACACCCAGCCGGTGGTGCGGCTGGTCGGCGCGCTGCTCACCGACGCAGTCAAGCGTCGCGCGTCCGACATCCACTTCGAGCCCGAGCACGCCTTCCTGCGTATCCGCTACCGCATCGACGGCGTGCTCGAGCAGATCCGCAGCCTGCACAAGACCTACTGGCCCGGCATCCTGGTCCGGGTCAAGGTGCTCTCGGGCATGAACATCGCCGAGACGCGCGCGCCGCAGGACGGCCGCATGTCGCTCACGCTGAACGGCCGCCCGATCGACTTCCGCGTGTCCTCCCAGCCCGGCATCCACGGCGAGAACCTGGTGCTCAGGATCCTCGACCGCGAAAAATCCATCATGCCGCTGGAGCAGATGGGCTTCACCCCGGACGCGCTGCGCGAGCTGCAACTGATGATGGCGCGTCCCGAAGGCATCCTGGTCGTCACCGGCCCCACCGGCTCGGGCAAGACCACGACCCTGTATTCGATGCTCTCGCATCTCAATGACGAGACGGTCAACATCATGACGCTGGAAGACCCGGTCGAATACCCGGTCACGCTCATGCGCCAGAGCTCGGTCAACGAAACGCTCAAGCTCGACTTCGCCAACGGCATCCGCTCGATCATGCGCCAGGACCCGGACATCATCCTGGTCGGCGAAATCCGCGACCGCGACACCGCTGAAATGGCCTTCCGCGCCGCCATGACCGGCCACCAGGTGTTCACCACGCTGCACACCAATTCCGCGCTCGGCGTGTTTCCGCGCCTGATGGACATCGGCATCACGCCCGGCATCCTCTCGGGCAACATCATCGGTGTCATCGCCCAGCGCCTGGTCAGAAAGCTCTGCCCGCATTGTCGCGAGCGCTACACGCCCGATGCCGACGAAGCCCGCATCCTCGGCGTCGATCCTGCGGATGCCCCGCAAATCTACCGTGCCCGCGGCTGCCCGGCCTGCCATCACAAGGGCTACGCGGGCCGCATGGCGCTCATCGAACTGTTGCGCATCTTTCCCGAGCTCGACGAGCTCGTCGCCAACAGCGCCCCGCTGCACGAAATCCGCCGCATCGCCCTGGCCCACGGCTACCGCCCACTCGCCGAAGACGGCCTGGCGCGGGTGCGCGAAGGCCTCACGTCGCTTGCCGAAGTCGCAAGGGTGGTCGATCTGACGGGGCGGGTGTGATGAGGGGTCAGGCAACGGGCGGCCCCGCCGCGACCGATGAATCATCAAGCGCGGCGAAGCCGCACAAGGCCCCCTGAGCGCTGAATCCCGACCCCTGGCCCCCGACACCATGCCCTTCTTCGACTACCGCGCGATCGACCCCACCGGACGCACCGTCCGCGGCGTGCTGTCGGCCGTCAACGAGATCGACCTCGAATTGCGGTTGAAGCGCATGGGGCTCGATCTCGTGACCTTGAACGAGCTGTCGCGCCAGTACGCGCCCCAGGGCCGCGAACGCATCACGCGCCGCGATCTCGTCACCTTCTGCATCCACATGCGCTACATCACCCGCGCCCGCATCCCCCTGCTCGAGGGCTTGCGCGACCTGCGCGACAGCATGGAGAAACGCGGCTTCCGCGACGTGCTGACGGCGCTGGCCGAAGACCTGGAAGGCGGCAAGGTGCTGTCGCAGGCACTCGAATCGCACCCCGCCGTGTTCGGGCCGGTGTTCGTGCACAGCGTCCGCGCCGGCGAACAGACCGGGCGCCTGGACGAGGTTTTCGAACGTCTGGCCGAATCGCTGAAATGGCAGGAGGAAGTAGCCGCCAAGGCGCATCGCCTGATGATCTACCCGGCGCTGGTCCTGGTCGTGGTTGGCGTCGCCATCCTGTTTCTGATGCTCTACCTCGTGCCCCAGGTGCTCGGGCTCGTCAAGACCATGGGCGTCGTCATGCCGCTGCCGACGCTGGTGCTGCTCGCGGTATCCGAGGCGATGCGCACCTGGTGGCTGCCCGCGCTCGCCGTGCTCGCCGCCGTCGCGGCCGGCCTGCCGTGGTGGGTTCGCCGCAGCGAAGCGGGCCAGTGGTGGTGGGATCGCACGCGGCTCGCCCTGCCGGTCATCGGACCCATCCAGAAAAAACTCGCGCTGTCACGCTTCACCCACACGCTGTCGATGATGTACCGGTCGGGCGTGTCGGTGCTGGAAGCCCTGCGCGCCGGCGAAAAGGTGGCCGGCAACCGCGTCATCGCTGCCGGCATCCGCCGCGCCGCGCAGCAGATCGCCGACGGCCGGGGGCTGTCGGAAAGCTTCCAGTCGCTGGGGCTCTTCCCGCCGCTGGTGGTGCGCATGCTGCGCGTCGGCGAAACCACCGGCGCCCTCGACGAGGCGCTCGACAACGTCACGTATTTCTACAACCGCGACGTGCTCGAATCGATCGAAAACGCCCTCAAGATCCTCGAACCCGCGCTCACCGCCATTCTCGGCATCCTGCTGGGCGGCATCCTGGTCGCGGTGTTGATGCCGGTGTACGACCTGATCGGAAACCTGCCGCTGCGATGAAAGCGCATCACCGCCTCGTCCTTCTCGACGCCAGCGGGGCCGGTGTCCTCGACTGGCGCCCCGGGCGCCTGCACTGGCTGGGCAAATTTCCTGCCGATGCCGCCGGCGTCGCGGAATTCGGGCGCACCCTGGCGCGCCATCCGGGACTGCCCGTCCTCGTCGTCCTCGACTCGGTCGACGAGGACTATCGCCTCGAAGTGCTGCCGCACGTCACCGGTGCCGCGCGTGACGAGATGCTCGCACGCAAGCTGCGCCAGGTGTTTCGCAACGCGCCGCTCGCCGGCGCATGCCGTCAGGGCCGTGAGGCCGACGGCCGCCGCGACGACCGTTACCTCTTTGCCGCGGTCAGCGAAGGCGAGTGGCTTGCGCCCTGGCTCGCCGCGATCGACGCGGCCGGCGCGCCGCTCATGGGCATCACCCTCATGGCCATGGCATGCCAGGCCCTGATCGACCGCCTGCGCCTGCCCGACGCGCACAGCCTTCTCGCCTGCCGCCTGGACGGCAACCTGCGGCTGTCGTATTTCCATCACGGCCAGCTGCGCTTCTCGCGCCTGATCACGGGCGATGCCACCAACCAGAGCGCCGCCTTCGCCGCCGACGAAATCTTCAAAACCCAGCTCTACCTCACCGGCCAGCGCATCCTGCCGCGCGAGGCGCGGCTCACCGTGCTGCTCTACGACGCCGGCAGCGGCACGCTCCCCGCCGCGCAGACGGCGCTCAATGCCGACCCCGCGTTCAACGCCCGCGCGCTCGACGTCGCCCGCGTCGCCCGTGCGCTGCGCGTGCCGGAAGAGTTTCTCGTCAACGTCCCGGCGCTCGCGCCCCTGGCCGCCCTGGCCGGCGCGCCCGTGCTGCTCGACCTCGCACCCCCCGCGCTCACCCAGGCGTACGTCGACCACCGCTGGCGGCGCGCCATCGGCCTTGCCGCACTGGGCATCTTCGCCGGCGGACTCGCGCTCACCGCCGGGCAATGGCTCGCCGCGCAGACCCGGCTCGATGAGGCGCGGCGCCTGGACGCCGAGCGTCAGCACGTGGCGGCGCGCCAGCAGGCGCTGGACCGGAACAACCCCGCCCTGCCGCTCGATGCAGCCGAACTCGTCGCGACCATCGAGCGGGTGCGGCGCATCGCGGCGCGGCCGACGGCTCCCGTCGGCGCACTCGCCGCGCTCGGGCGCGTGCTCGAACGCTACCCGGATGTCGAGCTCGACACCCTCGCCTGGCACGACCCCGGCCCGACCGCACCCGCCACCGCCTGGCGTGTGGAGCTGCAGGCCGGCATCGCGAACTTCGATGGCAATTACCATGCCGCCGCGCGGCGCATCGAGCGCCTGCTGCATGAACTCGGCGCCTTGCCCGCCGTCAGCGATGTGGCATTGACGAAGCGCCCCGTCGAGGCCGACTCCCGGACCCTGCTGGCCGGCACCACGCTGGCCGGCGCGGCGCCGCCGGCGGCGCGCTTCGCCATCGGTTTTGCCTACCGGGAGGCGGCGCAATGATCCGCCTTCCGCGCTGGCAGGCGATCAGGCTGCCACTTGCCTTGGTCGTGGCCGCCGTCGTCGCCGCAGGCGCGGGCTCCCTGTGGAGCGCCGCCCGCATGCGTGCCGCGTCTGACGAGCTCGCCCGCCAGAAACAGGCGCTCGCCCAGGCCCGCCAGCGCCTCGCGCAGGCCGACCGCGAACGGCGGCTGCTCGCGGCGCATCTGCCCGCCTATCGTGCCCTGGTTGCGCGCGGCGTGATCGGCGCGGAAAATCGCCTGGCGTGGATCGAGGCGGTGCAGCAGGCCAACCGCGAGGCGCGCCTGTACGGCGTCGATTACAGCATCGAGCCGCGCCAGCCGGCACCCGCCGCGCTGGCCGGTAACATCCCGCTCAAGCAGTCCGTGATGAAACTCAAGATGCCCCTGCTCGTCGAAACCGATCTGCCACGCTTCCTCGATGCCCTCAAGGCACGCGCGCCGGGGCTCTTCAGCGTGCGCAGCTGCCGCATGGCGCGCACCCCGAACGCGCCGTTCGCTGCCGTGAACCAGCCGCGCCTCGAAGCCGACTGCGAACTGCTGTGGTTCACCGTTGCGAAAGACACAGGAACGACGCGATGAAACCCGGTTCACCTCGGTGGCGCAGCGGCATGTCCGGCCGGGACGGCAGCCGCCGCGGCGCGGCGCGCGGCGATTCCGTCAGGTGCGGCTTTGGGCAAGCCTGGCCGGCGTGGATTTTCTGCGTGTCGCTGTGCCTCGCCAGCCCGGGGTTGGCAGCGGCCGCCGATCCCGGACGCCTGTTCTACACCCCTGCGCAACGCGCGCAGCTGGAAAACGCGCGCGCCCGCAACGTCACCCAGCCCAGCCGCGTGGCGGCCGATTCCGCGCCACCCGTGGTGCGCTTCGACGGCGTGGTGATCCGCTCCGACGGCAAGGGCACGCGCTGGATCAACGGCCGCCCGCGTCCCGGCACCTCCCCCGTGGCCGCCTTGAAACCGGGCCAGATCCGCGCCCGCGGCCGTGTTTACGAACCCTACCAGGTGCTGCAACCCCGCCCTGCCGCACCGGCCCCCAGCGAGCCCGCACCATGACGCGTCCACAAGGCTTCACGCTCATCGAACTCGCCATCGTGCTGGTCATCGTCACCATCCTGATCGGCGGGCTAGCGGTACCGCTGAGCGCGCAGATCCAGGCGCGGCGGATTGCGGAAACGCAAAAGACGCTGGAGGAGGCGCGCGAGGCGATCATCGGTTTCGCCCTCAGTCACCCGCTGGGCTCCTGTATCTGTTCCTATGGCGCCGACAAATTGCTGGATACCGCCACCTCGACCTGCCCGGCTGTGTCCTGCCCGCAAACAGACACGGGCGGCATCACACTCACGTTGGCCGGCCCGCGCCATTATTTGCCCTGCCCC